>Ga0056128_1006894_pt1 | contig 14336 bp, 12 predicted proteins | sample WorMetLIZISLAND2_FD_71113 | JGI IMG/M metagenome (GOLD analysis project Ga0056128, IMG submission 71113) | Marine gutless worms symbiont microbial communities from Max Planck institute for Marine Microbiology, Germany - Olavius geniculatus... ... | reverse complement strand
TGCTCACGAGACGCGCGAAAGCCTATAGCAGTTCCTCTTCGCAAACTGTCAGTCTGTCTCCAGCCTTTTCGTCGCAGTTCATTCTTGGATTTTGTGCTGCAGCAGAAGATCGCAAAAAATTAATAATAAACAGCATGTCTGTACCTATTTGCAATCGTTTTCACGCTACACCAGATAATTGCGGTAAAATAACCACTTTTAGGAGGGGTAGCCATCTTTGACGCCCGCCTGAGCTGGGCTCCATGAACCTAGGGGATCGGGACTTAAAGTGCTGAAATCTACGTTTAATGCTGAAAATTTCATACGCAGGTTGTCTTGGTCTAACTCCAGCCATTTCGTCGCAATTTAGTTCTGAAATGTAAGAAGCATTCAGATATTGCGAAAAATTCACTAAAAACCCCTTTTGGGAAGGGTTAAGGTCATTCAAGGTCATCGATGTTGATAAATTTAAAAAGCCTGTCACCAGTGCTTGTTATGATAAGCAGCATGTATGTACCTATCTGCAACCGTTTTCACATTAGTCGAGCCAATAACGGCAAAATGACGTCTTTTTTAGGGGGTACCCCTCTTTGACGCCCTCGTTCGAGGGGAATCCCTGCACCCAGTGGCACGAAATTTTGTCACGATAAACTAGAGACCTTGGGGCAGCCAACAGTGAAAATTTCGTGATCCTACCTTGCACCGTTTTGATACAGATCACAAGTGTGACAGACGGACAGACAGACAGACGGAGAGACGCCCAGACGATGGCAAAGACGCGCGAAGCATTCTGCTTTCGCGCGTAAAAAAACAACCACATTGTCTACTCGAGGAATTGGAAAAGTATTTCATCATAATCATTGTGCGTCTGCCTGAGGCAAAATGTGTCGGAAGGTTTCTGAATTTTCTTTCATAACTATAATGTCATTAAATAGAATTTTTATGTACAATAAAACTGTGACAGACGTAAGATTTTACATTGAGTCGAGTCTAACCAACGATTAACGAGGCTGACAACTTGACATGTCTACAATTGTTTTTGTTTTGTTGTACTACTGCAGGTAGTTAAAATTAAATCCGCACACAAAATAGTTATGTTTTAAATTTAGCCTAAACGCCAAAAACGTTTTAAAACGCTAAACATATTGTCGTACATGTTAAGGTTTAAAATATAACATACTTTGCGGCATAAAACAAGCGCACTATTATACGTACCTACAACGGATTAGACAGGCATTAATTTCCACGTCTGTACAGTGCTATGCTGTAATTTTTTATTGAAAATAAAATTCGCAATGAGGTATCTAATCAAACTTTTTGTGTGTGCCCCATGCCGCCTATTTATGACGATCTTCGGTGCAGATTTATTTTTATATTTATTCATATTCATAGTGATATTGCCCGATATTCTATTCTGCTGCCAATCTCCGGTTTTCCTGCCACTTGTTGCAATCGCCGTTGAACTGTTGGCGTCTCACACTGACGTTGCGTTGCTATCAAGTCGCCGTGCAGCTTTCAGTCATAGTACGGTGGAGGCACGCGACGTACGATGCCTCGCACAGATTCAGCGTAGAATTTAATTACCAACGCATCAGGCGCCGGCTTAACATTCTCGACAGACACAGCTTCCGGTTGCCGCTCGCCAGCAAGAAGAGTTGTCGCTGGCCGGACAGGAAGCAGAATCAACGCGACGACTGTGATTGCTACAATTAGTCGCCGACGCCGTTTTACGACCAGGACGACGACGACGACCTTTATGACTGCCATCGCCAGTAGATCTTAGTACATCTATCAGCATGACGATATATCCAACCGCGCGGCTTTGTGTGCGTGAGGAAGCCAAGACGCCGCAAAAACATTTGTCTGCATGGAACACATTTCCTTCCGTTACAGTGTAAGTTTCCTTGCTGTGAAACTAAACGGAGACCAAAAACGAACTAGATAAAGCCTGAAATGCGCATATCAGTCTTTTGGCTTTCTTCAACACCGTCACTGTTCAATAATGATATGTACAATTTTTAAAATAACACGACGACACTATCAATTTCTTTGATTCTGTTTATTGCGATAAGCTACAAGTAATACTAACCGACGAATTTACAGTGTTTTCACAAAAGTGATTTCAAGTAATTAAGCGTTTTGTAGTCGACAAAACGGCAAGGAAAATAGCAAAAATTCCCTGCAGAATTAGCGCTGTTTGCATGAGTGCTATACTCGTGACCAGCAGCACTTCACAATGTCTGAGACGCTACTGACGTCGCCGCTCTGAAGCGCCATTAGACAAGCAGTGTCGCTGTCTGTCTGTCATTGCTTCAGTCAGTCATATTAGACATTCACCGTAGCCCGTAATACTGCTGCTCATTCCCCGACCGCCGAGGGTAGGAGGTTGAGTTGCTTAAGTACACACGGCAGGTTATCAACGAACGTCGAATGTCTTTTAGGCACCGAGTTTACAATAAGCCACCGAAGATAGGTCTTTTATTATGGTGATATTTTATTTACATTACTTTTATTTTTCATATCGCTCAATGATTGAGTAAACTGGACGGTTCAGGCTTACTCATAGATCAGGTCATTTAAGCTAAAGCCTGTTATCTTACAGTATGGAGTCGCGGACTGTGATGAACTGCATTGTGCCAGTTTCTGCAGAATGTGCTCAGGCTGTCACACATGATGTACAGCGACGCTTGCACGTATCGTCGTCACTGGCAAATTGTAAGCTTTGCAGACCGAGCGACGATACCAATTGCTCTTCACTAGTCGAAAACAATTTTCTCGGCGGCGTGTGAGAGAGAAATTGCATCGAGAGGAGTATTTCATTGCGGCGTCGGTGGGCGGGTCGGCAGGAGGCCAGTGGGCAGCTGGACCGATATCACTCATTCAGTCAGTTCACCGCTGAGATGTGTCCCTTGGTTGTCTGTCTGTCTGTCTGTCTGTCAGTTTCCAGGTTCATATCCTGAGCGTTGTTTGCGATGTCCTGCGGCAGTCAGTTTCCTGCACGCTCTGCCGGGATACAGCAGCTGCTGCTGCTGCCGACACTGCTCGCCGGTCTAGCAGCTATGTTGCCATTCCGAGCAGTTTATTAAGCGTCCTTTTCTTCCGTGCGCACATCTGCAACTCCGTCTGGCGTCTCCGGAACGTCTTACGTACTTCATTTTTATTACACTTCACACAAGTAGGAGGAGGTTGGTCCCTGTCCTGTCTGTCACTGCATCAAGGAGAGTGCTGAAAATGCCGAAAGTGAAACGCAGAGCCTTAAAATGATCAAACTGTTAAATAGAGGGAGTGCGTTATTGCGTAATAACTTAGGCTTTCCTACTACTGTTGTGATAACTGATGACTTACAAACGACCATATAATTGAGTGTAGGACATTCCCCTTAGACATGTTTCCTTGGACGTTTTCTCCTCCCGGTTTCTGCGATACCCGGACGTTTCCCCTCCTCCTTATACTGTTACATGAGGATCGAGCGCTAGATATTAGCATAATTTTCAATGTCAGCATGGTGAAAGAATGCAGCAAACATCAAACACTTTTGTGTTATCATTGTCAGATTTTAAATACTAATAGGCCTAAATAATACGTCAAACAAAGTGCAAGTCTCAAGAAGTCTCAAGTTTCAACTTCTGAAGAAACAGCCAGGGACGGCGACGTTAAAATGCCACTCAAAGCGCAATGTGTTTTTCACAGCAATGAAAGTGTCTGCAATCTATCGAATTTTGCTTTCTTTAAGTACGTCTAGGCGGGGGAAATATCCGAGGGGGAAACGTGCGTCTCCCGTATAATTATTACAGAATAGGCGTATCGTACTACTGCTACAACTACGCCGCGGGTGAGTCAAAAAAAACAAGACGTCAAACTTTTACGAGGGTCATCCCAAAAGTTTCCGGCCTGAACATATTAGACAATAATATTTTCTACAACCTATACATCAGTGAAATGTACATCCTTTGCAAACTATAATGAGTCGGTTGTTGATATGACGTCAATGTAATTTATGACGTCATATAGCTCTAAACCGAAACGATTTGGAGTGCTAATGCAAACGGCATAGAATCAGGCTCACTGTTGCATGACAGTATTCCAGTCTATAGCTAGGTTTACCAAAGTGGAGCTCCGTGGCATCTGATTTTGTGAATACCCTAACAAACACGTTTGTGAATTTCTCATTTGCATATGTGAATATACAATAGCCTACATTTGCGCTAGCCGCAAATTGAAACATTTGAGTCAATCACGACTTCATGCAATACGAGGGGCATTCCAAAAGTTTTGAGCCTCAATATATTGGACAGACAAATTTACTGCCTATATATCAGTAAAAGGTACCTACCTTGCGTATTCGTGTGAGCAGATTGTGGAAGTGATGTCATTGTAATTTATGACGTCATAGAGCATTAAGCTGAAACAATTCGGTGCGCTAATGCAAGCAGCATTTGAATCAGGCTGATTGTTGCATGAAACGTTTTCGGTCTGTAGCTGGATTTACCAAAGTGGGGCTCCCTGGCATCTGATTTTATGAAAGCCCTGACATATACGTTTATGAATTTTTCTCATTTGGGTCTGCAAATATACTACAGCCTATTCTGTGGTACCCGGAAATCAATGCACTTCAGCAAAAATACGATGCAATGCATCTGATCTGATCTGATGGTAACAGAAAAATTTTATTAAAAATTTGACTGTTAATTATCAGTTCTGTTAATGAAAGGCCAGTCAGAATTTGTGACTAGTTACATGGGCCCCTGATGGGCAGGGGGGCTGGGAGGGGCCCGGGAGCAAGCCCTGCACAATTTTCCCAAATTTCAGCGCTGCAGTCCAATCCAAAGTCTACAGTTACCCAGCTGGCTGTTCATGACTATGACTTTCTACACCAAGACCACCATGCATACAGCAACGACTTTACCTGCAGTAACTGTTATCTGTTTTGAAATCTGAAATCTGACAATGATGGTTTTCGCTATAGATATTTTCCATTTCCAGAAGCTATTTCCAGCGCCAACGAACGAGGTTTGAGTTATTCATCAGAATCAGTGGCGTATTTAGGCGGGGCCATGGTGCGATGGCCCCCCCTTTGATCCGACCATGAAAATTTTTTACAGGCGACTTTATATGAAAAGGTGCATTTTTTGCCATTTTCCAGCAAGAATTGCAAAATTTAACAATGTTTGATGATCTTTTGCGTTTCCAAATTTCAGAAAAAAATGTGCGAATTTGCGGTTTCCATTGAACATTCAGAAGCAAAAAGTGTTTCAGCTTCAGGGGGCTTTGCCCCCTGACCCCCGACCAGGGGCTCTGCCCCTGGACCCCGCTGGGGGCTCCGCCCCCAGACCCCCATTATAGGCTCGCGCTCCGCGCACTTGCCATGCCCCCTTTGCCAAATCCTAAATACGCCCATGATCAGAATGACTCAAGCCTCGTTCATTGACGCTGGAAATCGGTTTTATTTAATGCTCTGTGACGTCCTTAATTACATTGACGTCATATCTGCAACCGACTCATTAGAGTTTGTAAAGCATATACGTTTCACTGATGTATAGATTGTGGAAAATATTGCTGTCTAATATGTCGAGGCCGGAAACTTTTGGGATGGCCCTCGTATTTATATAGTCGCTAAATATTGATCTTTTTAAAAAATACGTCACAAACGGAAGTTTCAATGAAGTGTTCATTAGAAATTTCATGAAACCATAAAGACGGTAGGCCTAGTTGGCGAAATATCAGTTTATCAGAATTGCATCAATCGAAAGCACAGCAACAGCACGCACGTTCCATAGGTTGACGCCGCAAACTGTAAATGCCAGTGTGTCATCGTACAAACCGGTTTTGCACGTTAATTAATTTGTAATGTTTTTGCTGCTGTATAATTAAAACGCAGATGCTTAGGCAATCATTATTATCTTTTTAGTTTAGTCACAAAAAACGTATCCACCGAAAAAGAAATCATATACAAGTTGACCCACGAATGGCACCATTTACATACGCCTCAAGTTCGTAAGGCGACCGGCTAAGTAAAAGGAGAATGGCAAAATTCGACGCCGCGCAGATCCGAAACCCCTGAACCAATCGACACAAAATTTGAAACAGGTGATTACGTGCGCGAGACGACCCCCGAGCAAAGTTTCGTGCAAATCCGTCCATTGGGGGCTTCTCGGCAAATGGGTGAAATATAACGAAAATTTTTCTGCGATATATATATATATATATATACCTTTTTTTGTTGACCGACCTACAGGTCAGACCAGTGGCGTATTTAGCATTTGGCAAAGGGGACATGGCGAGCGCGTAGAGCGCGAGCCTATAACGGGGGTTTGGGGGCGGAGCCCCCAGCGAGGTCCAGGGGCAGAGCCACTGGTCCGGGGGTCAGGGGGCAAAGCCCCCCTGAAGCTGAAACACTTTCTGCTTTTGAACGTTCAATGGAAGCCGCAAATTCGCCCATTTTTTTCTGAAATTTGCTGGAAAACGGTAAAAAACGCACCTTTTCATACAAAGTCGCCTGTATAAAATTTTCATGGTGGGGCCAAAGGGGGCATCGCACCATGCCCCTTCCCTAAATACGCTACTGGGTCAGACCGCCCGGCGGATTTTCGCGCACGATGGCTCGGACAACGCGGCCTCACGCAAGAATCAAACCTTTTCGGAAACCGAAATTTGAAGTTAATATCTAACCCCTGAAAAATCCCCCCAAAGTCGAAAATTTGGCCCAAAAACGGACTTAGAAATTTTCGGCCAAAAACGCCCCTGCATAAAAATTTCACCTATAAACGACCCCTAATCGTCATTGTAGGCCTATAAAAGTTGTATAGTGAATACGCAATATGGCCTCGAGAATTCCAAATATGTGATCATTTTGCATCCCCTACCCACAGGTCACGTGACACGGAGCATGCGCAGTGAACTTTTGGTTTTTAACATGGGCAAATGCAACTTTGAGGCTTTATATCTCCGTAACGGTGCAAGATAGACGCATGGTTCTAATGGTCCACCAATAGGAAATCACATATGCCGAGTTCAACGGTCACGTGACCGATGACGTCAAGGTGATATTATTCAACAGCACATTGACAGTTTGACGATGTGATGTTGAGTGATATCACCTTTTTATGATTTTTGCTGTTTTCGATGTGTCACTCATTGCATGTCGCCGTTAACAAGTGTATAAACTGATGTTTTGTACATTTATTAAACTAACACCGAAATATAATGACAAAGTGAAATGTCTTAAAATCACAAAAAATATTTGTTAAAACGCAATAAAACTCGCAAGTTAAGTGGAACTATTTTTTCGCACGACTACACATAACGGTGGATCGATTTGTTTCCGGTCCCGTCATTTTCACTCTAGCCCTAATTTAACGAATCGTATTATTGCAGTTAGTGTATTGGACCGTTGCATAAAATGTCCGACAACAAACGTCTATAAAGTCGAGCCAAACTAAAGTCTGAGCTCATCTCGTAGTTGACGGAGTTCTAGCCAATCTTTGGCAAAACGTCTACAAATTTCGTTGCCAAGGCAACGAAAGTCAACCATGGTAAACTTAGCCTACTAGAATTATTTTTGCTTCACTGTCAAAACCCTTGGTTAAATAAATAATACGGTTTATTGTGTATGGCAGCCAGTGGCTGGATTGCCATAATACATTATACATTATCTCAGAGATAGCTCGTACATATGTCGAGTTATAGCCCATTTTGTCCCAAAATTCGTTCCCATTGCAACGAGGGTCTGTCGGGAAAAAATTCGATTGGCAGCATTCGCTGGCCCATCCCCCAAAAACCCCATTTAGACGAAAAAAATATCGCAGATATCTTTTACGCAAGCCGAGTTAAAGCCAATTTTGTCCCAAATTTCGTTGCCATGGCAACGGGGGTCGGTCAAGGAAAAATGCAATTGGCAGCATTCGATGGCGCATCCCCGAAAACCTCCTATAGGCGCAAAAATCTCGCCAAAATCTCCTACGCAAGCCAAGTTATAGTCTACTGTTTTTTAACCCACGACGGTGGTGTTCGTCAGCGCTGCGGCTGTTCGGTATCCTGCAAGTTGATAAGACGTATGCTGGTGATATTGGCCGACGTGTCTGTGGACACGGCCGCACTTATTATCTCGACTACGGTATAGCATAATATACAGCGGACATGTCATGTGATAGTCAATAGTCAGGAAGTATCGTCCTTCGTCACGGAAATTATTTGTTATCTTTTTTAAAATCATAATTACTAACGTCGACATGTTTATTATTACCGTCACTGCAGTTTTCAGTTTTAAGCTATCCATAATAGTCATCTAGCTATATTATATTTGTTTGGATTAGAATACCATCAGCGATGCATTTGTTACATGAACAGGATGTCCACATAGACCATATGGGTTTTTGGTGGCATCCCGTTGCAGTAGCCTACTTTTAGGATTCGAGGTTAATGTCTGAATTAAAGTATGGTCAGCGTCGTTAACTCAAGAGAGTATTTAACCCGATCAAATCGATATGCTAACGGTCCCCGTAACAGAGTATATACCTACTGTTACACAGAATTCTCTGTTTCTGCTCGCAAGCGATGACTGTAACCGCCGCCGACACTTAATTGCGTCTACCAACGGAAATAACGCCAAACTCTGAAGCTCTGCATACGGTGCTATATAAAATAATAATAATAGAAGGCGCTCGTGAGAGTGCATATCTCCGCCAAGTGAAATGATTTAAACATTACTACTACCACTACTACTAGACCTACAACTAGTCTAAGAGAGGGAGAAGAAAAAGCCGGAAATTGTCTCCCCGTCTATCTGGCACCATTATAGAGATATGGCGCCTCAAAGTACATGTACACCCACGCACACACACACACACACGGTACGACGGACAAAACGACTAATCTCTTAATCTCCTCCACCTTGGCAGGCATAATAGACTAAGAATAATAATATTATAATAATATTAACTACCAAGACCACACAGTCTTGAATTTTGGTTCCGTCTTTCCCTAGATCGAAATCGAATAAGCAAGATCAGACTGTAGAACCTGTATGTGCAAATTAGCAAGTTTTGGTGTGAGTGGTGTGAGCCTGTTCTCGGAGACGGATCTGTTTTATTCGCCCGCCGAGCCAGCCAACCAGTCCGTCAGCGTTTCTCGGCGTGGCGTCAGTGACTGAATGCAATAGAGCGGACGTAAAGCGGCAGCGACAGTGTCCCCAACCGACATCCGACACACCTGTCACAGTCCTGAGACGTTATGGTGCATTCTTCGTATCTGTGGATTTAGATTAGGACACACCACGGAGACAAAAGGAGAGTAGATAAGCAATAGTGCATGAGACGATGCTGTATGGTCTGTACAGCACTAATGGGGTGTTTACATGATCCAGCAAAAGTCCAGCAAACTTCCCGCAAATGTATTCAAAATACACGTGCTAATGCTGGACGGTTGCTGGATTGTGTAAACATCCTATAATCAACTGACTCAATTTCTTACTGTAGGTTTCATGGCGTTATACAAATCTGTTGTAAACCTCAACTTTATCAGACTTTATTATGCCAGTGCATGTAAATAAAGCTAACACCCATAGATTCTATACAGGACACCGCCAAAGCCTTTTGTTTGTCAAAGAAATAATTTTCAATTTCATGCACGCTAAAATCCAAACACCAATTATTCGGTTTGCCCTGTGATTAAAGCACCGTTTAAACTTGAAAGAGAAAATGACGAATAGAAAAATGGCACAGATTATTTGATCGGCAGCCGGTTAAATATCCTATAGGCTATGTGACTGGTCAAATTTTGTCACTGGTCAAACGCGCCCGGTCATAGTTGGTTGACCGGTCATGACCGGTCCAATATCCGGCCCTCATAGAGTCGGATATTAATTTGACCGGTTACCGCTTAGAACAGCCTTAGCCATTAGGTACAAGCACCGAACTGTGCTCATAGGTACCGGCTAAGACTGCGTTCCTGCGGCGGTACGACGAGCACCACCCTTCGGATGCTCGTCGTACCGTCGCAGGGATGGCGGCAACTGAGCAACTGACGACCTCAACCGTAGGAAGTGCGGTATCACAGATCCGCCTATCAGCCAACTATCACCTCAAGCCTAGCAAGTAGACTATTACACATAGGCGGTTGGCAAGTTTTTAGCAGTACTTGCCTGCAGGAACCTTGAATTTACCACCCATATTTTACGCTGATTTTTGGTGCCCATTATTGTGCACTCAAATCTTTGAAAACGCTAACCCTAAACCAAACCTTAAACCCAACCCTAACCCCAATCTTAAGCCTGAAACCCTACACCACAATACTCACGCCAATTCTAGTTAGTAGCGCGTGTACTGTAGCCCGGCAGCCGGTCAGTGCGTAGAAAAATAGTCGTCGGCGTTCCTTTATCTAGATCCAAGTCGTACCAAGTTGTCGGTGTGCGAGCGGTGGACTGGGCACCACTTCATCAGCGCTGCGGCCGAGAGACAGAGTGACTGAGTGAGTGTGTTGTCACAGCTGGTAGTGACGAGTGTGTCGCTAGCAAGACGCTCGTACGATTGTCGGTCTCCTTCCTTCCTCTCTACGACGCATTACGTCGCGCCATCTATCGATCGCACCGGCCCGATGTGGCCTTCAGCGACTTCGGCCGATCCGAGACACAGCAACCGGGTTTTAAGAGCAGTGCAGACGGCGTTTTGCAGCTTTGTTCTTGTCTCGAATCGTGCGCGTTTAATATTGCCCAATTTGAATGACAACCTTACACAACCTTATGTTACACAATACAACTGTTACTAAGTAAATGTGTCTAATGAATAATATATGTGTATTATTATTATTATTATTTATGAAAAAAGATATAAAGTGACACTGTCACATCAAAAAAGACGTTTCAGGGGCACTGTACTGTGCATGCCTGCAAATATTTTTTATTACAGTGATGTGGAGTACAGCCGTCGACCGACACTTTATTCTGCCGTTCGGTACAGACTGCTGACGCTGGCTGCTGGGCGTCTGCGCGGTTGGAATTGAGCGAGAAAGAAACCGCTGCCGTCGACGTCAGATGAAGGACGCCGACGACGACGACTGGCAATTTTGAGGACGTCGCGATGACTTAGCAACGCTCGGTCGTTGTCGACGTCGACAGACTGGCCGATATGGCGCCCGCTGGCCGCCGTCCGTCCGTCCGTCCGTCCATCGTATACCGCCCCCGGCCATCCAGTCAGCTGCTGGCTCGCTGGCGCCGTCTCCGGGCAACACGACAGCAGCAGCAGCGGTAGCAGCAGCACGGCCGATGCGCTGAAGCGGGCGTCGGTAAATGACTTGCGACGGACGGCGCATCGCATGCTTCGCTGCTCCGTCCCTCGCTCGCTGCGGCTGCAAATAGTTGCTTCGTTCCTTCATTCGTTCGTCGAGTCGAGTTAACGCGTCTAGCAGCAACCCGACGTGCCGATTACTCAACGTAATTGCTTTACTTATCGCGCACGGTACGCCGCTGCCAGCTCCTAGTCTCTAATGACGCATGATTTCTACTTATTTCAGTACAGTTTCTCCGCCGGAATGACGCGGTAGCCAAGGTAGTCTGCAGTCTCCGGCCGAGCGAAGGCACACATTAAAACAGATCGCGCGAATCCGAGCTTGAACAAATGCATGTACGACGTCTTCCGGCGTATTTTCCGAATAAAAATTTGTCTCTTAATTTTGATAGTTTTTTTTATGGCAATGAAATATGTGTTGTATTTCAGTAGGTCTATTCGTCAAGCAGATGTTAACATAATTAACAATAAAGTAGGAAGACAGGTTTATCTGGTAAACAATAATAACATTGCGGCACGATATCTGGCACCAGAATATTCAAGTTAGTTGCACTGCTATTCGCTGCTATTTTGTAATGATTTTATTACGGCGAATAAAATTTTTAAACGTAACTTTCAGTGGCGTAACAAATAACCGACACTTGGTTAAAATAACAAATTATTTGTTAATTGCTTTAAATTTAGAAATTTGTAATTTCGTAAATCGTATGGTTAGTTTAGTTGCCTTATATTGATTTGTTGGCCGATTTTTGTGCTTCTAATTTATAGGTAATGATAGTGATAACAGTTGCCTAATGATGACATTTGCAAAGCATCGCACGGCAAGCTACATGGCTGCATCTGTTGTCGTCATAATCTTCCTTGAGTGCGGAAGATTGAAGTGGTTGGTTGGTGGCAGTCGTTGTTGCGGTGAGCTCACGTTAATATTGCTCATCGCATTGTGTGCTGTGTGCTCTGCCATGGAACTGTGGAACGACCTTGACTGTGGAACGAATTGCTGTTACGACCGTTGGCCATATTGAAGCCAGCGAGCCAGCGACCGGTGCCCACTAAGCGGCGAATGATGGCCAGGTCGAGCGGCCTACGACGTTTAATCCGCGGCTCAGTCCAGGTCAATCTGATATGAACTGACCAGCACAATATCGCACGGTATCTGGCAGCAGCCGGTCATAAAATACTGCATAGGCCTACACATGCGGCCGGTTGTTCGAGCGGTCGACTCGAAAGCCCCTGGCTGCCACGAAAGATTGCGCCCGATGCGGCATCTATTATAAATAATGCAAAAGCACGTCGCGTATTGTCGCACTGATGTCAACTGTTCGTCTCGCGGAAAACTTCTTTCGGTCTTTTGAATTTGACCGACTGCTGATAACACATGTAGTCTAGAAATCTGGCTATCTCACCTGGTATCTTACCTGGTGTGCTGCTCCAGGGCCTCTCAAAAGTATAATCACAGTAGCACGCAAACAGAAGCAGCAGTGGGGTCAAGCGAACGAAGAGTCCATGAAGAAACCCATCTTAACCGTGCGCAGTTTATCAAGATGTCCTTTGAAAGCATTGATAGATGATGAATCGAATGCTTCCTGAGGTAGAGTGTTCCAGCGTCTCAACACACGAGACGAAAAGAAATGAAGCCGCATATCAGTGTTGCTGTGACTCTTTACCAACTTCCAGATATGACCTCGAGTAGTAGATCTAGCCAAGTTGAAGAACTTCGAGAGTGAGACAGCAGACAATCTATGGACCATTTTAAAAACTTCTATTAGATCAGCTCTGTGTCTTCTTTCTTCTAAAGATTATAGCTTCAAAGCTTTCAATCGCTCATGATAATCTAGACATTTCAATTCCTCAAACATTCGAGTAAAACGTCGCTGCACTTTTTCCAGAAGAAACTTGTCCTTGACGTAATGAGGATTCCACACAGGAGCAGAATATTCCAAGTGTGGCCTAACCAAACTCTTATATAACCTCACCAATATGTCGACGTTCCTATGCCTAATGGATCTGGAAACTAGCCCAAGCATTTGGTTGGCCCTGTTATAAGCCGCATTACAGTTGTCTGCCACTTTCAAATTGTCTGTGATAATCACACCAAGATCTTTCTCAGAATTGACCACTTGCAAAGTCTGTTGACCATGCATGCAGTAGTCAAAACACTTGTTATGCGAACCAAAATGCATTACTTTGCACTTGGACACATTGAATTCCATCAGCCATTTCTCTTCCCAGCTACATAGTTTGTCAAGATCAGTCTGGACGGTGATTCTGTCAGTGTCAGTGCGTATCGAGCCAAAAACTTTAGTATCATCCGCAAATTTCAGGATAGTGTTAATTATGCTTAAATCCAAATCATTGATGAAAATGATGAACAGTAACGGACCCAGAACCGAGCCCTGTGGTATTCCGCTAAGGACTGGTTCCCAACCAGATGCTGTACCTTCAACACACACCCGCTGCTGCCTCCTTGCCAACCAAGCCTCAATCCAAGCAGCCAACTTTGGTTACAAACTATGACGCGCCGTGAACGAATACGTCTACAGCATGCAGTTATTGCTTTTGAACCAATCGGCGTGCTGCACCTTGTGTGTTATGTTTGGCGTCCCGGAACTTTCTTGGCAAAGTTAGTTCTCTGCGTTCTGTGTGTGCTGCGCGGCAAATTATTGGCGTAGTTGATTTATACCGTTTTTTTTCTTATTAGTGTTTTGACAAACATTATTATTGGTAGTGTTATCAGTATTAATAATAATAAGGAAGCAATCTTTATTTAATAGCAACTGTGTACGTGAACTTCTGTTTTTTACAGAAAACTTACTTCATGACATTTTTTCTTTTGCAGTAGCACTTAAACGGGAGAAGCAAACAGAAAATTCCTTTCGTTCGTATTTAAGTTAGCAAAAACAGAACGAGGTGAAAACATCTTTTGCAGTTTAACAGCTGAACTCGACAATAAAATACCATTATCAGCGTACACAATGCAACCGATATATTTATCATATAACTCACACCCTAGCGCAGCTTTTTCTAATGAGTCTACAATAACACTGAAGTAAACATTAAAAAGAACTGGTGATAACACAC
>Ga0056128_1006892_pt1 | contig 14336 bp, 7 predicted proteins | sample WorMetLIZISLAND2_FD_71113 | JGI IMG/M metagenome (GOLD analysis project Ga0056128, IMG submission 71113) | Marine gutless worms symbiont microbial communities from Max Planck institute for Marine Microbiology, Germany - Olavius geniculatus... ... | reverse complement strand
AGTCTATATCATTCACAAGGTGGCGCCACGAAACTATCGTTATGCGATCCAGATAAAGAATTTAGTATTTGCATATTAACTTAGCGTGAACATCCCAATTCTTAGCTAAACTACTGAACCGGAACTGCTATAGGTTTTCGCGCGTTTCGTGAGCATTAGCTCAAATTTCTTGTACAGTATAATTACGCACGTAGAAAAATTATAATGTGTTAAATATCTGCATGATTTTTACTGAACTGCGCTAGATAATGTAGTTTCTGGTTGCTTTTATGTTTTTACAAACAGATTCACAATAATCGAAATAAGATTGTTCGGGCCAGCTTAACAAGTGCAGTTTGGACTTGATTAGGAAGAAGTGCGACAAACCTGGCTAGACAACTGTTGGGGTACGTTCGACCGTTGACAGCGCAGACAGGATCGTGTTCTGATGAACAATCACACGGCAGACTGTACGAATCTGCAATTCACGCACCAGAATATCTTTAGCCTACACAACACTGGCAGCGCAATGAAGTTTCATCGAATTTTTTTTGGACTTGTTGAGATACGCTGCAACGCAGCGAGATAAACAGGCAGAGAAACAGAGATATCAACAGAGATACTTACGCATGTGCTGCGTGGACCGACAGTGACGTAATGTGCACGTGACCGAACCCAAATAACACGAACACTTGTTGCAATCCAGGTCAAATCTTGTATCTTGACGTTACACACAACACAACGATAGTAGCACAATTATATTGTAAAACTTTCTGTTTTGCTACAATTGGCAAACGAGCATTTCCGGTTTGGGATGACCTTCCACAAGACATTAGGCCCTACCGTTGCACCGTCACTCTTGGTCTTCAGGCGCTGTTTCTCTCAAGACTTTCCTGTTTCGTCACTTGTGGACTTACTAAACCGGCACTTCACTTCATTGACGTGGTCTATAGTTGCTTGTTATTCAGACCTACGTTATATGCCACTGTGATGATGACAACGACGATGGTTGTGATTTAAGGGGAAAGTCTTAAATGACATCATTAATATCATTAATAATATGATTAATAGCGTTAATAATATTTTTATCGTACTAGGTGTGACGGCGGGAGCGTGCGGAAGGTAGCATTGGGTCACGTGACGTAAACACGTGACGTCAGTACAGCGATGAAGATGGCCATGATCACCACACTGACACGTCCTCTCACACCATTCTGAAGCTGGTTCACTGCCACCACTTATTATACGCACCCACTGGTGACGAGATACCAGCTGAGACCGTGCCTCGCCCAGTGCACAACCTGCATAGATGTACATACGTTGAGAAAAGTTAAGTCCATGGCTTTCAGGCATCTATAACACCATCAAATAATAAATCAGTTTTAAGACAAATCTAAAAAACACTGCTAAAATCAAGCAGGATGTTGCCTTAGGTCACTAAGTTTCAGTCCAGGCGTCTTTCACTTTTTGAACTGCAGGCTGCATGCACGATTATCGATCGAGCGCCGTGTGGATTAAAACTAAAAGATAAATTCAAGGTGTAAAAGTTACTGAGATAACTTGCCAGGCGTGCAGAGGTATGAAGCTGCACAAGAAGAGGCATCACGAGCACAGTGTCGACGACTGACTGTACACACTTCGTTCATCCGACACGGATTAGAGCTGCACGAAGTCGTTACTTCCTCAGCTCGATACCGATACCGACTTCTAGCTACGCGTTATCATCGCACACGACGTTTATCGATTAAAATTGCATTTTATCACAGGCTGAACGGTAGTTCAAGCCATGTGTTTACGGCGACTTCTCTTTGCTATGGGAAAGCCAAAAATTCGACCCCCGCAGAATCAAAATATTTGACCCGATTGAGATAAAATTTGGCACAGTTGATTAAGTCGGCCAGGGGACTCGTCATATAAAATTTTATGCAAATCCCTCCAAGGGGGGCTTCTCGGCAAATGGGTGAAAGATACGCAAAAAAATTTTTATTTATATATGCCTTTTTTTCTTCAACGCACCCACAGGTCAGACCCCTTAAGAGATTTTTACGCTTAATACGTCAAACGACGCGGTTCTGGACAAGAAAGTGCCTTTTGGGATTAACAAAATTAAAATTTAATATTTAACGTATTTATTCGCAAAAATCAAAAACAATTACAATGGCGCTTATGGAAAAAATCTTTAAATGGTCATAACTTTGGCTGTGTATAAGATAGAGTCGTAATTTTTGATTCTATGGTAAGGTTTTCGAAGATGGCCGATCTAATGGTGTCATTCAATTTTACCCCGGACCTTCCCTGTTTGCCACGGCAACAAAATTTGGGACAAAACGAGCTATAACTCTGCTTGTGTAAGAGATATCTGCGAGATTCTTGCGTCTATACGGGGGTTCTCAAGAATGGGCCAGCGAATGCTGCCATATGGTGCCACTTTTGGCCCACCCTGTATTTTCGTACAACTTTACGTTGCGCTGTGTGCAATGTGATGCGCTTTTTGGCGTTTTTGAACACTTTCAGTTTTGCAATATAATGTGTGTCTAACCTATGTGGTCGGCGATCGAAATGCAGTGTTGATCATCTGAGGTAATTGATAGTTGATGACAAATGTCGCTAGCTGACATCACCAGTGACTGCGATGCCCGTGCCTTGTCAATACAGCGCTCCAGCAGAGACACACAGTCCGACCTGTAGGCCAATCATTCAGTCAATCATTCAATCAATCCACCGATTAATCGATTATTTACACCAGGCCATCACTTGGGTTCATATATAGTAGAAACATGGACAACAAACTAAGAACGGAACAGGCTAATAAAAACATCCATTGAATTTTGGTAGAAATCCGGACACGGTTCACGGATTCAAGAATTCATTTTTTACTTAGGCTACGGGATCAATTATCCACTACCACGATTCATACAGACGACAGAAAATAAAACACAATACTCGAACGGCCAGTCTCGGCGGACGTTGAAACTATAACGAATCGAGTTCTTTGAGAACATTTTGTGGGTTATTGCTGTACAATGCAGTTGTGGCAGTTACCTGCAGATGGGCAGGTTGTAGTTCATGGCTCGGCAAGGCCGCATTTGTACGAGACAAGCTATCGCCTTCCACTTCTCAGGTTCGCACGCACGAACATCTACACAAGTTACATCTATCACTAGAAATGCATGTCGGCTCAGTGCCTTTGAGTTTCTGAATCTGAGCTAGAAAAATAGCACACCGGTTTACCAGTCTGTGCTGCGCTCTGTTAAACGTTTGCGTCAACTTTGTTTTTTTTCTACGACAGAATATGCTTTAGGTTAAGAGCCCGTTAGGGAGAGACATACAGACGGACGGACGGACACAACCCGTAATGCGGTCCGTTATGCTGCGACTAAATTAGATACCGCCAAACGTCATCGAATTATAGCAATCTTAGCAATTTGAAGCACTCTACGCGCTGTCTGTTCAGTTCAGTTCAATGTTAAATCATCATCATCATCGTCATTAGCATCGTCACCATTAGGCCACCAACTTGAAACGGCGATCGTTGCAGTGAAAAGCGGTCACATACTGAACGCCTGAATACGTGCAGTGTTAAACATGACCATCTTTCACTGCAACGGTGAAGACCAAAATCATTTGCAGAATATTGTCCAATCGCTCGATGTGCGTAGGCCCTATAACACCTATGTTCCACTATTTATACGCCACCCTGTATGGGCCTATATAAAGTACCTTTGACGGGAATGTCGTAGTTGAGTACAGAAATAGTTCCGGACTGCCAGAGTAGCAGAGTGTTTCGTGCCGCGTCGTCTGCCTGTGGGTTACAAGCTCTGAACATCTCAATCGAACGGTCGTTAAAACTGCTGCAGAATCTCAAGCCCGTACAGCCGGGAACACACGGGCTATCCACTGCACAACGGAACCTCGTGCAGTCGAGTGCGCAATAAACAGCGGCGTCGTAAATTTTTAAAAAAAAAAATCAGCGAACAGAGGATACTACGCAGTGCTAAAATTGTAATAAATTTTTTTAAGTTCCTCTAACCGCCTTTTTAGCTTCAAATTTAGCACTTTTGCACGAAAATTACTTGCCGCCCTCACCTGCTCCCTGCCAGAACGCCACTGACGGTAAACGTTGAGGAAAATATTTAAAACAACGTAAAATATGCTGGCGGATCGCGCGCTGATCGGCCGGCTCACCCGCGCCGGCGGCTTTGCCCACTGCAAGCGCAATGCACTGGCGAGTATGCATAACTAAGGGAACGGCCGCATACAAAACTCTGCGCATAATCTGTTTGCTTTTTAGTTGTTTTGAGTAGTTTCAAATAATTGTTTTATTTAGGCTTACTCTGTCTAATTTCGTCTATGTCGGTAGGCCATACTGTTAAGCCTATACACTGTGTCTCAAAAAACATCCCCGACATTTTTGACTGTAACTTAAAAACCAATTATCAGATTTTGATAATTTTTGGTAGGAGTATTCTTGACACAACTTGCCATCAAATGACTATTTAGTTTTCCACCTCACCCAGCGTTTCTTTCTGCACTACCTGAGGAAATCACAACCAGCGAAATATCACTTTTTATCTAATGTGATATGATTGCTTAGTTAACATAACGCGTAAAAACACATTTTGTTCAGATTTCTGACACTTTGGCTGACATTTCATCCAGTTGTCCATTTTTTCAACTGCCTGCAGTAAAACTGCTTAAAATGTTTGCCCACTATGCGAACACAGGCAAGGAGACGCTTTCTTCATTCATTGCCAGCAGTATCGATAAAGTTCTGCTCCAGACCAATGCAGGCTGTACCGGTCACTTCTTGACTTTTTAAACATTCCTAAATTTCATCTGGTAAACACACTGTTGCATGACAGTCAAACCTTGTAATAGACCGGCTGTTGGGGCCCACAGATTAGGATAGATGGAATTTATTGACGTTTTTTTCAATTCATTTTAACACGTATTATGCTTAGTCTGCTTTCCCCAGGTAGTGCAAAAGCAGACGATAGGTGAGTTGGAAACTAAAACACTTATTTAATAGCCAGTTGTGTTGAAAATAACTCTGCTGAAAATTATTAAAATCTGCTAATCTTTCTTCAAGTTACGATCGATAATGTCGGAGATGTTTTTTTCAGGTTTTCTGTTTATTTCAACACATATTTCGCTTAATCTGCTTTCCCTAGGTAGTTCAAAAGCATACATTGGATGAGTGAAAAACGGAACAGTCGTTTAATGGCAAGTTGTGTCAGAAATATTTTTATCAAAAACTATCAAAATCTGATAATTGGTTTTCAAGTTACAGTCAAAAATGTCGGGAATGTTTTTTGAGACACAGTGTAGATTATCAACTAAAAAAGGTGCATATATCAATGACTCACTGTTTTTATTAGAATGTTGTATAAAGATGTAGGCCTATATTCACGATTTAAGACTTGGGGTTTTATTCCTTTGTCGCAGTTTTTATTTCAACAGGTCACTTCATTGCGGTTGTGTCAGCGTTTGATAAACGAATATATTGATATTGTTGATGTTAGACCTACATGCACACATTTGGATATTTTTGCTAGCTCTATGGCAAACAGAGACATACAATCTGCTTTTACATTACAATATGTGAAAACAGTTCTTTCAAATTGTATATCGTGGCTCCGACGTACCTTCTTCCAGACAGACGTTGAGACGTTTTTCTGTAGCCGAGTTACTGCAGTCTCTGGTGAACTGTCTTATCTTTTCCGACCAACGCTTGCCATACGCCTGACAAGTCACGACATCATGAGGATTATTATTCTCGCTGTTATATTAGCCGGCATCACTGAAAGCAGCGACAGACGTTTCCGGAGCCTGGTCTGTCCGTCTGCCACACTCATGTATCGCGCTGAAGCTGATGGACGGAACAAGATGTCATCTGGCATGAACACTCGGGCATAAGTTACACTATTTCAGATAGAGCCCCGGTCTACCAATATTGTCGTTGTGGGATTTCGTCGTCGTCATCAGTGTAGAAAAGTAGGCCTAAGCAGTAAAACACTCCACTTAACTGCGTATAGTAAAAATCGTGAAATAACGTAGTTAATCCAAATTTTACAATATTACACAATGACAAAACACTTATTCAGTAACCGAGTTAAAAACTGATACAATCAAATGCCGTGTAAAAAATTGACGTAGTGGTTTGATGCACCGTGCAGTAGCGTTAACACGTTGGGCTCGTTACTCTACAGGATGAACTAAAAAAGTAAACTATTGTACTTTTTCCATTTCTTCGCTAAATATTGACCAATTTTCATAGTTTTTTCACCAGCAGGCTCAAAAAGAAATGTGCTAATCAGTGGTATGTACTGGTATGTAGTGGTTATTATATCGCTACACTACCTTGACCACGTGACCATTCGACTCCCGGGTGTCGACTTCCTATCGGTGGTCCATAGCGACCATGCGTCTATCTAGCACAGTTATGGAGATATGGCGCCTCAAAGATAATGGTGTCACGAGTTTGACCTTTTGGGGTCACGTGACGTCATCGGTCACGTGACCATTCGACTCCCGGGGGTCGACTTTCTATGGGTGGTCTATAGTAACCATGCGTCTATGTAGCATCGTTATGGAGATATGGCCGTTTGAAGTTCTTCAAGGAAGGCTCTTCCAGGAACAGAGGTCGGTCGTTGGTCGGTCGGTCGGTCCTCAATATCACACTGATCTTATATACTCTTCTTCGCTACGTTAGGAACGTCGCGCGCGAGGAGTAAAAATAGTGCGCAACTTCTAGAGCCGAACATTTGAAAAACATTGCACTGTTATGCTCATGCAGTTAACTGAGCAAGATTGCAGCCATCAACCAACATTAATGTACATTGAAAATTGATGCACAGTAAAATCGTCTAAATTATTTGAAAAATGTTTAACATGTCCTCCAATGTTTTTGACGCTTACTATAACTCATATTTTAACATATTAGTTACATGTAAATACTGCAAAAATTTACCATTAGACCTTCTGTCCATCTTTATATATTGTATGTTTTTGGATATTTATATTTTGCAAGGTAATGTAGCGACGTAATAAGTGTGGTGTGCATTCCCCTGAGTATCAAATTTCTTACAGAGCTACTGGTGAAAAATGTGTGAAAATTGATGAATATTTAGCGAAAATATGGACAAAGTGCAATAGTTTATTTTTCTGGCCCACCCTGTATGCCGAGTCTGGTGGCTACTTAAATGAGTGACCGTCGGCAAACCGGTAAACCATCTAGGTATGTAACCAGCCACCCATGTACTCATCCTGGCCATCCTTATGTGAGTTGAGTACCTGCTAGACTTGTGGTGTAAAGGTTATAAATAGACACACCGCGCGATGCATTAGCCTCGTATCGGTAATCTCGCAATGTGTCCGGATGAAGGCTAAGAAAACAGAGGATATCAGCGCCGCCCTGTAGACATTGAGGTTCGGAAATGTTTTACGTTTTTAATAGCGACGCCGCTGCGGTAACCTACTTGTTGGCAGAGTACCCGGCAGGTGTCGCTAGTGGCGTGAATGCAGCAGGCCAGCTTAGCAGCGTCAACTCCAGTGACGTCAGCACTTGCAGCGTGCACGTACAGATTACGTAGGCGATCTGTGGCGCCCGACAAGAAACATTGCCACAACTTCACCTGAAACAAACCAGACCACTATGAATCACCACCAACACCATCATCGTCATCAACATATTCCTTGTTATCGCCAACTCAGCCTTTCATCCCTCCGGGGTAGGTCGATCAAACAGCAGCCTGCCTGGTCGAGGTTAAGGCGGAGTGTGTTCACCTGTGTCGGGCTGTGTGATCATATATGGTAAGCGACGTTCCGTAGCTTTGAGCTTAGTTTACACGAAGAAATAATAGAGATCTTTAACCCTTTTTACCAGTTGTAGAAACTCTTCGAAAAGTTAAACAAAAGAGTAAGTGCGGTATAGTTTACTTGTTAGTTATTAGCAGAACAGTAGAAACATTGCAGCGACCGTCTGGTTAAAGGCAGACACCTATAGGCTTTGATGTCTGTTTAACATACTGACGCTACATTAGCCAGATTCTTGGTTGTTAGTATACTGACGGCGTAGTCGATCTGTCCGCAGTGTTGAATGATGTTGCTAATAGCTTGCTGGTCTGTCAGTGAACTACTGGTTAATGATCGCTGACACGATTGACGACAAGTTTTTGTAGCGCTTTCGCTGCAGCAGCTCAGCATACCTATGCACACACACAGACTCAGTTTCCTACCCTAGATGAGATAACATCACACATAAGCTAGCACGCGCGCGTACTTTAAAGCATTAAAATAGCAAACTAATAATTGATTTTATTAACGAAACACACTTTTATAGTCACCTAAAACTTTCTGTCATCGCCTTGGCCGTTGTTTTTACGCGCGAAAGCAGCTACTGCTTTCAGCGCGTCTTAGCCATAAAATTCTGTCTGTCTGTCTGTCCGTCACACGGGTGGATCAGTCAAAAACGGTGCAAGCTAGGATCACCAAATCTTTACCGTCGGCTGCCTGGAAGACTCAGCTGTTCCATAAATTCGAAGGGAGTCACCCCAAACTAGGGCGCTAAATGAGAGGGAGTGGAAAAAATTTGCGATTTTTGGCCAATAAGTCGCTGTATCTCAGTAACGGTGCGAGCTAGGGCTTAGGTTACTATTAATCACTAATGGGAAGTCGTACACTGGCTCTTGATTGGCGCCGAATTTAATGACCTTGAATGACCTTGAACACCAAAATAGGGGTTTTATGGATTTTTTGGCGATTTCGGGCTACGAGACATAGTTCAAAAGCGAATTGCGCCGAAACCAATTGAGATAGACATGGACAATTTGCGCATGAAATTTTCAGCATCGAACGTAGATTTCAACGGTCCAAGTCTCGATTTTTTAGGTTTATGTAAACTTGCGCACGAGGGCATCAAAAAACGGTACCCCCCCGAAAAATCGCTATTTTTCCGATGTTGGCCAGTCGCATCGTTCGTGAAAACGGTTGCAGATAAGCCTGGGCATGCTATAGGCTTTCGCGCGTTTCCTGAGCGTTAGCTCAAATTTCTTGTTTTTGCTATTATTTATTTACATCAATCCTACCTTATATGGCTCATCTACATAAACCCTACATTGTTTCTACGATGGTTTACAAGTTATGACCACCACAACATCGCTTATTTTAACTAGAACTCGTTAGAAAATTGTCGATATGTTTATATTTATATCAACTTATCAAGCATTTATATCAAGCAGAGTTGACTACTGTAACGCCGTCGTCTTCTGCGGCGTTTTCTCACAGGTCACTCGTCGACTGCAGACGGTGCTGAATGCCGATGCCCGCTTGGTTGTTGGTGCTGGCAAGTACGACCACATCACACCAGCCATGCGCGACGTCCTCCACTGGCTACCAGTGCCACAGCGAATACTGTTCAAGATGGCACTTACTGCCTTTGATTCTATCCGTGGCACGGGTCTCGCATACTTTAAGGGTGTCTGTATTTCGGTGGCTGACGTCTAAGGTCGCTCCAATCTTCGTTCGGTTGGGCGTGGTAATATGTTCGTTCCCCGAACAAGAACTCTGCTCGGCCGACAGAGTTTTCGAGTTGCAGCGCAACTCAGTTGCGGTCAACTCAGTTTCCTACCCTCGATGAGATAACATCACACACAATCTAACACGCGCGCGTACTTTTAAGCATTAAAATAGCAAACTAATAATTGATTTTATTAACGAAACACTTTTATAGTCACCTAAAACTTTCTCTGACGTCTCTGCTACACTCATCTGAAACAGTCTGCCTGAGGATCTGCGCTCTACGACCATCAATCGTGAACAATTCAGAGCTAGGCTGAAAACTCATCTTTTTAGCCAGGTTTACGCAACGGACTTCTGAGAAATTTTTTTTGAAGAGAGTATAAACTGAACTGAACTGAACTGATATGATTTAACAGATTATGAGTTATTGTTCACAAATGCTGATGTAACATGTGACGTACGTAGGCTGAGGTGGTTGAGTGCTGTCGTGTGATTGGCTACACAGTCGGTCACGTGAGCCGGGCACCGACTGGTCACGTGACGCAGTGCTAACGACGACAACCGCCAGGAGTCGCCAACAAACATGCGACGACACGCGGTACGACATTCTGCTTCCGTTTCCGCTTTACAACACTCGCCAGCCGCTGTCCCGCCGACAACGCACACGAAAGCACCGCGGTGTATGACGAAGCCGTTTATTAATGTGAAGTTCGAGCAGTATTTTTAAGTTGCAGAAATTTCGGAAAAATTTCAAGAATTAGTAGCGAAAGTTCGGAGTAGTTCAGATTCGGATCTGAACTACTCCGAACTTTCGCTACTAATTCTTGAAATTTCTAGAAATTTCTGCAACTTAAAAATACCGCTCGAACTTCACATTAATAACCGGCTTCGTCGTACACCGCGGTGCTTTTGTGTGCTATTGATGCGACATTTGTCTATATTTAATTCAGCTCCCGAATTTTACAACAGTCAGTTACTGGTCGCGAAATAATAAATAATAGTGTGTTACGTAGTGACCGACTAAGCGTCGTTCTATTTAATGCAAAACACACAACGTAACGAACGTAACAGAACAAACGTTACTTCTATCTTTGCATTGGCCACTGCGTCAGCTAAGCTCAGTTGCGTTTCTTGTGTACTTTTTTTCGCATTCATTGCTTTGCTCTCTACTTTCTCACAATCGCTGCATACGTTGCGTTGAACGGAAAGCATGCTGAACAGACCGTGTTGTCTGTCGAGGCAGTAGAACAGAGCCAGCTCAGTGCGTCGATGACAAGCGCCCCTCACGTTCTGAGTCGAACGCCATTTCGCCTGCAAACGACAGACATAGACCGACGACATTGTGATGACTGCTCATGCCAATGATGTCGCAGCTGATGATGGTGATGATGATGATATTTTACCTCCGCCGAAGAAAAGCGTTATGTGACGGCGTCTGACTGTTCGTTTGTTCGCCGTCTTTAATTTTTACTCTTCGCGCGCAACCTTACTTTCCTAACATGGCGAAGAGGAGTATATGAAATCAGTGTAATATTGAGGACCGACCGACGACCAACCCGACCACCAACGACCGACCTCTGTTCCTGGAAGAGCCTTCTTGGAAGAATTTTAAATGGCCATATCTCCATAACCATGCCAGATAGACGCATGCGTTGAGGTATAACAAGACAAATGGCAACTTGCGTCATCGACCATTATTGAATTTTTCCTCCTCATTTCGTAAAATCGAGCAATATTTTACGAACTTTGGGGAGACAATTTTCAATAACGATCTCGACGCCAGTCACTATTGGTATAATAGGCCTAATAGACAGATCTTAAATAGACGCTGGATCTGTAATACAATCCGAAAGAAATAAAAAAAAAACACTTAGAAGAATACAGAAGAAAATAATGTGCGCGAGGAGTACATTAGGTTGGTCACAATCCAATAATATTTCTTATTATTGAATACTTTAGAAATATTGCAACAGTATTTTTGGTTTGCTTTCCAAGTTTTACTAAAACAAAACTCTTTGCATCTAGTATCTAAAGTTGTAGTGGTTTTACTTTCCTTCTCATTTGTACTGTTCACATTGTCGCCTTGTTTTGTATGAGCTGTTGCGTAATATTACACGGAATGTCACAAAATAAAAGTAAAAATTTTTAAAATGTTTCCAGTCCCTACTTGTTTGCCAGACTGTAACTAGAGGCACAGGAATTTTTAGGTCTCAATGACGCACTAAGGTACACACGGATAGCCTACATACCCGAAGACAGACTCGACGACAGTGTGCGTCTTGCGTCAACTCACAACAACTTCGACTCGACCATGACTTGACCTGACTTGACCTCGAGCTCGACCCGACCTGACCCACATTCAGCACGACCGCCAAAACAACGACCGCAACATACGTCATCAATCTAGGTGGCGACGACGACAAAAACGATGACGTCATTGGTGTTTCCCGTGTGACTGGCGGAGACGACATTTTCACGCGATCAGTAAATAGTCCATCAACTTCAAGGTCGGGTCAGGTCGGGTCAGATGACATCGACGTCAGAACCTCAGCGTCCGTCGTCAATGTTAGTCTGGACATTTTGTCGTTCACATTATGACAGACGTGAGAAGTGCGATGAACGAGAAATTCTTCTTTCGTAGGCCTAATAGCCGTTCATTTGCTGTTTAAAACAACACCTACAATATTTTGTTATATTAATGCGCAAAGTCACAACACAGTAGTTAGAACATAACAGTTAGTCAGGACTAGAGTAAAACGAGATAAATTTACAGAATAAAATGTAACAAAGCTGGTTTATCAGACAGAAACAAAAAAAACATTAGTTGAGCAGATAATTAAATTGATCGTTGTGGTCCGCTAAACACCGTATGAGTGTGACGCACTCAGCAATACAAACAACTAATAATTATTGCCGTCATGGCGCATGCTGTATGACAGACGTATCAATAAGACTTAAGCCTACAGCATATAAAGTACATCATTCTACAGCGTGCGACAGCTTCGCTGTGACCATATGGCTTTTTGCTTTACGTTACGGTTCCTCCGCAGGGTCGAAGTTAACATTCGTACAAGGCGACTTCAGTTTGCTAGAATTAATGTCAGAGTAACATTTAACGTCAAACACCACCTACTTGGTACGTCCGCCGTATTCTGACTAGAATCAAACTAGAACTAGACCTACCAAAAGTCACACCGTAATGTAAGCGTCACCAATTCGGCCTTTTTCTGGTACGGTAGGTCGCAAAGCGTCGCGACCGATCGCGCGGTACTTACGGTTGCTTTCTATAGGGCCTAAGCTACTGCATTCACGTCGGACGGCCAGGTTTGGCATTCGTTCATTCACTGCACAGAATCCTATAGTGCAACAAATCGCTTTATAATCCGCTCATAATTGCTCTGCGGGACACCTCATTACCGCTGCGATATTGGCCTACGCTTTATTCAGCTGTCTTGCTCCCCATACCACAACAGCGGATAAGCCCATACCACTGATTGAGAGTGGAAGCTAGCTTTTTCACATGAAATGCCAACTTCTTCACATGCACGCGCACGCTGGTCTTAGCATAATGACCGACGAAGTAGAATCAGTGTGCACTGATAACTGGTTTACCACTTACCACTATATATGTAAAAAAAACTTACCAGTTAACAACTGTGTGTAAGGACGATGTGATGATATCAGTCCTTTAAAACAGCAAAAATCATTTGGGTAACCTTAGATGGGGCTATGCATATGATTTTTGCTGTTTTAGAGGACTGATATCATCACATCGTCCTTACACACAGTTGTAAAATAAGTTTTTTTACATATATATTTGCTGTTTTATTGCCAAAAGTCGGGGAATGAGCCTGACGCATGTAAAAAGCGCTATCAGGATCCGTATCTTTACCTTTTACCTTTTAAAGGCAGAACAGTATACTTCCCGGTCGGGTACAGAACGTTGGATGTGTCTACTACTGCTGCTGCTCGTTATACCTGGAAATCAAGGTTGGCTGTGGTAGACTTCGGCTAACGTCATCTAATTGCCAAACCCTCACCCGCACCTCCGTCAGATGCAAGAATCTTGGTGATATTTGTTGTACAAGCCGAGGTATAGCCCACTTTGTCTTAAATTTTGTTGCTATGGCAACAAGGGTCGGTCGGGGTAAAATTCAGTTGGCAGCATTTGATGGCCCATTTCCGAAAACTCCAAAACAGATGCAAAAAATATCGCAGATATCTCTTACACAAGCCGAGTTATAGCCAATTTGGTCCCGAATTTCGTTGTCATAGCAACGGGGGTCGGTCGGGGGAAATTGCGATTGGCAGCATTCGATGGCTCATCCCCATATCCTCTTACAGGCGCAAAAATCTTTTACACAACCCGAGCTATAGCCAATTTTGTCCCAAATTTCGTTGCCATGGCAACGGGGGTCGATCGGGGGAAAATGCAATTGGCAGCATTCGATGGCCCATTCCCCAAAACCCCCCTATAGGCGCAAAAATCTCTTAAACAAGCAGAGTTATAGCCCATTTTGTCTCAAATTTCGTTGCCATGGCAACTAGGGTCAACCGGGGGTAAATATAAATGTCACCGTTAATTAGACCGTCCCCGAAAACCATATCTAGAACCAAAAATTACGACTCTTTTATCTTGCACACAACCGAAGTTATGACAGTTTAAAGAATTTTTAATTTTTTCAGATAGGCGCTATTGTAATTTTTTTTCGAATTAATAAATGAAAAATAAAATTTTTATTTTATAATAATAAAAAAGCAGTTCCTTGCGCAGAACCGCGTCATTTGACGTATTAAGCGTAAAAATCGGTCTAACGGACTCGCCTGTAGGCAAGTTC
>Ga0056128_1006888_pt1 | contig 14339 bp, 8 predicted proteins | sample WorMetLIZISLAND2_FD_71113 | JGI IMG/M metagenome (GOLD analysis project Ga0056128, IMG submission 71113) | Marine gutless worms symbiont microbial communities from Max Planck institute for Marine Microbiology, Germany - Olavius geniculatus... ... | reverse complement strand
CCTTCAGCGTCTCCCGCCCCCCCTATTGGAAAATTCTGGATCCGCCACTGCCACTGGATAATATACCTGGTGAAATAAACACAGCAAAAGTGCACTAGGCACACAGTACAAATATAATAACATGCTAACAGTAGTAGTAGTAATAATCGATCTTGTTTTGCAAAATGTTATCCACGTCCAAATTCACTCTTATTAGTGAAAGCTGACAGAACAAGAACAAAGTACGGCTCATTCAATAAAGATCAATTATTATCACAGCATTAACAACACCAGACATCATCAATTAACAGTTTCACAGACAGACAATCAGTAATAAACCATATAGAACATCATGGGAGAGAGCATAACAGCTTAGAATTTAACTCCAATTGCATACATTGAGTGGACATAATTTCCCAAACGATAAACAACTACTATTTCACAATATTCATATCTCATACATTCAGCAGCTTACAAAAAAACAGCAGAGAATGTAATAAATAACATGGTCCATTAAGGGGGGATATGAACTCCAATGGTTCTCTCCTAACTACCAATGCACAGTGTAGCACAAAAAGCGCTTTAGTCTGTCTGGGACGTTAAGTCTGTCGATGCGATCGGTGGGTAGCAGCCGTCGAATGGCCAGACGGCAGAGATGCTGTAAACTAGAGACTTGCATACGTGCACGCCACAACGTTGCTATGCCATTCCGTGTCCTGCAACACACAGCCACTGGCATAAAGGCAAAGTTACAAAAAACCCGACTTAAAAAAAGCCAAGACCGGTGGGTTTTTTAGTTTTATTGTATTTTAGGCATTGGGTTTTAAAAAGTTTTTTTACGTTGTTGTAAAAAGGCCCACCCGACTTTATGGGTTTTGGGACTTCTATGGGTTTTCAGTTGTTTGCTCCCCACAGCAAAAATATACCAATATTTGCAAATTTGTAGGTTTAAATGTTTCGAAAACTTAGCCAGGATAAAATATTTCATTATCAGTGCAACAAAAAACTTAAGTTTGTATTACATTTTGGGTGTTTTTTGGGTGGGTTTTTAATGGCTTTTTAGGTGGATTTACCAAAAAACACTGGGTTTTCAGAGTATCTGTGCGGTACCGACCTGCTATTCCGAAGGTCTACTATTCCGAAGGACCGTTATTCCAAAATTCTATTGTGCAGATACGTGGGTTAAGGTTACGGTTAAGGTTAGGGTAATAGGGATAGGGTCAGGTTTAGGGTTAGTGGGAATAGTAGGCCTTCGGAATAGCGAACCTGAATCATCTGCACTGGTGTCTCAACCCTGTCACATTGTGGTAATGTACGGATGTAGCTCAATGAAACTAAGGGTCCAGGCTGTGTAATGTTCCCATTAATTTCTTGTTTGAAGGACCTGCAGAAGCAAGCATCTGACTACAGCGGACTGACATTTAAAAATAAATGCTAAATAATGCATGACGTACCCAACAGCCAGTGTTGTGCCATCTGGTGAATACCGACAACACAGTGCATTTGTAACATTTGCAACCTGACACGGAACTTCAGGACTGTATATGTCCCAAAAACGTAAATTACTGCAAACATACATCAGCAAAAATACTAACATCAAAACATCAAACGCAACGAAGGTCCAAGGATAAAGTAAAACCTACATTACAAAGACGATTTTGGCTGGGTCTGCTGTTATAAATAATTAATATATTTCTGATCTGAGCAAGGTTTAAAATTGAGACAACAACAACTGTTTACCAATAGTACATCTTTTTAGTACAACCACAAAAGTGTGACACACACTTTTTTGTGCTACAGTACAGTTATTTAAAAAGCTGCTACTAACAAACACACTGCATACACTAACACAATTTTAATAATGCACACAAACACGGCTTAAGAATGTGACAGATTTTGTTTCAGCTTGTGTTTTGTGTCTTTCCGTATCAATCAATATCTTAACAGATGTTCAGCACTACTTAAACTAAGCTATCAAAGGTGCATACTATGAGTACTGAGTAGGCTTATAAAAAGGAAAAACAAGTCTTAGGGATGACACAACATTTATTAACATTAATGTCCTTGACATGGCAGGAGTTTGAGATCTGAGGTGCCGAGACACAGAAACTGCACAAACCACAAAGCATAATTGGAAGCCGGTGTTATGAAGCGAACAGCAGTACTAAGTGACTAGCAGTACTCAAAGCAGCATGTCAAACCTGTCATCAGAAACTGTGGCTACATGCCGACCATCATGGCTGAAAGACACACTTCGTACGTACGCATCGTTGGCGCCTCCCATGAACTGAGCCGGAGGAGAAGGAAACAGATGCCTAGTTCAAACACACACAGACATATACAACTATACATTGCTATATTATGCTGTGGTTACTAGAGACACAACACAAAAAATATTACAGGCAAGCTGTGTCACATAGTGTGGCTCGGTAGTCTAACGGTAACGTGCCAGACTTGTAATCCTGAGGTCACTCAGGGGTGCAGGTTCGACTCCGCACCAAGACACTGCCGGGTAACGACCTTAGGCAAGTTGTTCACACACGTGCCTCTGTCACCAAGCAGTACAATTTGGTACCGGTCAAAGGGCGGTGATGCCCCAAGGCTGGGAAGGTAACCGTAGGTCTGGCGTCACACTGGCCATGATGCATCACGGACTCAAGTGGTTTATCCACCTACGGGCGCAACGGCCACGAGTGGGAGATGAGCACCCCGCCTACGCCCCAGCTGAGGCATGGCTCCCTTTACCTTTACCTTTGTGCCACATACAACATCCAAAATAAACTATCATTAACCTTGAACAGCTTAAGCAGATGCTAAAGACATTTTTGTTCAGGCAGTCGGTACATGGCACACTGCACTGACCAATGATCAAATTGCACAATACAAGTTATCTTAATCACTTAATCACTGACATCATGCTTATAAGGCCTTAACCTTACACATCATAATCATATGGTGCTTCACAAGTAGTCTAACTTACATATTTAAGTAACTTTCAGATTTCAGACACAATACCTGCATAAATTTATGCTGATATCCTACTAATAGAGCCATTGTAGTTGTGACTTCCTAAAAAGCTTATCATGAAGCTGACAAATAGAACCTGGTCTATATTGAGCAGGCAAGAAACCACGATAACAGCATTATTTAAGCAGTGAAAACAGTCCAAAATCTCTTGGAAACTTTTTGCCATTAATGCAAAGTGAAAACCAATGAAACTACTGACCGAAGTTGGAGCAACTTTGTTCCGATGTGTGGGTCCCAGACTATGACGCTGGTATCATAGGATGCTGTTGCAAGCAGGGCGCCATCTGGTGAGAAGTCACAACCACACACATCATGCAGATGACCATCGAGATACCGAACGGCTTTGTAACACTTCATATCCCACAGTATCACCTGAGATGAATACACAGCAAGCATTCCACAGCACACTGATAGTTCTGCTTCATCAACTGAAACACAATGTAACAAAATTTATCCAACTGTAAACCTACTATTCATGCAAAATGGTTAACATTAACAGAAAAATATCAATATTAACAACATAAACAGAGAACATGCCATTACATGCAATACTTTGCAGCAGCCAGTATAACAACAGGTAGGCAATCCTTGAAGCCACAATAATGTGATGAGGATCTTTTGGTTTCAAGATTTTATATTACCAATCACAGTAACCTCCAACGACATCACCACTACGGAATAAAAAAACCATAATAACACAAAATCAGATATGAATAATCGCACCGATCGACTGTCACCAACAGATGCCAACAAGTTGGCATCCGGTGACCAACAGCAGCCATACATCCACTTGGACTGACCACCAACCAGTAAACAAACAGCGGGCCACTGACTGCTCACGCTGCCATTAATCCGACCATCATGTAACTGCCACACCCGCAGCGTGCCGTCACGTGATGCAGACACCAGTCGTAAACTGGCATCCGGAGCAAAGTTTAGATCACGAATGACATCCGTGTGATCAACCAGCTCCATCAATATGCTCCCTTTAACACGACACAATTTCACAGGTGACAAAACAGAAATAATGTAAGCCAAGATCTCACGAAATGATATTACAAAAATTTCCACAGTGACAACAAAAACAAGCTAACAATAATAACAATTTTCGCAACTAGAAACACTGGTAGTTCAGACTGTCACACACCAAACCATTAAATCACTCAAATAATGACAATCAAAAACTATTTTCATTACGGTTGTCTCTAAAATGTCGTCATGTGCTGAAGATAATGCTAAAATCCACCATATCTGGCCAAATCCTGTAACCTGGCTGAAAAATTTTGCGACAGCGGGGTATATTTGACCACATTTACCAGAAATGATCAAAAGTCAGTGACAGAGCTTCCAGAGCAAGGCTGAAATCTAGTGCTACCCTAGTTTATAGTGCTACCAAAAGACTGAATGATGTAACTATTAAATATCTACAAAAATCAAAAATAAATGTTGTCAACTTGTATACTAAACAGTCTTCATTTCAGAACATCAGTCAGAATATTGTAATTTTCTTATTAAATGTCACAGAATGCTTACATATACATGTACTTGTAGTATAGTATTAAATTTACAGTGTAAACATATATTTATACTCAAGAATACTACTCACATAACAGGAAGTGGCCATACTTACGAGACCGAATGTGCCATATTTTGATGCAGCCATTCTGCAGTCCAGTGGCCAAAAGAAGATCTGCAACGTGACCTGATGACCAGTTAAGACTTGTTGAGTTACGCTTTGTGTGAGAAACATTTGAGCCGAATGCTAGCGCCCACACAAGCTGACCAGTATCAAGTGTTACCTCTGGCAGTCCATCATCCCAGCACTCCACGTCATTGTCAGTTTCATCATGTGATAACCTTTGTAAATAATCCCAGTTACACAGTGCTAAACTCTAATACGTTGTTCGTACTAAGCCAACATTTACTTGCAACTAGTGTGAACTGTGGGTGGGGGTCTAAAATGACCACATATTTGAAATTTCCAAGGCCATATTGTCTATTCACTATACAACTTTTATGGGCCTATGATGACTTAGAGGCCGTTTATAGGTGAAATTTTTATACAGAAGCATTTTTGGCCGAAAATTTCTAAGTCCATTTTTGGGCCAAATCTTCGACTTTGGGGGATTATTTAAGGGTTAATATTAACTTCAAATTTCGGTTCCATAAAAGGTTTGACCCTTGCGTGAGGCCGCATCATCCAAGCCATCGCGTGTGAAAATCTGCCAGGTGGTCTGACCTGTAGATCAGTCAACAAAAAAGGTATATATATACTAGAAAAATTCTCGTTATATTTCACCCATTTGCCGAGAAGGCCCCAATGGATGGATCTGCACAAAATTTTGCACAGGGGATCATCTCACGGATGTAATCATCTGTTTCAAATTTTGTGTTGATTGGTTGAGGGGTTTTGGATCTGCAAGTGGTTGAATTTTGCCATTCTTCTTCGACCTAGCTGGTTGACATTAACTCCGGGCTGTGCTACAGCATACCTGTGACAAAAAGAACAACTAATCCATAAGCCAATCCCAAAATGGGATCCTGGGATTACAAATTTCTCAGTACCTAATCCCGGGATTGTAATCACTACTTACAACTATACTCTTCTTTGTTTTCTTCTGTTTTTTCTGCTGCAGTGCAGCAAATAAATGACTTTTATCTCCCACATAAATTTGAAATTTGGGTTTGCTATTTTAAAAGTTAGGATTAGGGTTTGACTAACAGTAACCATAACCCTAACCTTCAAAATAGCGTACCTTCAGAATAGCAGGCTGGTACCCAATTTTTAAGCTGTTTAATAAAATTTAACCAAAAAGACTGGTGATAACTATGCAACAGAAATCAGATAGAACATTAACCAGTTTCACATACATGCAGTGCTTGCAGCGATTCCAAGGGATCAGCTTAACGATGTGATTGCCACATGACCATGCGAGCAACGAGCCATCAGCAGACCAAGTACATGACCACGATTCACAACCAGCTCGCTGGTGTGCAGATCGTTCCGGCTGCAACTGATGCAACAACGTAGCAGTATCTGACAACAACAACAACATTCTTCACAAATAAACAGCAACAAAAGCAATCAAATACAGCTTCTTATTACAGCAACCGCAGTCACTTAAAATATTCATTTAGTTTTTAGTTCACAACTATCATGCGAACAAAAATAAGATCTAACTCACCCAGACACTAATTACTTTAAGCACCTCTGCTCATACCAGTTTAACACATAATTCAATCAATAATTCTAGCAGTAGATCGGCGATCTTGCTGTTAGCACTAAAAAATTGCTAGAGGTAGATCGGGTAGACACATTATTGGAAAGATGGTAGAATTTATATGCCTGGAAGACGTAGAAGGTTTACAAACCATGCCACGACACTGTCACATATTTAAATCAGGCTTGTTCAGTATTATATCAGAGTCCATCTCAAGCCAAAGCTGTTTTTTTGTAACACGGACTTAGAACTATAGTGCTTTTGAATGAATTTTATTTAAAGCTTGGTAGTTGATAACATTTCAGTTCTAACCAGTCTTAGCAATGCAGTGAAAAAGAAATGTGGCTGCATTCTTACGTTAACAACGAGATAAATGTAATTAGCTAAATGGCGATCTACCGCTAGTAATTTTCTGCTCTCTAGGGAGAGATCGCCGATCTACCGCTAGCACTGACCTAATTCAATACAAGACTGCCATTATGAAACTGCATTAGGTGCAAACGATTATGCAAACACAAGGTAAATAAACCGTAAGATTTGCATTACTGACTATACCTAAACTTTGACGATCGACGTCGGGTGGAAAAGGCGTCCCGACAAACGGCAAAGTCATCATGAACATGCGCAACAACAGTTCAGCTAATAATTGTATGTCTTACGACACCAACACAAATAAATGTATGTTATAAATCGAGGAAATGCGTTTTCAGAGTTAAATTATCACTTGTTTACAACACACTAGCATAGAATTCTATAACTATTTACTCTATGTCAGTGATGGGCAAAATTAAAATTTTACACCGAACTTCCCTGTCTCGCACGGTTGTACCGTCGCTATGAGTAAAACAAGAAGCCCAGCTATGGGCAGGGAAGGCCTACCATACGTCGTTATTAGAAGGCCAGCAAATGTGAATGGGGGATCAGCTTAGTACGCCTGCGTGGAAGAAAAAAAAAAGAGTCGGTCCTCGGCAATGGAGGCGATTGAACATTATGTCTGTGGGCTCCTAATTGTAACAATGACGCTGATAGTTTGTCCGTAACCAGCCATGCAAACCCTGGCGGTCTTCCCCGCCCCTTTGAGCACCTATGCATAAGTAAACACATTACATGCTGTGCTGAAACTGCTAATTAACGAGTTCATGTGTAAGAGAAAATTATTAAAACAGTTGCCACCAGATGTCACATTAGTAGTACATGACGCTCTTGGCCACACGACTTTTCGTTCCTATGCGGTTTCACACTCGCAAGTTACAGTATATTACTGGTGAGGAAAATAATACGTGTGGGTTGTGTTCTGTGAGCAGATGACGTCACAATAATCACGTCATCATCAAAATAATTTCTACACGTGTTCAGAATGAAATTACCGACAAAACGTATATTTTTTTTAGATTTGCAAAACTAACAGAATTATGCTGCTTTGTAACTTATTTACTGAACAACCCTCGTACAATTCTGTTAAGTACAAACAATGTAAAATTGACTTTTCGAAAATAAGTACCGCCTAACAATTATACTGATGATGTCACACAACACAAAAACAAATACAAGCTAGATGAGCTGGTAACTTATTCAATGAAAAATCACAGAAATAATGGGCGGTGCTAGGAATCTGAAACTGAGGAAGCAATGAAGGGGAAAGAGGGGGCAAGGGCCAGAGCACAATTGCACAAAACATTTTTTTTGGTGTGGGCCAAATGTCGACTCTACTCAGCTGTTGTGTGCATCATTAAAAAGACGGTCAAGGGGCAGAGACCCTGGTCTGAAAGTCAGGGAGGCAAAGTCCTCTCCCCTCCAACCCTCCCCCCCGAAGCTGAAACACTTAGCTTGGATGTTGCATGAAAGCTGTAAATTTGCCTGTTTTTAATATTTGGAAATACTAACAAAAAACCCAGCTGTCACCAGGATAGCTGACCGTACTGGTTGTCAGTGACCTTCAAGGTCATCCATGATCGACGATATTCATTTCATCCGAAAGGGTGCATGCCACTTTTTATTAGTGATCACGGCTTGTGCGATAGCAACAAGCTGTTGTATAAGCGATGTGCCAAGTCAATGAAAAAGCCAAGAAAAGGGGGTCTGCGAAAATGGCGAATTTTGGCTTAATTTTTTCGTTCTTTCCTTTTTTTGTACTCTTCGCATCACGTCCAGATCATACCGTAAAACTATCACAAAAAATAAGGGCCCAAAACGTGCGTTTCTGCACAAAAAAGTGCCTTTTGGGGGTCTCAATGATAAAGAGTAAAGTTTAGGTGTCAAAACTCCCCCCAAAACATGATTTTTTGGAGGCCTGAATAGGAATTTTAAGCCAAATTTGTGAAATTTTCAAATCGCAATATCTCGAAAAGTACAAACTCGATCAAAGCAAAATTTGAAGGGAAAGTTCAGGACCGCATCTTGGATTTTTGCACAAACACTAATAACTCAGCTATCGTTTGAGATAGATTAATAAAATTTTGCAGAAGTGTATTAAAACCAGCTACTACAGGAAACAAGCCGCCATCTTGAATTCAGTTTATTGCCCGTAGCTCGCTTTTTATTGCGTATATTTGCACGAAATTTGGCAAGTGGACTCACTTTATGGTCTTATGTATGAATTGACTATAATATTAAACAAGAATTAAATCCAAGATAGCGGCAGCCATCATCTTGAATTCTTGCACAAACACTAATAACTGCCCCATGCCAATCCTTTGGCACCGCCCATGATAGAAACACTCTCAGTAAATTCTTTAAAAAATCCATCAACTGGTAAACAAGTAATCATTAGCCATTACTGTACCTCGCACAACGAATACATTCAACACAATTATTCTGCTATGATGCTAGAAAGGAATGCATCCCAGGACCCCAATTACTGACCGATTTCTCCAATCCTGAATCCTGGGACTAGTGGCATCCCAATCCTGGGATTTCGTACTACAAAAATTCAGTAAAATTATAAAATTATACTTTTTGAGTGTTAAATAATACAAATAACAATTTTTGCCATCTAATGAATAAAATATTTCATGCGTGCTAAAGTACTACTCTTTGCAGTGCAGTTAGCATGAATTTTGACTATCACAGTCACCTTCCGTAGCGGCCTGGCCTACTACATCCTATGGGGATACTAAAATAATGACCAATATGTAAGCATAATCTAAAAAAATAGGATCCCAAATGCCAGGATTGAGAATTCGATCCCAAAATGGCTATCACTAGATGCTAGGCAATAAAAACCAAATACAAGCCAACTTATCAAGTTGCGCTGTTAGCTTAGTTATTCAATGAACAACCATGGAAATACTTATTGCCTGAATTCATAAGATAAGAAATCCATTAAAACTGCTGACAAGTGATCAGTTAATTACAATAATGTCATAACATGCAGACCGAGCAAAAATTAAACTGAAACTATATATAGCAGAAAAAAATGCAAGCAAACAATCTTAGAACTATGAACATCAACAAAACATCAGTTTGCCAATACAAGAATGCTGCAAACGTGAAAATATGTAAATGTGAAAGCATCAGTTATTACGACCAGGTCGATTGAGAATATTAAGGAACTTTCCTCGGACCATCTCATGAGCTGCCAAACAAAGCACAAACACATTCAGCTGTAACATATACATAAAATAATGAAAAATACAATATTAGTCGACTGTCACCTTGCTAATGGATGAAAACATTACAGATGTTAATATCTTAGCAAATACACTTTGTGGTAGGTTAAGCATCTACGATCTACCTCATGCAATATTCACATCAGATAAATGTCTTAAGCCTGGTTTCATCAAAAGCAATGCATGAAACAAATGACTTTTTCTCAAAGCTCAAAGTTTTATATAAAAATCTAAGCAAAAAATGTTGGTAAGAAATCACTCGATAAATTCAGTCAATGCAAGCTAGTATGTTTAAAGCCTAGGCAGAGTGTCTGAAATTGCATGAACAGAAACCATATGACAGTCTAAGATCCAACTATCACTACGTTAAAACATTAAATGGGGTCACGTCACACGGTTTGTTAGGGCAGCCAGTTCGTCGTTCTATCACTCTGTGTCCTAGCAAAATGATTTCTGCTGTTTTAGATGTGTGACTTGGTCGCCCTTACACAGTAATGTAAACCAGTAAGTTTTTTTATATTTAATCTACATATAATCAACTATATACATCACTCAGAGGCATCTTCAGAGACCTGAAAGTAGGAAGTGTATATTTCAGACGAACATTTTCAAAAGCGATTAAGGTGCAAAACCACTTGTGGCCCATGTAGTGAATTGAAAACAAAATTTTTAACAAAGTTTTAAAGTTAAACAAAGTTTTGGACAAAATTTCTGACAAACTTTTGTAACATGCCATGTAGAGGGGGCCCAGCAAGTACCACTATAATAAATTGTAGTACAGAAACTTTGCACCAACCTTCCTCAAGGCCCAGCTGGAAAGCAAGCTCCTGCAGTCCTCGCACTTTCTCCACCAGCTGCGATGTGGTCAGGCTGCCAAATTCTGCGACAGTCAAGTGCAGCAAAAGTTACCAAATACGAAAAAGACAGCAATTAGCAGCAATAACATCAGTTAAACTTTGAGATTTTACATCATGTTGCACAGCTAGACTAATGTGACAATACTAATGATGCACTACAAGTTACGTTTCAAAGTCTCCAGGGTCGTAGGCACATCTGCAAAACTGGTGCTTTTCATGCAGTCCACGCACACTGCACACAGTGTCATCATCACCCTGTCACCATAGTGTACTGACCACAGTGTGTCAAGTTCCTATTCTCTCCCTCTCTTATTCCCAATCATGGAAAAAGAGGGAGGGTGGGTCACCGCCCTGATCTACTCGAGCAAGCATCAGAGACACCATGAATTAGTTGTACCTTTGTTGTTCCTCCTGGCCTGCTCATGGTCAGCCCATTCTAGTTCCTACTATATCACTTTATGAAAGATCCATCACTTATAGCCAACCATCCAGTAAGTCAATTACTAAACCAGCTCAATCTGACACTACAGAATCTCAGTTGTACAAAGGAAAAGCCACCGATTTTGTCAGTTTATCACTACAAACACTTCAGAGTGAGTATATCTCAGACAGTGATAATCAACATTAATTTCATAATTTGGCAACGATTTTAAAACAGTTGTCCTATGCTATAACTAGTCTACTATGCACAGACACTTCCAACAGAGCACCAATGAAAGTTATCCCGAGTGCACAGAAACAAATGCAGAATACCTTGGAGCATATTTGGATCATCCTGCTCAACCTCAGCCTGCCAACGTGGTGGAGTGGATTCTGGCAACTACAACGATTGAAGATAACACCCCATATGATCACAACTAGGCAAAAACAGTAACTATGATACCATCCGAAATAACCACGCTAATAGACAGAACAACGCAAATTTTGACTGGCATATCAACTACCGAATGTTCCCTTCCCAGGGGAGACCCAAGCTGCTGTCTATTAGACAAGGGCACAGAGCATACTGAGTCTTCCTACATTCTATAAATAATCCAAATCGAACCTGACACAGTGACTGAATAAAGGCAATGTCATATATGCAACAACAACATAGAAATCAATGGCACACATTATTACAAACTGCACCACTGGACAAGTAACATAGTTCTGGCCCATTTCAACCTACAGTGGATAAATGCTAATGAAGTAATTACTTTATTTTGAAAATAATTCTGTTTGTACAATCAAAACAGCACTTGCTATATATACTATTTAAAAGTAGCTTATGAACAGAATAAATAATAACATACTGTTGATGCAAATTCTGAAACTCCAGGTACTGCAAATAAACAGCCACCAACAGTTACCATCAGCTAAAATGGTGTAAACAAACAAAAGTACATCCTACATCCAATTTTTCCAAAGCTACTCCACGTTAAATAAATTCCCTAAAATAAACTTCAAAGAACTGCTGCAGAAGAGCATGACTTTCACAGATGCATTTCTTATCACAGAACACATAGAAATAAATCAGAACAGAATTGTAAGATAACAACTCGGCTGCTACAGAGTATATACAAGAGTAACAAACTTGACCAATAAAATTGACATCGGCTTACTTCGTTCTGGCCACAGATCTGGTGAAGTGCGATCTTCCAGTCGTTCCAAGCTCAACAGCGACTGATCTAAATCTTCAAAGACAACAAACAAAATATACTAACGAGATTAAACAACTCAAATTTCATATGTATGTGGAACTGATCACACCATTGTGCAATTGTGCGCACTGTGCAATGTATCAGACCCACATTGTCACATTGAGCTTTCCCCAACTTCAGGGAAACTGATCTCTTTTTCTGAGCAGTGCATGACTGCTACCACAATGCAGCCTTATTACATAACCTAGTAAGTGTATATTTTACACTCGTTATTCATCATCCATACAGTCAGGGCCACCGGGAATTCCCGTTGTGGAAGAGAAAATTCCCCGTTTCGTGAAAAATCCTCGTTTTCTACAATGCACAATTATTACACCGTTTGGCCTGGAAGACTTCATTTTCATTGAAATTATTAGTTGTTACATACACATTAAACTCATTAAACTCGTCGAAGTAGGGCCACCGGGAATTGTCATTTTAAAAGACGTTTTAAAAAAATTCCCAAAAATCCTCATTATCTAAAACTAAATTATGCATTTATTATGCATGTGCGATTACATTATCTCACATGTATGTTTATTTTTTTAAACAGATTTTTCACATTTTCTTAAAATCGCTCGAGTCTAATTTAGTATTTGAGTATGAGTAATCAAGTATTCGGCACATTCCTGCATCATAGTTCACTACCAGTGTCACCTATAACGATGTACCAGTGCATGATATTCGTTCATATCGCTGGTAATCGATAAATTTCAATTTGCTAATACGCCTGAAGCACCTAAAACGATAATTTAGACCGTTTCTTAGATGAAAAATGCCTGGAAAATGCAGAAATCTGTACTTTCGCAAAATTCCCGGGAATTACCGGGGAAATTTGAAAAAGACCAAATTCCCGGGAATTCCCGATGGCCCTGAATACAATCATCATCATCATACTAAGTTCAAGTTCAAGTTCAAGTGCACAATGGACCGCGAAACTGATTTCTATATCGAGATCTATATAAATTAGTGCGTTTACAACTCGCACCAGATGCGTTTGTTGCCGAAGCCATATCAATGCAGTAAAAACAACGATATTAAACAAACAAAATTTTCGACTTTAGACCAAATACATCAGAAAAACATCAACACAAAAATCCCTCCCACTCCGACTAAAGGACCGCAAAAACACTTTTGATGAGTGATGACGTTCCGTTTATTTCTCTCCGCTTTTTTGTTATTAGGCCAAAAAACGTTTAAAATTTAGAAAAAAATTATAATTTAATATTTTTTAAATGCCTGTGTTTTTAGATTTAAAAAAATTAATATATAACTGGGGTACGGGGGTAGTCAAAATTCCATGCGCCGCTCATGAAAGCTTGCGACTTTTTAGTTTCATGCACGGTACTCCTTGCAGGCTTGTTGTGAAGTAGTTGTTTTGTTTTGTTTATGATGAAAAGGTAAACATGGATGCTGACTTTCGTTGTACATTGTCGTCTTTTCACGACTGTCGTACTAAAGACGATGATATTATCACCCATAGTTTAGAAGAACAGGTAAGTGTGCTAAAATTGTGCTAGAATTAAAATTTAAATTCACGTGGCATTTATAACCCTACCACACTGTTTCTCCTTGTTTGCGTGGCTGTCAGTTTTTTTGCGATAATATAGAGTAAAAAATAGTTAAGTTTGTTAACCGTTATTGTCAACATGATTTTTTTTCTTTCCATAATGTACGGATTTTCTTGCGAGTAATGTCGTGCATGTGCATGTGATATTCGAAAATACTCGACCAACGAATATCATGGGTATTAATGCCGTCATAATTTTTAATAGGTCAGTGTTAGCGGTAGATCGGCGATCTCGCACTAGAGAGCAGAAAATTACTAGTGGTAGATCGCCATTTACTTAATTACATTTATCTTGTTGTTAATGTAAGAATGCAGCCACATTTCTTCTTCACTGCATTGCTAAGACTGTGGTTAGAACTGAAATGTTATCAATTACCAAGCTTTAAATAAAATTTATT
>Ga0056128_1006887_pt1 | contig 14339 bp, 12 predicted proteins | sample WorMetLIZISLAND2_FD_71113 | JGI IMG/M metagenome (GOLD analysis project Ga0056128, IMG submission 71113) | Marine gutless worms symbiont microbial communities from Max Planck institute for Marine Microbiology, Germany - Olavius geniculatus... ... | reverse complement strand
ACCAGTGAACAAAATGTCACACAGCCATAGGCCTACACGCCAGATTCAGTTTGCATTGAGCCAATAAGAGTTTTTCGCACCTCACAATGTTCTTTCATTTCGGACGCCTGCCGGAAAGCACGCTTAATTAGATAGGTCTCTGTGTATGCCAGTGTGCAAGCGTTTTTACGCACCGAACTTTTGTCCATATCATCGCCAAATTTGTCAAAATTTTCCCGCACCTTGTGTTTCCAACGAGTGGCAATGTGATAAGCCTACGTTCAGTGTAGGACAACGCGCGCGTCATATTGCGATGTCAGTTTTGAAACCGGCACACCGCTAAGCATCGATTGCTAAGCATATTGCATGTCCGGTATAATATGTTAATATCGGTCTCAAGCAACTAATAAGCATTCTACTGCGTGTCTGTTACTGTTAGTTATCCTCATCTCGTAGACTCGGTTGCAAGTTGTCGAAGTTTGGTAGAGCCGATTCGGTGGTCCGTCTGTCCGTGCGCTAGGTGACTGCAGACTCGCACACGCAGATGCACACGCACTGCGAGTACTTGTACACCTTCACGTAGACCTCCACGATCTTCCCAGAGCGGTCACAGATGACCAGTTGCCGATCCCAGTCGCCTTTCTCAGTGCAGCAGCCGCACTCGGTGTCATGGATGACGTTCATGTTCAGGGTCGGCGAAGTTTGTCCGTAGATTGAACGGACTCGCAGACCGTCGTAAGTGGTGCAGGAACCTTCACAGGGCGTCATGCTGATCTCGGTCGGCAACCGGCATCTGTCACCGTCCGTCGTGTTGAATACCAGACGCGTCCGCATCGAGTGCAGATGGCACGGTATTTCAGGAGGCTCTACAGACAGTGACAAATATGTGTTAGCAGTTCTTTAGCTCTTTCGTCATCACTGTTATTATCGTCGTCATTGCGTTTGTCAAGTGAGTGGAAAAATAAGTATACATAAAAACAAAACGCTGATTCAGAGACACTGTCGTAAGACATATCGTTAGATTATGTTTCAAGTACGTAGTAGGACGAACATTAAGACATCGACGTGTCGTAAAATTACCATATCATATATCTTAAATAAATTTCCGAACATGCACATAGGTCTAATTTGTAAAAATTATATCCCGATGTTGTTTGGTGAGACCGTAACTATATTTACGACACAATCATCATACAAGTTTGTTTGGTCATAAATTAAATTTTTACTCGTTTAACCAATTATGAGGAAATACTTAACTCATTAATTAATTGATTAATTAATTAGTTTCAATTAATTTTCACGAATCATATTTTTATTAGTGTAAAGCAGGCTTTCTTTCATGTAGCAAAAATCAACAACTTCGTAATCTATTCATACTCTGCAGTTAAACTGATACTTTGTATCTACTTCTATCGCAGAAAAGTTAAATTTCACTACCTTTATTTTGCTCAAAACCTGCCAAACATGCTAACTTTTTTCTGCTCACAAATTATCAGAGAAGGAGTCTATGATGAATGTGACTGAATCCGGTGCTAAACAGCAGCATCTTCAAAGTGTGAGTCTAATGGTACTCACAAATTGGCGTGATTTCGGATTCGAAATTCGCTACAGTTATCCGCGTTTGCTAACCACGTAACGATTAACCTTCAATAGTTGTAACGTAGGCCTACATAAATTGCAGTGCCGTTGTGTAGCTATCATGATGGGTGGCTAACATTTGATGGGTGCCTGCCTTTCTGGTAATCCGCCAGTATTATCAACCGTCATGTAGTTATTGTGTTAATTGCGATTATGGAAAATAAACTTTCTTTCTCTTTTTTTCAAGTAGAATCTTTCTAATAACGACAGCGACGAACGAAGTCACGTACCGGTAGTACTGACAGTCGGTGTGGTGGTAGGTGGTGACGACGAGATAGTCGTGGGGGGTGAAAAAGGTGTGTGTGTTGTACAATGCACACGATGTTCTAGTCATAAAAACCAAAACTTGTATGGCATGTAAAAACACCGCAACAAGCGTGGGAAGTTATACGTGACGTCGGCTGACACGTAATGTCAAACCTTCGCAAAATAACTCGTTTGCATCAAAATCGGGATTAAGATCAATACCATAATTTTATCTTTTTTTGTTCAGAACTGATATTTGCAACAAACAAACTGAAATAAAGCGAAATGCATTACGTGTCACAAAAGCTAACATGCCACTTTTTTGGTCAAATGTAAACCATTCAGAATACAAGTCCCTAAATAAACCTAAACAAGAACGTCGGCAGTAACAACGTACATAAAAATTTTGATATAAGCAACTTTCTAAAGCTTTCCCAATTTTTGAGACTCTAAAATTTTTAGTTAAGAGGATCATCAAATGTTTATTAAAATTTCTGATACTATTATTTAATTAGTGTGCGTGATTCTTAATCATCCCTCTTTCGTCGTTTGACCTGGTCATGGTCTCGTCTGAAAAAATGTCATACGAATGTTTCGAGCAATGCAAAAAAAGAGAAACTACAAAGACTCTCGTGTTAATAAACATGAATACTTTAGTTAAATAAAAAAATTAACAAACACATTTACAATTCTAAAATTTTTCAATTAAAATTTTAACAAACTTTTGTTGAAAAATGGCAATTTGACCGTGTTCCGGAAGTAAAACAGCTAAAACCAGTATGAATTTAGTGGGCCTAGTTGTTGAGCGTGCTGTTGAGCAATCAGCGTCAACGTTTATCACACGAGAGTGTTGTATCAGCGGTTGGCGGACATTTCCTGCATAAAATCACTGATATTTATTACCTTCGCTAAACGAGCGATGCAATGTTTTACACGTCAGCCTATTAGTTCGTCTATATTATGTCTGCAAAGTTAACTTATTATTTACGCCAAGTGAACGGGGTGAACGGCGGGGATAATGTTTTCATCGGATGTGCGTCTTCGTGTGTCTACATGTGCAGCAAACGTTAAATACTAATACCCGGTAACTTTAAAACGGTTGAAGCTACAAATTTTAAATTAAACATACGTGTTTTAAAAGCCAGTCGGGACGTGACACCTTAAAATTTGCAGGGCTTTACCAGTATTACGTGACCTCTATATTTTCGGACATTCTAAGCTGCTAATAAAAAATTAAAATTACAAACATCAAATTTGGCACAAGGTTTTAAATTAAATAACTATTTTTTTTAAATTTACTTAATAGAGATATGCACTCTTATGTTTGTCTTTTAATCGAGAAAGTTGTCAACGAATTGCGATAACAGTAAATTTCAGAAATAAAACGTAATTCGTAAAACAACCGATTACATTCTGTTGGCAATCTAGGTAACGATGCGGATACAAAAAAACTTTTTTTTACTTGACATATGTGGAATTTCGATACTTTGCATTATTATTCGTCAAATTTCATCAATATTATGCAACGGTTTACGCAGTAAAACTGACATCGCAGCTAACGGCTACCAATTTTACACGAAAACAATGTAACCGAAATAAAGCAGAAAGTAGTGTACATAAAACATAAGTTGTTACTTAGTTCCTAAAATGTGTTGTTTATATTTTTTTTTTGATTTTTGTATTGATTCTTCATGTATTGCTGTTATCTATATCAATAACGTAATGGATTGGCTGGAGGCCAGATATAGTTTTATGGGCGTGAAGTGACCACCACCACCAGTACGATATGCAGACACTTGCTGTGTGTTTGCAACACTGGACAATATCAAACGGTCAGCCAGTTCGCCAGTTTACCGCACGGCGGCGTTCGTGCGCCGTTAAAAATCGTTAAAATGGTTCGGCGACGACAATCGTTAAACACCACGTACGCCGCCGGTGCACTGCACGCCAACCCAACCGTCAGTCATAAACACGAAATGATCGGACGCTCAGCAGCACTAAACTTCCACCGTCCAGTGGACAGAATGCTCTTCCGTAGCTCTGTTAATTTTCGCCGTTCGATGCAATATTGACATGGGAGCTAGATTAGAAGTTAGCCGCGCGTTTGTGCTGTCAACGACGGCCGTTGTCGTATTGCTGACATTCGTTTGTCCTGGCTCCGCTAGTAAGTCTGATGTTAAGCACGTTCTTTTGTTTTAAATATGTACTTGTTTTGCTTTTTTAAAATAAATATTTTTAATAATACACGTTTGTATTTTTAAAGTTGGTGAAAATAATTACGGCAGCATTCTCTATGTACATTAAAAAGCGACCTGTGCCGGTGTATCCTGTACTAATTATAATTTTAAGCAGACACGTTTTTTATCTAGCCAACTTTTTTCCGGCAAATTTGAAGCAAAATTTCCGCGACTCTGCAATGTAACTTTAGAATTATCCTCTCGTCGTACGTAATAAATAAATTGCCACAAGTTACTGGTGATCGCGTGATCAGTAAACTTAGAGTTTGCTTTACTTACGCCGAGTCGTTCTAGCCTATAACGGTTACTGAGAAACGGGAGAAAGTTAAACCCGCAAGTTATGATTGTATAAGTTTGACACTGTGACGCTACTTTGGTAACAAGTTGTCAAAACCCGTTTCAGTGATGCGTGACGTATTTACTTTTGAACTGATTCGAGTCCGAGCATCGACGCTAAAATTGCTTGTTGACAGATGTGAACAGCGCTGACGAGTACGAATAATTCTGTCTAGATTTTGTGTTTTGTACTGCTGATATGTCTGCGTGTGATAAGTTAAGGATTTTACGTTTTTGAGTCATGTTTTCATGCGTTAAAATAAGAGATGCATGCGTTTATTTATTCATTCATAATTTTTTTTGGCGGTTTGACTCAGCTAGAAGAGCGCGACTTGCGCGTATAATGTGCAGGTATCTACTGCTACGCGTGTAACAGCTACCTTGGGCAGTGCGGCGAGCGCGTCGACAACAGCAAGGGCACCGTCTTCAGATCTCGTTGCGCCGGTCCTTGCTTTGCCAGACGAGGCGAAGACGACGGTACATATGTATAAATCGCTCTGCGATTGTATACTCCGCTTGTTTCGATTTGTCGTTGTAGAATAGCTGCTATAGACATGTTGTCCAACGAATCCACAACAGTTGAAGTAATGGGGTTAAGGCTTTGTTTATTAGATGAGATATAAGCTGCAAGTACCGATATGAATGATCCATACACACAAAAGTAAATGGAAAATTTTTTTTTCGAATTTAGCTAACGTGATACAATAGCAATGATGTAACAAAATTTTAGGAGACAAGACAAAGATGACTTCGCATATGTACCACATTAGGATGACGGATGGTTGCCTTATACTGTAGCTATTTTTAAATTTTAACCGAATTAAAAGCATAAATACAAATACTGAGCACTCGTATCTCCCGCTGTCTGAAATTTGCAGCGATTTGTCGAAAAATGCAACTTTATTTCCCACAACCGCCGCGGCCGCATACTTTGCTGTATCGTGTTTGATGTATGCAGCTATCTACCGCGGGTGTACGGACGGTTTCACGGACGTGCCGTCGCTGCAGTACGCGTACGTCGGTTGTCGCAATCAGACGTGGAACAACCGCAACTTGCGCTGGTGCATCTGCAACACGACGCTGTGTAACGGCGACTCGCTGGAGGCGATGGCCAATCGTCGCTCGTCGTCATACAGTCACGCACTCACGCCACCGCCGCTGCCGCGCTATCGCCACCCGGACCCCCGGCAACGCGTAGACCACGACGACGAGGACGAACTACACGGACAGTCTGCGTCAGTGGCTGACGATGACGCCAAGGCAGGACTCTACCAGCCGTGGAACCCGGAGCCCATCTTCGACGCTGGACCGTATCTGTGGAATCCTAACAACAAACCTTTCCGTACGTACCACAGACGACGAGTTGTTTCTTTCTTGCTACAGTATCGCAGATATTTAAACTCAAATTGATAAGTAAGTAAGTAAGCTTGTAGTTATTGAGCACTTAATTAGATATCTGAGCTTGATTACGGTTTTTTATTGGGTTTAGTTTCTAGCGTGAGTCATCGTTTTTTAAAAAGTTTTTTCAGTTTATGCGTTAGATTAAATTGACATCTTGTTTGTGAGTCATTTTTTCCCGGCCCGTAATTACTTTCCGATCAATAAAGCATTACAGCCATTTGGCCGGAACAAAATTACACCGTTTGGGGACAGAAGCAATCGCCCAGATGCGTTACCTGGCAGAAATATCAATCACAAGTTGGATGCTCTGGTCACTACACTACACACTGGTCGATTGGTTCGTACGTTGACGGTGCACAATGCATGCTTTATGTCGGTGTTGCAGATATTATTGAGAAGGAATTCGACAGTCGCGAGTCGGCCGGTAAGTATCGCCGACTGATGACTGTTCCTCTGAAAGCAGACGACAGCAGTTCCTACGACAGAGACTTTGACTTCTTTGTCAGTATTGACTTTCGCAGAGATTGTTTAATTATTCAATACTATTTAACATAATTTCTGCACTACTTTAATTTGCGTGTTTGTCACGCTAAATTATTGAATTTAGAAATGCTCTGTTATGTTTTATGGGCAGTTTTAACTCAAAGGCAAATTTAGTGCTATCTTTAATTTCCTTCCCACGGGTAACATGCTGTTCTACTTTTTACTGACGACTACGCATAATGTTACGAGTAAAATGCATAAAGATTGATTGATTTTATTGGCTGACTGAATGAACGATTGTTTGGTTGATTGAACACGTAGCCTGGTCAGGAAAACGAGCGTTTCAACAGCGAGCGCGAGAACTTCGCAAACCTCTACATCTCGCGACCAGTCAACGACGACAGCGGCACTGGTGCACGCAGTCAACACAAAACGCACGGCGATTTCAATCGTCTTACACGGTCCAACGGCGATGACGACGACGTTTACGACGGATTGGCTGGACACAGTCGTCAGAGGACAGGCAACGGATTCACTCGCAATGACTTTGCTGATCACCTAACACCAAGCAGCAGCCGTGACAATGGCGACGTCGTGTACGACGGCAAGTTTGCTCGACGCAAGCAAAGAACAGGCGCCGATTTTGTGCCCAACGACTTCGCCGATCACTTGACAGGTGACCTGATCGGTTAACCTGAGTCATCTATTCAGTAATTGTTTACTACCTGCAAATGAAAAATATAAGGATAAACATGTGCTGCCTGAAATGTGAATTTTTGCACATTAACTGGCTTTAGGTGTTCCATTCAGAATGCTTATTTTGCTAAATTTCTCAAATATACTTATCAAGCGTGGCCTAAATGTGTAAACTGTCAGTGTGCTTGTGTGAAGTGTTTTCTTGTTAGTTTTAGTTAGGCTGTCGTAATTGTACCAGGTTGTAGGTTTGTGGCGTGGTGTAGCGGTAACAAGTTTCTTGCGATCAACGAAGTTACTCTACACCGGGTTGGGTTAGTACTTGGATGGGTAACTGCCTGCGGGCAGGTAAAACATCTCGGCATGTAACCAACCGCCTAGATCAACTCAATGTTTCATCCCTCCGGGGTAGGTAAATTAAGTACCAGCCTATCTGGCTGGAGTTAAGGAGGGGCGCGTTCACCTGTGTCGGGTGGCAGGTAACACTGTGTGATCTCATACTGCAGGTGACGCTTCGTAGTTCTGAGGTGGACTTCCCATGAAAAGCTATATCACTACCTTTAACCTTTAACAAGCATAGCACATTTTGCTCGCGTAGGACTTTTTTTGCTACAAACTTCAAGTGGTTGAGAAAAAATGATTGATTGATGGGCTGATTGATTGACTGAATATTCCGCATGGCGTGGGTCGCATAGCTAGCGAGCAGCTTGTTTTTTGATGATTGTTTCTGATGGGTTTCACTGCTAGTGCGACTTAAAAGCCCTGCCATGTCGGGTACATGTTTAACTTATACTTAGGTTTATGAAAAATTCTACACGAGACTCTGGAAAAAATGGCATGGTAAGACCAAGTCGATGCTAAATGTGTTTGTTGCAAATGTCACGTCACCTGGTCGCCATGGCTGTTATTGTACTTTTCAACTCTTTTGCTTTCGATAAGCTCACGTTGCTTCATAACTGCTGTGACCACTGAAATTTGACGAAGTAAAAATTCATTAATAACAAGATAATGTTCATACGAACACGGAGTCTGTCCAATGTATTTCGATAGTTTACAGTATATGTCCGTATAAATATAATCAGTGAGCTGTTTAGACTGGTAGAAAAAAATCAAACAGTTTAATATCACATTAAACAACAGCAATGATTCTTTTATCCTTCTCTATTATTTTAACTAAACAATTGACATTGGCAGTCACGAGACCATTCGATTCACTATAAATGGTCTATCGTCACCATGCGTTTATCTTGCACCGTTATGGAGATATAGCGCCTCAAAGATAATGGGGTCACGCCTTTGACCTTTTGTGGTCACATGACGTCATCGGTCACGTGACCATTCGACTCCGGGGGTCTAGTTCTTATCTGGGGTTCATGGTGACCATGCGTCCATCTGGCACAGTTCGGAGATATGGCGCTTCAAAGATAATGGGGTCACTAGTTTGACCTTTGGGGGTCACGTGACGTCATCGGTCACGTGACCATTCGACTCCCGGGTGTCGAGTTCCTATGGGTGGTCCATAGTGACCATTCGTCTATCTAGCACCGTTATGGAGATATGGCGTCTCAAATATTGGACGCATGGACCTGGACACAGAAAGAAAGACGGAAGGATGGAAAGAGAAAGAAGAAGGGAAAGGAAGTAAAAGGAAAGTGGAAAAGAAAAAAGGGAAAGGGAAAGGAGAAAAGGAATGGAAGGTAAAGGGAAGGGGAAGGGAATTGGAAAGAGAAAGGGAAAGGGAAAAGGGGGAAGGGGAAAAGGAAGGGAAAGGGGAAAGAAAAAAGGAATGGAAAGTAAACAGAAGGAAAAGTAAAATGGAAAGGGGAAGGAAAAAAGAAAGGGGAAAAGAGAAGAAAAAGGGGGAAGGGATAGGGGAAGGAAAAGAGGAAGTGGAAAGGGAAAAGGAAAGGGAAAAAGAGGAAAGCTCAAGGAAAGGGGATTGAAAAGTAAAAGGGGATGGAGAAGCGGAAGGGAAAGGGGAATAAAAACGGAGAAGCAGAAAGGGGAAAGGGAAGAGGAAGGAAAATAGCCTAAGAAATATACTGAATCTTCGCAACAGCTGCCGAACCGCCACACACCAGTAAGAAAACGGCTGTAAATGATGAATGAGTCTACTTGTTTGAGTCGCTGAAAAAATGTCGTTTCTAACACATTAGCTGGTTATATTTGCTGTCAGCAGTTGCACAACTGGGCAGTTGGATAAACTGTCAGCTAACGTGCTAGAAATTTAGACAAAATGTGTTATTTAAATCAACTAATGCATGGAAGAAAAATGTAATATTTGCTTGTTCCGTTTCCCCATCTTATGCAGAAACAGACGTTCGGTGAGGCGGAAACTTAAGTGGTCACTTGATCCCAGTTGTTTTAGGATTATTCAGACTATAGCTTTTTGGCTGGGGGATAAAATATAAGTTAAGCCAATGCCGGATCGAAGTTTCATACCGATTCGATCCGTCACTCCTTCACAGTTTTACCAGCTGATTCATAGCTCTCGAAAAAGCTTATCGACTATTTCGTCATTAACGCCGTTTTAGCATTTTCTTGCTGGTATGTTTTGATTGAGACGTGTGAGAGTGTTAATTTAGTTTGGAAAATTGATAGCTAAACGAATCCCGATAAGTTGGTACTTTATAGTGAGTCACGAACGCATGGCGGTACTTACCGAACGTGATGTTCGCACTTGTAGTCTACAGCAACGTAAGATCATTATTTTACATGAGCTGGTAATGAGTAAAAATAAGACGGTAAATACTGTGACAAATATTGTGTGTTTTTAAAAGTGCCTGTTAGTGCAGGTTTTTCTGCCTTAATGTTTTGTTGTCACCATTTATTGTTTATTTGTTATGTTTTTTGTTACATGTGTTCAAACAAATAAAATGACTTATTGAAATGTTAAAGCCAATAAGCTATACAAATTCGTCAGTTTGCAACTTCAACTTGCAGCTTAGTAGTAATTTCTTTTCAGCTGTGAATTTATTTTAAAGCAATGTCTTAGGCTGTAGCGAGAAACAAAACGACATTTTTTGGTTTAAATTTGTTACAAATTTTTTGCGGTTATTTGGCTTAGTCGGTAACGTCGTTGGTCGCCTCAACGAAGTTATTCAACGTTAAGCCTGGTTAATACTTGAATGAGTAACCGTCATCAGGCGGGTGAACCATCGCGGTATGTAACCAGCCACCCAGGTTAACTCAGCCTGGCCATCCCTCCGTGCGTAGGCGCAATGTGAGTACCGGCAAAAACTGGGACGTAAACAATGTCTGGCTGAGGGCTAAAGAAACGGAGATCAGCGCCGTCCTGTGGGTCTTAAGACTCGGAAAGAATTTTACGTATATTTGCTTATACTTTTCCCTCTTTACCGTCTGCGTTATATGAGTTTTTAGGCTAAAAAATAAAGTAAAGGCACTGATTAATTGGTTGAGTGACTGACTAAGTTTGTAACTGGTTTATTGACTACTTATAGGCGCAGCTGAAGCCAGTCTACGTGCTGCGGGGCCGGTGCAGTCGGAAGGCGTGTACCACGAAGAACCTCGACGCTTGCAGGGAAACTTCGAGGCGGACGTCAGCGACGATTTAGAACAACGAACTCAGCAGCAGCAGCATCGGCCGTACACCGACCACTACCACGACAAGCCTGCCAGCTTCGACCGGGAACCACCGCCTCAGCATGTAAACGATCACCGCTACCCTGACAAGCCGATGACCTTGAAGTACGAGCAGCCGTCTCAACACGCGAACGAGCGCCACTTCCACAGCAAACTGGAAAACTTTGACTACGAACCACCGTCTCAGAACGACGAACAGTTGCCTCAAAGCAGTCACGGACAGCCATCTCAGGGCGTTATTAAGCACGAGGCCCCTGCAGGCAGCTTTGACTATAACGAGCAACCGTCTCAACATGACGCTGTGGGTGATCGGCCGCTTGAGGGCGAACGCTGGTTCAATGAGAACGCGCTCAACATCCATCACCCGAGCAACGACATACGTAAAACACATCTATTCATTTACGCATCTTACGTATTTCTACACCGTGTTTCAAAAATGTGCTACCATTCTCTAAAATGTGTTACTGATTAAACGTAAACGTTCATCGTATAATTATTTTGGATGTGTTTGTAGCTTTCAGTGCTTTGAGCTGTTGTCGGATGGCAGGAACGGTATTAGACCTGTTAAGTGACGCCACACGGAAAATTCCCAAACGTTTACTTTTAGACAACAACCTAACCAGAAGCGAGCCTACGTCGGAGTAACTCTAGATAAATAGGCCTGTTAAACAAAACAAGAATTAAACTAATTTGGCAAAAGGCGGAATCGCTCTTTGTTCGTGTTTGCCAGATGGAGCAGCAATTTGCAATTGCATGTTCTGGCTGGGGGTTTGACCATCGAATCTCCCTGAGGGTTATGAACACCATCTAACACAATGTATCATTGGACCCCAAGAATGTACATGACAAATAGCATCAAACGGTTTAAGCAGAGTGTATGAATGTGACAGACGACAGACAGACAAACAGACCACGCTACTGAGAAATGCAGGAATATGCAGAATCGCTAGCGGTGTAGAGATTCCCCCTAAAATCGACAGGCGTGTGTGCGCGTGGACATGTGTGTAGCGCGTGAAGTGATCAGACACGGCGACGCTTCTGCCGTATACCGGTCAGCATCAGCAGACTCCGCGTGCGATGACAGTCAACCACGCTACAGACGTCACCCGTCGTCCTCCGACTGTCAGCTGTACGTCGCCTGCGTCACCGGTCCAGACGGCCGCTACGTGCCAGTCGTCATGCGCTGTTTACTCGGTCTGCAGTGGGACGACAACGCCAAGATGTGTGTGCCCGCCTCAACCACCTGCCGTCACGTGACCCATGACGATCACCACGTGACTCGGCCGGACCATCAGTTGCGTCACTTCCGCCACGACGACGTCGTCTACTGACGTCACTGTGACGTCGCGTATACAGACGGGAATTTGTTGACGAACTGAGTCTGTTGTGGCAGCATTATTCTCGATCTCCGGTCGCTTGAAACGTTCTTGCAAAGTAAACGCCTTATCGTCGAAAACGCTAACGCGGAAGAACGGACTTGGCGATAATTCGCGAGTAAACAATGTGAACATACAGTGGAGTTTTACGTGTACATATCTCTCACAATTTGTTAAATATAACTGCAGTGCTCGAAAGCTGCGAGCAGAACATGACAACAAAGTACTTTGATTGCTATTACTTAAAAAAACATGAAGCATTATTGACTACATTATGTATCGTGTGATGTGTAGTGTCTACTCACTGTATACCCTAACTATAACAATATACGAGACTAAAATTTTTTTGGTAAATAATTATATAAATATAGACAGGCAAGTTGCTGAAATAAAACCTGCCTCATTTGCAAGTTTCAGTTGAACAGAAACTTTCAAAGCCGAAATTAACCACTCAAAAATTCCCATGGTAAAAACGCAGCTAACAAGAACAGTGATAAGCAAAGCTTACCATTTTTTCGGCCAATGTGCGCAAAAATGTAGTTAATTAAGCGGGTTTTTAAAAAAAAATTTGATATCTCGATCATCTGCAGAGATATTCGTGCTAAAGTTCAAAGTTGCCCACAATCGCGCCAAATTTTGCACAATTTTTCCTTTTTTGGGAGTGCGAGCTCGCAAAATTTGTACCCAATATCATAAAGCATTACGGCTCATCACGTGGCAAATATACAGGGTGCGGCATAAAAAAGTAGCCCCTAAAGTTTTTCGATGTTTTCTCAGCAACCGTTTAAAAGTTTAATGTAAAATTTTAGTTTTATTTAGTGAAACCTTTTACATTTAACTGTCAAGTAAAATATGACTCTGTTGAAAAAAAGACGAAGTTATAGATTTTTTAACGTGACCGCCTACCGATTTTTCAGCATTAAAAATGTTTAAGCTAAAAATGCTATTTAATTTTCAAAAACCGCTTAACACGTTTTTGCCGATAACGTCACCGTAACGTTTTGATAAACAATAATGTATTTTGTTGATAAATTATTACTAAATTATCGTTTTTTAAAGCAATCGCCGGCTGCCCACTGGGTTCATCTCCAGCAGGACGGCACGCCAGCAAACAGTGCGCAGCGCACGGAACGGACTGCGGGCCAACTGTCCAAATTTTACCACAAAGGACCAGTGGCCTCCAAATTTGCTGAATATAAACCCAATAGACTATCGCGTGGGGTGCAATGTTGGAGGCTTACTTTAAGCTTAAAACAAAGCTGAAAACAATCGTCGAAGTCAAAGAAGCGCTTTAGGCTATCTGGGGCAACCTACCACAAGGACCGATCGACAAGACTGTGAAAGACTTATCAAAGTAAACGACTGAAGGCTTGTGTTGGAGCTTGGAGCTGGCGGTGGACACTTCGAACATTCACAGTACATTGACAATGAAATTCTGGCATCTGATCATCAGTTAACTGTGTTGTTTCAACGATGTTATTGCATTGGTGTAGTAGCTTGAACATTTTTAATGCTAAAAAATCGGTAGGCGGTCATGTTAAAATTTATAACTTTGTCGTTTTTCAACGAAATCACATTTTACCATTAGATGTACAAGATTTTACTGAATAAAACTGTAAAATTTCAAATTAAAATTCTAAACGTTTGCTGAGAAACCAGCAAAAAACTTTTGGGGCTACTTTTTTGCCGCACCCTGTACGTGAAGCTACTGCCTTGAACCCGTAAGTTATAGGCGCGCATACGTTGAATTTTGAGGCAATTCTTAAATGTCCATGGTAAAAAAATGTTGAGAAAATTTGTAAAACATGCGCAAGCAAGTTTTAGTTATTTTTAGATTGTGTACAAATTTGAGGAAACATCTATGTTTTCAATGCGAATGTCAGTTTGGCAACAAAGCGTCCTTAAAGTGACGTCATCAGTTATTATGGCATGTTCGGGTGCGTTCGACTGGCACAACATGTTTCTCTGAAAATTACTTTAAAGCGATGTTTTCATTTTACTGGATCAGCGTATTATTAATTAATGTTACATTCTGAACATATTTAGCCAATGGCCTTTAAGCCAGAACATGCAATGCAAACTGCATCCAAACCGTCAGTTTTATGCTGTCGCCTAAAAAATACAAACAAGCGATTCCGCTTTTTACCAAATTACTTTGGTTTCTGTTTTAGTTACCCATACAAAGTATTTATTTAATTATAAATGTAAAAAACTTACCAGTTTAAACCTCAGTGTAAGGACGACGTGACGATATATCAGTCCACTAAAACAGCAAAAATCTTTTGATTAACTACATGGTGCTATACATGCGGCGTCCTTACAAGCTGACTCTAGTTGATAATAACTA
>Ga0056128_1006886_pt1 | contig 14339 bp, 6 predicted proteins | sample WorMetLIZISLAND2_FD_71113 | JGI IMG/M metagenome (GOLD analysis project Ga0056128, IMG submission 71113) | Marine gutless worms symbiont microbial communities from Max Planck institute for Marine Microbiology, Germany - Olavius geniculatus... ... | reverse complement strand
AATTCTGTGCAGCAAAAGTTCGGATATTCCATTAAACTGCGGTTATATGACAATCGAATGAAATCAAGTAACTAAACTAGTTTTCATTTCATCACTACTGTAAATAAGCGTAATAGTTTTTACAGCGATCGGCCGACGGAGCTCGGAGATCTTGCTTTGAACAAAAACATTTGCGGTAAAACATAAGCCCGCCGTCTTTCGGGCAATCGGGCGGACTAATTTGTCGTATGACAAAATGGCAGAATAGGTTGTGCTACAGAATACAGAAATACGTCTAATTTGACCGTGTATTTTATTAGCTCATAATTATTATTTTTTGTTTCATTTTGTTGATGCTGTTTACTTGTGAGTTGTGAAAATAATGGACTCTATGATGGACAACAGATGATATACAAAATAAAAATACTGTAATAGTTAGATAGTAAATAGTCTAAATACGTTTTAAAAAATATAAAAATTATATGTGTTTTTTAAACTTTTTTTCATTTTTCTAACTTTCTATATTCTACAGGCGGGTCTCATAAACGGGGTAATTTACCTCCTACTCTCTATCTCGACGGGACTGGGTGCGTTAATTTACGCGTTAATTAATGCATTAAAAAAAATTAACGCACTGCGTTAATGCGTTAAAAAAATTAACGCCTTGACAGCTCTAATTTATGGTAAAAATTCCGCCAAGAGTGCCAGTGAAAGAACCGTGAAAATTGATCATTATATATCGAAAACATACGGACAAACGTTTAGCGGCATGCTTTTTTGAGTCACGGCGAGTTAATGACGAGTTAATGACAGTCTATATCAGCTTCACGATAGTCAGCACGCACATACCCAGAGATAAATACTCGCGATTTTTAGCCGACCAACCGTCATAACGGTCGCGCTCATGGCACAGCTTGTCGTCCGTTCGTCTGTCTGTCGTAGGTCTACCGTGTCGAAACGTACTTATTTCATGGCTGTGATCGGCGACGAGTTCTGCCTGAGAATGGGTGCTGTACTCAAACCCGAGCCACATTTCGGTCGTCACGCTTAAGTGGAGTGAGACTATGGTCAGTTATAACACTGCAGACACTCCACTGAGAAACAAATAGGCGACAAAACTAGGTCACGAAATAAATAAACTCCACAATGTCGTGAAGCAGGTACAATACGAAGCGACGCTGGACACGGGAACAACAATGCAGCAGCAAGGTAGCAAAAGACTGCGGAGAACTTATATGACGAACTACGATGACGACGACTACAACGGCATAAGCTACAGCTGGCGATATAAAGTGTTGACCGAACGTCTTTAGCGACGAACGTAAAACTCCGATTTATGACAGAAGCCAAGCGAGACACGGACGGACAGCGTTAAGCAGAACTATAGACTGGCTATACTCTATCCATCAATTAATGACAACTACAGAACATTGGAGCGAGCGACTTAGCCGCTACCGCGCCGGTGTCGCATTAAAATGTCTCCTCCATGAAAAATCCGACCGGAGAGAGATAATCACGGATTTGATATGTATCTTGCTTAATAAAGTATCGCCGGCACTATAAAAAGTTTCCCCATTACAGGATCGCCCCCTCCAGAAAAGTATCCCCCGGCCGACAATTTACCGGTAAAAATCTGTCCCTCCCGGTCGGCCGCGGGGCGGGGCGGATTTTTGCTGGTAAATTGTCGACCGGGGGAGACTTTTCTGGAGCGATCCTATAATGGGACACCGGCGGCGTGAAAAAACGTCAACTCTTTGACGCCGTCGGTTCGACACGCAGACCAGCCAGTAGCCGTCCGATATACACTGCACGGCAGTGGTGAATTATGATTTTAATGCAATGAGCAAATCAATCAGCATTTGGTGCACGTTCTACCGTATATCCAGCTACGCATGTGTAGGAGGCGACGTCTTTAAGTCTTAAGACAACCTTAAGCAACAGGAATAGGCTGCGCTACAGGACGTCACGTGATTCAATCGGCGGACATTCATTCACAAAGCCGTTCGAAATCATTTACAACCTCATCAGCTTGGTGTATACGTGCTGTGTATTCCGTCTTACTTAGCTGCTCATCGCCGCACGTTTATCTCCGCCGCCGACGATAACAAGAAATGATGGCGCATACAACATGACGCGATGATCCTATAGTACGCTCAATAGTCACCACACCGTCGCCGCCGTAGAAATCCGCTATTCACCATTTATTATCACGGGGTTCGCATGTAAGTGCTATATAAAGCAAAATAAAATAGAATAAAACAAGTGAAAACAGTCGCCGTCGACTCCGTTTGCTGCTTATCACACACCGAAACCACGATGTAACAAAATAAATAATGTTTTGCTGTACTTTTATTTTATTTTTTGTTTTGTTGCACGTGTGCGTACTTCGTCACTGCAGATTCTGGTTTCTCTCTCTTTCTTTCTCTTTCTCACTGTCTTTTTGTGTCTCTGTCTGTCTGTATGTATGTCAATATGATCATATGGACCAAAAGTGTGCACGTGTTTGCTTATGCGCAAAAAGCTAAAAACGATAATCTGTGGAAAACGTTAGTAAACCAGCAGGCTGTTGATAACCTCCACCGACGTGTCGCGTATAGACTCTGTGCGAATTTTTACTTTATTATTGTCACGAACTCCGCAAAATAATACAGAATCAAAAAATGCAATCGGCAGATCGCACAAAAATTACAGAATGCTCAATTTAGGCTAGCAATTATGCAGTTGAACAGACGGCATCTGAAGCAGAGTAACAGACATCTGAAGCTGATAGATTTAGGCCTACTATAGTACTTTATCGATACAGGTCACAAGCGAGCGACTAAGCTATAAAGTGTATCGAACCAGTGCCGGCATATTATGCAACCGTCCGCGTAGCTATGCATTGCACTGCGCAGGGAACGTTTACGTCGATTGTACGGCTGTTCTATGTTCTTTTGTCTTCGAGATAGTGACAGACAGACAGACACAGCGAGAGACGCACGAAAGAGCAAGACCCGTAATATGGCCTATTATGACGCTGGTATGATAAAGAATAATCAACAGTGCCAGTCATCAGACACGTTACTTAAAACGATCGTCATAAAGGTGTGCTTAAGGCGACAGAAAAGAGATGAAATGAAACGACCAATGGATTTCATTTCATTTCTGCCGCAAGACGCCGGTCGTTGGACGTAGATTACAAAACAAACGAATTACCGATCCATTCGACAAATCGCTGGTGGACGGTTTGCATGGCACGAGCACTGACCCGATAGACACCGACTGACTGAGTGACTGTCTGAGTGAACGCGTGAATCAATGCTAAGTCCATAGATACCAGAGTGGAATCTAGACTGCGACGCGCAATACATTTCCTAACCCTAACCTCAACGGTCAACCTTAATCCTATTCCTAACTTTAACCCTACCCCTAAGACTAATCCTAGCAGTTAATTTGGGTCCGGCTGAATTAACAGACAAGAACCTACATTTCTCTACCTGTAGGCCTAGGTTACTGTTTATATCAATAAAGTCTGTCGCCGTTTTCGTTAGAATCACGTCAATTTGCTAAATAATTTTATACATTTAGAAATTAAAAATATGCGTCCACAATTTGATTTAAAATTAAGATCGAAATACACAACACAACTATCGTGTACTGCACTTTCGATATAAAAATGGCTAAAGAAAAAGCGAGATAACGTAACGCTGTAATACGAAATTCGCGCCGCTTGCAAGGGGATGCGACGGTCGCTACTATTCCAATAGGGACTTACACATATTGGAAGATATTAAACAACATGTAAAAAATGAACCACTATATGGGGCTATACATCTGCGTAACTTACAATTATACAGTCGTGTAAATAAGCTGATGTTACTGTTGTGGCACAGTGAGACCGACCTAGCGTGACTCGTACAAGCAGCAGAGAAATGACAGCGTGCAGCAGCAGGTTAAATGTTGATGAGCTGGTTGAGACACGTTTACAACACAACATGATCATTGCGTTCACGTCATGGATGGTTCACGACCAATGCTGCAGCACTGCTTCTGCGTCGACGTATGCTGAGGCGCCGTCGCTAGATGCTCATCATGCTGCGGTGTCAAGCGTGGCACATCGTCGTCGTTCTGGCACGATTCAACACAGACTGTCATCAGCTCGGTCCCAGAGACCCACACGCAGCTTTAACAGAAACGAACGACATTCTCTGAGAATCGGAGTGAGCGGTGCCCGTGTCATCTACTCGTACGGCAGCTACGGTACCAGCCACTGAGATATATAAAAGTACGTCTAGTACAGTACGTAGCTTGCGTGTGTGTGTGACTGCAGGCTGCCTTCTAGCAGCTGCAAGACAACAGCAACTGCTGTAACTTGCTGCCGCGGCTGCTGCTGCTGCTACCGCTGCTGGGTGTGACGTCACGTGACGTCACGAGAGAACAGTCTGTCGCAGCGCGTAGGCCCTACACGATCACTTGCAGCGGACTGGCGGTCAGTACTAGGTACCGCACTGCTGGAGTGGGTAATCGAGAACGCAGTTTCGAGCTTATACCACTCCAGACAGTGCGGTATCGTATTTAAACCACGCTTAGATAGCCTAGACTACACCGTCGTTTGCTTTATGGCGCGTGACTTCAGCCGAAAATTGAGAAAAAAGTACCAGTGCAAGCTAAGTGTGGTTTAAATATATCGAGTGGCGGATCAGCTAAATCGAAGATTTGGAGTCGCTATTGTTGGGTAGCCACTGGCCAGTGTTGCAGACTGCAGTGTTTACCGCTGCAGCTGTTGACGATGACGCGCACTCTAGAACAGTTTTCAGAACAGAGTGCATCGCCCAGCTAGCGTGATGACTTCCTGTCTCCTGCCGAGATGGAGGCTACAGAGAATGTCAAAAATGTTAGTTCAAGCTTGTGTTAAGAGTTTAACCGTCCAGTAGTAGCAGTGTGGGTGGTCTGACCAAGACAAACGGTTAGCGGCCGTCGACGCAATGTGCGATCTGATGCGTCGCTAATTTTACAACGTGCAGTAGGAACACCGAACAAGACGTAAATTGGTCTGCGTGCATGCGTTTGTTTTAAATTTTCCGTGCTATGTTTCTGCCAAAAATTAGAGAAATCGGATGAAATCTGACGGAGATAAGATATATATCGCAAGGATAAAAGAGGTGACGTTTGTTTTGTTTTGAGACACAGCGCAGTGTACAGGACAATCCGTGACTGGCATGCACTGCAGCAGTGCGGCGCATCGTCGCATTTGAAGACAGACTCATCAGAAGCACACATCGTACGCAGCCGCGGCACAGACAAAACACCACCGTGACAAAATTCCCCCCTATGACGAAACCTACTCTTCTTTGTCAGAAGCATGTTGAATTCTTGTAAACAATTGTTGCCGTAGTTCGTCCGTTTTAAGCGCTAACTGTGTCGAATATTAAGCGTCAAAATACAGTAAGTTTGCAGCTGTCCATTTCGCCTGGAGGGGTTATGTCGTATACTCACGCAGCCAGCAAGCGTGATCGAGTCAAGTCTCATGACACCGATCAACCACGATCAACTGATGGACTGACTCGACCAAAAGACCTACCGACTATGGTAGAGTTCAATATGCAGCGCATCATTACACGCATAGAGGCCGCAGTCACGAGAAACAACTGCAGCATCTACGTGTGTAGACCTAATAATGTCTGTGATGATCACGATCAACTGATCAGCTGCATGAACACAGCGCGCGCTGCATTCACGCATCTCAGCTCAGCCTCCTCCCCCTCCTCGCTGTCTTTATATCACCACAACACTCACTATCACATCGACGTACAGCATACGGCTGTCCATCTCTGCAGTCCGGCCTCAGAAATTTGTCTTGGAGTGCACGAGGCTCGAAGGGCCGAAACTCGAGGGCCGAAGGCCGAAAACGGAAGAGGGATTCTTATTTCGTAAGGCTAGGTCTCTCCACTAGACAGAGTGCCTAAGCTGCCACGAAGATTCTGGTTTTCTGCGACAAACAACCAACTAGCGAATGCACGTAAATGGTGGCATCTCATTGGAAATGCATTACGGGGTTCAAAAGTCGGACCGCCAAATGATCGTACGAAAATCTGCATCTGTTGAAATACGCTGCAGGACCAGTACTGGTGTTGACGCAGCGTTTGCAACTTCTGGTGTAGTTTGAAAGAAAGGCGAAGAAACCCGGAAAATATTTTTAGCCCCAACATTAAATCAGACGACCTATACAGACACAAAGCGCACACACGTACGCTGCAAAATGAGAGTTTACGTCGCAACACGTGCGTCGCGGAGGCATCTGCCTTCTAAATGACGTATTATTGTGCAATCGTTAAAGCACGCGTGATAACTACTAGGCCTACTGTCGTAACATACAACTTTAACTACCAATATACGACAGTAGGCTGTCTCAATGCCTGCACACCCATAGAAGCATCCAGCCGCTCACCCTCACGCTGTATAGTGCAACGCTAGCATGTCATAACGCAAGCGAAGAACGACAATCAAAAATTGATCACGAACTATACGATCGAGTAGGCCTAGACGTTCCAGGCGTCCAGATCTAAATACTGCATGAAACGCGCCCGACACGAGTAACGTATTATACCTAGACCTATATGCTGTAGAAAATACCGTTTGTACAGTGCAAGGCGCTGCCAGACATAGACGGGTTGACTGAAAATGTCGGACATAGAATTGGAGGAAATCGTTTGAAAATAGATTACATTACAGTGCAGTGTGCAATTCTTTTCAAAACAACGGCAAAACACAAGTGGCAGCAGCAACGTAATTTGTATATTATTATACAATGATTGAAAAGTATACCTGATTACTAAAGCGCAAATTAAAAATATCAAGTATATCAATAACAAGAAATGCCGAATATCTCTCTGAAGCAACTGCGTGCATTATAAAAAGGAGCAATGCTAAATCTAAATCTACTTAATTTATTCAGCCGCTTAAAACATGTCATGCATTCTCATGTCCCTCACTTTCATGTCCTGCTATTTTTTGTCCATCTATATCATGTCCGGCTATTTCGTGCTTTGCCATTTCGATGAACCGTTATTTTTATGTCCGTCATTTTCAGCGCCGCAAGACTAGTATACTGGTAGCCTATAGTAGTAGCGAGTCTGTGTCTATAGTACACAAAATCTTCGTAATAAATAATGAAACAATGAAACAATGAAGCAATGAAAGAACAACGGAATTCAGTGTACAAGCAAAATCTTCAGCGGATGTTACTATTACTAGATTTCACTAGTTTGCAAACTATAACTCTGTGATGTCGACGAAGGGTCCGCTGTATGTAGCTAAGGCTCGCTCGCTATAGCTAACTCTATCCCTAACCCTAACCATACATCCCAAATATTACATCACTCTTCATTAATCACGTACGCTGTCGACGTCAGAGATGTTAAACGAGGGTAACATTCTGAGACCGATACCGAGACCGAGGCCAGGGCTATGAGGCCAAGGCCAAGGCCGAGGCCAGAGCTTCGAGGCCGAGGCCGACTGGCCTCGGCCGATGCCAAGGCCAAGGCTATGAGGTCAAAGCCGAGGCCGAAGCCAACTTTTCGAGGTCGAGGCCAAGACTGAGGCCAAGCAAAAAGTTACCAACAAAAAGTACCAAATGATGATGGAGAATGACAACATAGCCTACAGTTCAGTTTTTATAGGGTTGGTGCTGATTCATTTTGGGATTGATTATTCACCGCAAATAATTTCAAATCAATTGATAAATTTTGATTCATTTTATAGGTAATCAAAAACAGCATAAAACAGCAAAATTCAATTATTGGTTGTTGTTAACTTTTGCAAACAAGAGCAAAATCGAAAAAAGTGATGATGCTGCTGTTGCTGCTGATGATGATATAGTGCACAAATGGTGTAGTTAAAGCTCACAAAATTCAGCTGTTAAGCTCTGACTATAAAAGTACTGATCTCGCTGACATGTCAAATCAAAAATCACATTGTTACACTTTCAGGAAACTAGTGCCTCGAGAATAGCATCCAACGTTATTAGCTCTGCGAGCAGACATGATGAGTCCACTAAACACACAACGATTTTCTGGTTGTTGGCACTTGGCATTTGGTTTTACTTCTGCACGCATTTAAAGTTTTTCTTACGAGGTCAGAACAACCAGGCCAAGGCCAAAGGTTTGAGGCCAAGGCCGAAATTAAGGCCAAAGCTTTAAGGCCGAGGCCAAGGCCGAGACCAAAATTATGGTTTTGAGACCACTTTGGCCTCGAGGACTTAACATTTCTGGCTGTGGTACACCACAGAGACGACTTATATGATTTGTGTTATTTTGTTCCCTATCCGTACAGCTAGCAGAATTTAGGCTATCGCCACACCGAGCTGTCTACATGCATGTCGATAGCATAACATTATCCAATAGCATACATTTTAGTTAAGCCATTTTTATATCCTAGAGCATAAATACTGAATTTTTTAGTAGGTCTATGTTATTTCTCAATTTTTAGCCGTGTTCTGTAATATATTTTTATGAAAACTCTTCCGCTACAGTAGGCCTACGGTACTAAGCAAAATATGAAGAACAGTTTTACTGTCTTAAATCTCTTCTTTGTCAGAAATCGGTAAAAGTCAGTGGCACGATCATGTTTTAGGCGTAGGCCCTATTACAGGCAATGCAGCAAATGCGGTGGTGTGGGTGGGCAACGCAATGCAATGCCGCACTGGTATCATAACGCGTGCTGCCGGATAAGGCTCAGCAACTCGCTGTAGTCATGGAGACCTATACACGCCGCACACGTATATAAGGGCCAGCAGCTTGAGATGAGCAAACTGAGGAGCGCAGAACGACATTTTGCTGCTGCTGCTGCGGCTGCTGCACCGTAGTGCTTCAAGTCAAGCGTTTAATGGACTTGACTCCTACATGCTGCATGACCGGCGCCTATATGGCTCTATAATGCGCTGCAAGTAGCCGAAGACAATCGCTGAATCTGAACGTCATTGAGCACCTGCACACAGGGCATGAATTGCTAGGATGGACAGCTGTGCAGCATACATATAATAAGTAATAATTTAATGCACATGTCAAACGTACATGCGACATAAACATGAAAGATGAAAACGGTTTCAAATGAATTACAGTAAACACATGACCCCGAACGGGCCGAACCTGAAACAGCACTCCCCAAATCACCAAACTGCATTATACCTGCAAAAAAACCGCCGTCTTGTCCAAGGTATAGAAACACAGTACACGTAGTTAGAACTAGAAGGATGATACAGATTTAACGAAAGCGTGCTGCAAATCCCTGCATTCTTGAGCGTTGTCATGCATGCTGAACTTTGTAACGTTTGTAAGACGTGCGACGAAAACTTTGACAAGTTTCTGTTAACGTGACTGACTTAACATGATTCAACGCAAAGCTGCCTGTGACCGAGCCAGACAGCAACAGAAAAAGTGAAGAAAACTTGAGTGCCATGCAGTTTGCACTTGCAGCGAATAGCATCAACTGAATCATGTGAATAAGAACGTAGGTCATGTGAGCGCATTAGAGGTTAATTTAACGTTATGCGCTACATAAATTCACATTTTACTTACTTACTTGCTTACTTACATGTAGGCTATTAGCGGCGTCGTGGATTAGGCCTAATTAAAGAATCAGGCCGGTCAAAAAGTTGCAGTTGTCTGATAGACACTGCAAATTTCTGACACAGAAGATTATGGTTGCTCAAAATTTAAAAAAATTGCCACTATATTACCTCAAAATGGGGAAGAGTTTTCAGCCGAAAATGTTAGATTCTTGGACAGAAATTTTCCGACAAAAAGAAATTTTTCCGACAAGTAAAAATTTGTGCGGGGAGGGGGGTAATTGCCCTGTCCCCTCCCCGCCCCCTTCTACGATGCTACTCCATGTGACACGATGCCGATGCCGAACGGATATTGGACGCTGTTTCTGAGCCGCCTGCACATAGTCCCCTAGTAAAGAGCGCAAAGAGTTGATGATGTTGAGCGGGTTGAACTGACGCTGCAGTCTGCAGGCCGGCGGTCGCTGGTCACGAGTATATACTGCCATCAATCACCACAGCAGCAGCAGCAGCAGCAGCCAGCAGCATCATCCGTCATCAGTCATCGCTCTCGCCTGATTGTCCGTCGACTCCTCTGTATAATACTATAGCACATCACAGGCAAGGACTTCCATGTATTCACCCTATGCAGGCCTCCTCGGTCACGTGCTGTGACGTCGTGCTCTCGCATTATCATTTCTTGTCACATCTCACCGTCTAACCGGCTTAGACGCGCTCTTCGTCTGAAGTCGCTCTTCGGCAATCAACATCAACGAACGGCGGCGTCGCGCGTTAAAAAGTAGGCGGGCAGAAAGTTGAACTTTTCCAACAAACAGCAGACAATTTCCGACAGAGAAGACTAGGCATATCACGGGTGCTTAAACTTTCAATTTCCCCCAAAATGTGAGGGTTTCTGTCCCAAGAAGTCGTGCATAGCTCCAACAAATTTGCGCACATATTCAGAATTTTGGTACGAATTAATGTTACACTTCTTTTTACTAATAACAGGGGGCCTACGAGTATGTAGCCCATAGGCCTAACATCAATCCTCAAATTTATGTAGGCCAACGCTAACCTCGGACGTAGGCCTAACGTCGTCGAAAATATCGCTGGAAAAACTCCGAGAAAATATGACTGGATGAGCAAACATCATTGTTGCACATTATTCTTAATGTTGTGACAACATAATTAGGCCTATTGTTGTCTACGACAAATTGCAATAATTTCTTAGAATTTAATTTTGTTAGTCTTATCATCTCGTCGGTCTCGTTGCAAACTAAAGTCAGGTTGATCACGATTTTATTGATGATTTTTCATTTTTCTTTTTTAACACATTGGCTAAGCAGTAAATCTGCAATAAAAAATCTCTGAAAATACCACGTCACGTTAAATATTACTAGCAGGTGATAAAGAAACAAGAAACCCAGCTGTCGCCAGGATAGCCGACCGTACTGGTTGTCGGTGACCTTTAAGGTCATCCAAGGTCAATGATTTCCATCTTATGTGACAGGGCGTATGACACTGCCACTTCCTATTAGTGATAAATACAGGGTGGGCCAAAAAAAAACCGAACCTGTTTGAGCGTTGATAACTCAGCGATGGTTACCCAGAAAGGCGTCTGATATGTTAAAAGTTTTAGAATGTTGTAGACAAAAAGGGCCGAACTTGCGCACATTTTCCCTACCCCTTCATTTAGCCCAAAATTTGAAAATTCCTCTTGCAGTAGGCCTAGATTGCTGAAATTTTGCATGCACAAGTTTCATACGCATGGCTAAATATTCGTGTAAAAGTTTTCTCCACGACTTAGGCCTACTCGTTAGCCAGCGTGCATCCGTTACTGACGGACGGACAGACAGACAAGCAAACGGACGACAACCAAGCCGATCGTTACTTAAAAGTACTACGGTCGGCTAAAAATCTGCGTCTTGTCACGAGAGTGTGAATCCGCTCATTGTGCTGCCATCTACCGAACACATATACAACGTACAGTTTGTTCCAGTTATAGGTTAACAGTTACTAGCATTCTGCAGATCACACTTCTGTCGTTTTTACGCGCCACAACATGTAATAATGCTTCGCGCGTCTTGGCAATCATCGAGGTGTTCGTCTGTCTGTCCGTCCGTCCGTCAAACTGTAGCACTGCGTCAAAACTACGCGTGCTAAGATCACAAAATCTTCACAGTGGGCTGCCACAAGAACTAGTTTTTTTTGTGAAAAAAATTTTGTGCCCCCTCGAACTAAAACATGAAAGAGGGGTAAAAAGTCCACATTTTGCCGCTATTGGCTCGTCTAGTGTGAAAACAGACTTTACAAACAGGCATAAACATGCACCGGCGACGAGCTTCTTAGACGTATCAACATCGATGACATTGAACGACCTTGAACCCCCGAAATAAGGAATTTTAGTAGATTTTTCGCGATTTCGGGCTATAACACACATTTCAAGAGTGAATTGCGCCGAAATGGCCGGAGATAGACCTAGGCAACTTGCGTATGAAGTTTTGAACACTGAATAGATTTTAGCAGTCCAAGTCCCAACCCCTATACGTTCAACGAAACCTGCACAAGAGGGTGTCAAAGAGGGTTACCTCCTAAAAGTGGTTATTTTTCCGTTATTGGCTTGTCTAGTGTGAAAACGGTTGCAGATAGGCACAGACATGTTGCTTATCATAACAAGCACTGGTGACGAGCTTTTTAGTGGTATTAACATAAACGCACTTGAGTGACCTTAACCCCTTAAAATATACTTTTAAAAAAATGTATTTAACGATTTTCGGCTACGGCGCACATTTCATTTAAAATGTAAATTGCACTGAAATGGCTGGAGTTGCGAACAGGAACTGCTAAGGCTGTCGCGCGTCTCATGAACTTTGCTCAAATTACTTGTCAAAACTTGCTTGTATCAATCGTGCTTGCGTACGACGCCGTTACACATTAGTCACGACTCACGAAAACAGAGTGATTAAAATTAAAGAACAAATGTCGTCGAACATACGATCTAATAGAGGAATCAGCAAAGTTTTCTTTCGTAGCAGCTTTGCCCAGAGCTGGCTAATATCCCGTTTACACGACGAAGCAAACGTGAAGCAAACGTATTCAAAATACACGTGCACGACGTGTGCTCTAAGAGTGTAAGAGTTTGCTTCACGTTTGCTACAGTTGACGGCTATCTACCCTGCAGACAATCGACTGCTAAACGATAATGAAACAGTAGTTAGCCCATACTAATGATAACAGTCCAAAGAAAAAGTAAAACAAAAAGAAGAGAACCTAGGTGTTGATTGACGTATATCGGCTACGTACGGTGGCATGTTCTGCGGTCGCCGTAGAAGCCATAAGCACAATGACAGAGATATTGACCGACGACATTCTGACACGTGGCCGTGCTTGGACATTGATGCCAACCGGCTGCGCACTCGTTCACATCTGCAGCGATGTAATCATACAGTTTATTTTGCACAAATGCAGCAAACAGAAAAAGAGAGAGAAAAACAAGAAAAAACGCAACAAAACAACGCACTAAACACGGGCGGCGCTAGAAATCTGAAGCTAGGGCAACGAGTGGGGGCAAGGGCCAGGGCACAAAAACACTAATTTTGTTGTGTCGACCTTATTCAGTTGTTGTGTGCATCGAAAAGATGTAGCGAGATCCAGGGGCAGAGCCAAAAATTTGCCTGCTTTCTAATATTTGGAAACGCAAAAAAATCACAGATATTTGTGTTGTCTGACAGAAATGACGTTTAATAAGTCACACTTTGACATGTGCAGCCTATATGTTTACCAGAGAGCACTTTACAATAACCATTATAATTTCTCCTGGGGGGCAGCCGGAGGGGGCAAGGACAAAGGCACGTGGGGCAGCTGCTCCTCTGTCCTCCCTATGGCGCCGCCCATGGGCACTGAACACAACATGTAGGCCTAAGCTTAAGCCTAAGTCACACTGCCAATAAGAACAAAACTCTAAAACCACTAAATCAAAAATTACAGTCTACCGATAAACTTCCAGCGTCTCTACTGAATCAAACAGTCAATTTTTTGTAATCTCAGAAAATGTCGAAAATCGCGAATACATTCTGAACTTCCAATGCTGAATTGTTGCCACTATCCATCATTAAACTTTCTGCCACACTTAGGCCTAATCCGCGTCGCTGCACTATCTTGTACAATATTATTTTTTGAGAAAAAAATTGCACCAACCAATGCACGTACGACACTGTTGGTAAACGTCCATATGGCTGTTCGAAAGTAAGACGCAGCCTATCGAAAGTCAGTCTCTACTACGCTGCTAATTTGCTAAAGCTTGCATGCGTTTTTGTTTCGAGCCTCGAGGTGCTAAAACCCGCATGCCTAAGCTGGTTCTGTGTCTTCCCTTTCGCGTATAAGTACTTTTTAGCACCGATCTCGTCGACTTGCAGCATCAAGAACCCCGCGAAATTGGCCATTGCGACACGTGTTGCCACCGCCTGCAAATATACACTGTGTCCCAAAAAAACATCCCCGACATTTTTGACTGTAACTTGAAAACCAATTATCAGATTTTGATAATTTTTGGTACAAATATTTCTGACACAACTTGCTATCAAATGACTGTTTAGTTTTCCACCTCTCCTATGTATGCTTCTGCACTACCTAGGGAAAGCAAATCAAGCAAAATATGTGTTGAAATAAACAGAACATCTGAAAAAACATTCCCGACGTTATCGATCGTAACTTGAATAAGGATTAGCAGAGTTTAATAATATTTGACAGAAATATTTCTGACACAACTGGCTATTAAATAGGTATTTTATTTTCCACCTCACCCAACATTTGCTTTTGCACTACCTGGGGAAAGCAGACC
>Ga0056128_1006885_pt1 | contig 14339 bp, 8 predicted proteins | sample WorMetLIZISLAND2_FD_71113 | JGI IMG/M metagenome (GOLD analysis project Ga0056128, IMG submission 71113) | Marine gutless worms symbiont microbial communities from Max Planck institute for Marine Microbiology, Germany - Olavius geniculatus... ... | reverse complement strand
GACGAAGTTATAGACTTTTTAACATGACCGCCTACCGATTTTTCAGCATTAAAAATGTTCAAGCTAAAAATGCTATTTAATTTTCAAAAACTGGTTACACGTTACTGCCGATTACGTCACAGTGACGTTTTGATAAAGAGTAATTTATATTGTTTATTAATTATCACTAAATTATCGTTCCTTTAAAGCAATCGCTGGCTGCCCACCAGATTCATCTTCCAGCAGGACGTCGCGTCAGCACACACAGCGCGCAACGGTGCGCAGCGCACAGAACCGGCTGCGGGCCAGCTGTCCAGATATCATCATGAAAGACAAATGGCCTCCAAATTCGCCGAATATAAACCCAATGGACTATCATATGGGGTGCAATGTTGGAGGTTCACTGCAAGCTTAAAACAAAGCCGAAAACAAGCGCCGAACTCAAGGAAGCGCTTCAGGTTATCTGGGGTAACTTGCCACAGGGACCGATCGACAAGGCTGTAAAAGATTTCTCTAATAACAGACTGGAGGCTGATATTGTAGCTTGGAGCTGGCAGTGAAAACTTCAAACATTCGCAGTGACAATGAAATTCTGGCATCTAATCATTATTTAACTGTGCTGTTTCAACGATGTTATTAAACTGGTGTTGTAACCGAAACATTTTTAATGCTGAAAAGTCGGTAGGTGGTCATGTTAAAAAGTCTGTAACTTCGTTGTTTTCAACCGAATCACATTCTTTTCTTGGCAGCTAGATGTAGAAGGTTTTAGTAAATAAAGCTGTAAAATTTCAAATTAAAATTCTAAACGGCTCCTGAGAAAACAGCGAAAAACTTTAGGGGTCCACTTTTTTGCCGCACCTTTGCTGTAGGTTGCTATTGATGACCAATAGGATGTCGCATACTGGCTTTCAAATGACATAAAAGTCATCGACCTTGTATGACTTTCAAGGTCATTGACAACCAGTACGGTCGGCCCCACCCTAGCGACAGCTAGGCTTTTTGTTAACTTTAAGCGATCATAATTGTGCAGTTGTCGTGATGATCTGTGTGAAAGGTGCTTCAGAACATTGACGACTTGTTTAACCGTGAAGAGTTGTCTGCGGCGCCTGATGTCGGCTGGCCGGATTGCTTTAACTCGGGCGTCTTCGTCTTTCGACCCTCTGCCGACACTTACGCCTCCTTGCTTCAGTTCGCCGTCACCACTGGCAGCTTCGACGGTAAAAACCTACCAACTGCTTTTGATTTTTGACCTTTGACCTTGAAATTCATCAAGATCCTGGAGGCTGTTGAGATGCCTGTTCGTGCAAAATTTTATATTGAAATATTCAATAGTAGTAAATAGCAAAAGGGTTGAAGTTTTGCAAGATTTTTTTGTCAAGACTTTTGACTGTTTTAAGACCAAGACTGTGACATTATTTTTTTGTCATCGAGACGCTTTGAAACCAAGACCTTGGGTTTCGAGGCCATGTGTAGGACATTCCCCCTCGACATGTTTCCCCTTGGACGTCGGTGGCACCCCGGATGTTTCCCCCTCCCGGCTTTTGCAATATCCGGACGTTTCCCCATCCTTATACTGTTACATGAGAATCGATCGAGCGCTGGATATTGGTATAATTTTCAGTGTTAGCATGGTGAAAGAATGCAGCAAACATCAAATACTCCTGTGTTATCATTAATAGGCCTAAATAATACGTCAAACAAAGGGCTTGCCGCTGACTCTGATGATATGTTGTTAATTGTTATTGGCCTAGAGGGAGGAAACGTCCTAGGCACTCGAAAAGCAGGAAGAAAACTTTCGGGCGGGGGAAATGTTCGACGAGGAAACGCCCGCGGTTGACAGGCCCAGGGGGAAAATGTCCGGCTTCCTTGAGGCCTACTCCACTGATACGAGTAGATCTATTGATCTATTGATTGCTTGATTGATTGGCGTGCGAGTGCTTGTGATGCGTGTATATGCGTGTAGGTGGAGATCAGGGTCTACTAAACCTGTATTTCAGTGACTGGGCCACAAAAGACATATCAAAACGTCTGCCTTTCGTCTACAACGTCGTCGGCCATTCCTTCTACAGCTACCTGCCGGCATTCGCCAAGTCAGTTTATCCTGTTGCCATTATCACTCTTATAAAATGTCTTAACCTGTGTATAAACCGTGTAGTAAATGAACAAATAAATAAATGAATATTTTACTTGCTGGGGCTGCGGTGGGGCGCGTTTACCTGTGTCGAGTGGCAGGTAAAAACTGTTCGATCCCATACTGCAGGTGACGCTCCGTAGGTCTGAGATGTTTTCCCATGAAAAGCTATTCCATCTAACCCCAGTTGAGCTAAGTGTGTGCGTGTGTGTTTGGGTGTGTTAAAGGTTTGGTAGCGCGACAAAAGTGGCGCATTTCATCGGTGCCGTGAAGCCGTGGACGCTGAGCTATAACCGAGCGACACGCAGCGTTGAGACCAAAGCTGAAGAACACCCACATGTCGTCGACTTTGTTCACACCTGGTGGCAGATATTCATGGAAGATGTTCACTACCGACTCTTCGACGACCTGGCAAGTACACTTTTCCGAGATCATCATTTTTACGCGCGACAGCATGCAATGCTTCGCGCGTCTTAGCCATCGTCTGGGCGTCCGTCCGTCCGTTCGTCTGTCACTGCTTTCTGTCACACTGCGGTATTGTGTCAAAACGATGCAAGCTAGGATCATGAAATCTTCACTGTGGGCTGCCTTAAGGACTCTAGTTTTTCACGACAAAATTTCGTGCCCCTGGGTGAAGGGGTTGCCCTCGAACGAGGGCGTCAAAGAGGGGTAGCCCCTAAAAACACGTTATTTTGCCGCTATTGGCTCGTGTAGCGTGAAAACGGTTGCAGATAGGCACAGACATGCTGCTTATCACTGGTGACAAGCTTTTTAAAGGTGTCAACATTGATGACCTTGAATGATCTTGAACTGCCAACATTGGGGGTTTTAGCGTTTTTTTTTGCAATTTTTGACTGCGGCGCAGATTTCAAGAGTGAATTGCGACAAAATGGATGGAGATAGACCAAGAAAACCTGCGAACAGGAACTGCTACGCTGTCGCGCGTCTCATGAGCTTTGCTCAAATTACTTGTTTGCCTCCGTTTTTCATTGTTAGGCGGCGTTCAGTTGAAGGCGACGCGTTATGTTTTTAGTTTGTCCATCAGTAAGGGTATATGCCCGTGCGTACTGAACACTATTGTTTTGATGAGAACACCATTGGCACCTACAAGAAGGTGATACTCATCTCTTGGTTTGTTTGTTTGTTAGCAGGATTACGTGAAAAATTAGGCTACTGGTAGATTTGGCTGAAATTTTCAGGGAAGGTTAGACTATGCCCGGCTTAGAGGTGGTTGATTTATATATTTTGCGGGTGGTCCGGATCAGCGTCTGGATCCAGGCTAGAATTGAAAGATTTTTTTTACCATTGACAGATAGTGTGCGGCTTCTGGAGTAACATATTAGACCGCATTAGAGATCTTCTTCTTGAGTATGCACTAAATAAAATTACACTTTACTTACTTACTTACTAACGGTAGCCTATCGAACTAGTGATCGCGAGGTCGCTGGTTCGACTCTCGGCTGGAGCACTGCCAGCTGACAATCTTGGGCAAGTTGTTCACACACAGTCATGTGCCTCTGTTTACCAAGCAGTATAATTTCGTACCGGTCAAAGGGCGGTGACGCTCAGCGGCTGGGAAGGTAACCGTAGGTCTGGCGTCGCACTGGCCATGCATCACAGACTGTACAGCCACGACAGGGAGATGAGCAATCGGAAAGACACGGCCTGCTTTACCTTACTTTACTTCCTTCCATTCTTCCGGGGTAGGTAAATAGAGTACCAGCTTATCTGGCTGGGGTTACGGCGGGGCACGTTCACCTGTTGTTGGGTGGCAGGTAACACTGTGTAATCCCATACGGCAGGTGACGCTCCGTAGCTCTCAGATGGGCTTCCCATAAAGAGCTATATCGCCACCTTTTTCTACCGACATAACGCTGGTGGAAGTTTGCAAAAATTCCCTGCTCGCTCGAGAAACATTCTGCTAGCTAGTAGTGTGACCCTTGAGTGTGCTGTCTTGTATATATGTCAGGCGTCGCTGGTGGATGTATTCGAGCGATATCCAGCACCTCCGCCGCCCCCGCCGTCTGAACCCGTGGAAGAAACGCCGCCCCCTGACGCCATCCACTACGAGACACAGTTCCCCTACACACCACCCGACGTCCAGGTCTACTATGAGCCGGCCAGACCGGCCCAGCCTCCCGTCGTACCCGTGGACATAGCGACAGCCGAGGCGCGAGCCTACGGACACATGGAAAGCTTCTACTCGGAACCGCCAATGACGCACGGAGACGTCTATCCGCAGCCTGACGTGGCGTACGGAGCCCGGGAGACCGTCCAGACACTGACTGCCATGGCGCCCAAGCCACAGGCCCCGTCTCCAGTCGTGGAAGAACCGTTGGAACGCGCTCAGAGAGCACAGGCCGTAGAACAGTTGCCGCCAGCACCACCAGCCGTGGAAGAACCCATCAGCAAAACGGTCAGCTTAACACTTCCATAGATATTAAGTCTTTCACGCCAAAGTGGTCTTGAGGCTGAAATTTAGACCTCGGCATTGCTCTCGGTCTTGAAACCATGGCCTCGGTCTCGGCCTCAAGGGGGATGGAGTGTGGGTATGGGGTGTCTCCATCCCCACAGGGAGAAGGGATCTGGGGAGGGGCCAGTGCCCTCTTTCCAGAATTTTTTTTTATATTTTAAGGTCAAAATGGCTTATTTTCGTGGTCTCTGTGCTAAATTTCGATTTTTTTCTATGCCCGTAACACAGTATAAAAATACAGCAGTAATACAAAGACTGCCATGGAGACTTGACTTGCATGCAATAAAAAGCGTTATTCAAGGGCGTCAATCCTTCTAAGTCCTTGGGGCAATCCCCCAAACTCAAGGTAAGGCGCCGCACGCGTCGATGGGGAGGAGAATGGGGAAATAGAGTGTCTCTCTCTCCTGCCGACTAAGGACTCTGGGGAGTGCCATGAGCTCCCCCAGGCGAAAAACGAATTTGGTGCACGCGTCACGGAACCCTTCTGGTTGCAAGATATCGTAAATATTATGAAAATGCAAAATAATAATAATATTCAACTCCCCCCTAATTTTCCCAATTAGGTTTGTATGGTTTAAACTCCCCTGGCGTTATTTATTGTTTTTTGTTACTTACTGTTATGTAGGCAACTAGGCATAGCCAGAAATTGGAGTTACAAAAGGCAATCTAGCCCCCAAGGGCCAAAAATTGAGGCCGAAAGCCGAAAACAAAGGTCAACTTCTTGGCCGGTCGCCGGGGCACAGCCCCGGAAGCAGACGGTTTTTTGGGCATGAAAACCTTCTAAAATGCATACGTTGAGTATAAATTTTATTAGTTTTACTGCAGAAATGCACTGCATATGCTATGCAAAAAAGGCGACTTTGGCATCTTGGGGGAGCATGGCCTCTTTGCCCATCCCTAAATCCGCTTATGGCCTGGCCTCGGTCTTAGTGCCTTGTTCTTGCAAACAAACGCGCAACAGCTGCGGTGCATGTTTGAAATACAGTAAAACAAAGTCTAAGTTATTCACCAGAGGGCGCCAGGCGCCAGACGACCCGCAGCTATAGTGTCTATAGTGTTTTATTTACTCGTACTCACCAGAGGTCACCACCTATCGCTCTGCAAACATCGTATCGGCTGGATATAGCAAATTTTGCCTACCCCTTCTCATTTAACGCCCTCGTTTGGGGTGACCTTCGAATTTGTGGGAAAGCTTTACGGTTCCTGAAACTAGAGTCTTCCAGGCAGCTGATGGTGAAGATTTGGTGATCCTAGCTTGCATCGTTTTTGACTGATCACCCATGTGACATACAGACAGACGGACAGACAGAATTGCGATGGCTAAGACGTGCTACAGCAGTAGCTGCTGTTGCGCGTAAAAACTGACTAGCTTGTGTTTTCAGTGTCACTCTTGTAGTTTTATATTTTGCCTCGGTCTTGGCTTTAGGCGTGAACAATTGGCCTTATGGTTTTGGCTGTGGCCTCATTTAACATCACTGGATGTTTGTTTAGCTAATTGTGGCTTATACCTTAGTCCTTAGATCCATAATATGTCACGTGACAGAAGATTTCGTAGAAAAAGATTTTCGTAGAAAATTTCAGCGACGACTTTTGTCATTGGACTTTCTGTTCAGGCTTCCACTCGTAGCAACGTCACGTGGCCCCAACGCAATCGTATTAGACAGCACGTCTCGTACAAATTTAGGAAATACCACAAAGCCCAGCCGTCGGTTAAAAATGTGGTAAAGTGCCTCTGCCCCTTCTTCCAAAATCCCTGAACGGATCTCGCTGAAATTTGGCTTCAATTTTTTCCAGGTAAAAGTCATCCTTCCGCTAGTTTTAGTCCTGGTCTGCTGTCCAGTTATGGAAAAATGGAAAATGAAAAAAAATATAAGTAAAGTAGAGAAAACAAAGCGAAAACATAAAGCCTCTCGGTACTAACGAACTGGCGGTTTAATAAGTTGAAGGACGCAGCGATGACGCTTGATGTTGTTAGGACGCTGGGGCGCCGGCCGAATCGGCGAATCTGGTGACGTTCACGAAGGAAATGTTGGAAGATCATCAGCATCAGATGAACTGGGAGCGAGGTCAGATCGACTACCTCGGAGTCGACTCGTTTGACAATATTCTGCGCAAGATCGACACTGTGATTAGCAAGGAGAACAATGACGTCGTCAGCCCGGAGGCGATGGTAGAGCCACAGGTCCAGCCGATGCCGCTGCGCGCCGAAGTATATTACGTCTTTATGATAATTAAAATAATCTGTCAACTTATTAAGTTACCTTTCAACCTGTGAGTCTACTCAAAGAAAAACCTACCATTTGTAAGACTAAAAATTGAAATGTACTGAATGTACAGATCAAAAACATCTGAACGCAATTTGCCATGAGAAATAAATCTTATTTGTAATTTTGTACGTTTATGTTTTAACAAGAACAAAAAACACGATATTAAAAAGCACAAAAAACATTCAAAAAATATAAAAACATAAAAAATTTAAAAAAACATTTAAAAATAAAAAAAATGAAAAACATGTCTTTAAACTGTTATAAAAAACATTGAAATGTTTTTTACATTTTTGAGTAAATCGATTACCGGCCTGTCTGGCTGGGGTTATGATGGGCTGCGTTCATTTGTCTGGTGGCTGTGACCTTATATGGCAGGCGACGCTCCGTTGCTCCGAGATGGGTTTCCCATAAAGAGCTCTACCTAGGCTCCAAAGGATTTCATTTTTGACGAAAAACTGACGAAATGACGAAAACTGGTAGTCGTGACGAAAATATTGATTTTTGACGAAATTTGACAAAATCTGCTAAATTTTCATTTTTTTCCACAAACTAAAAATGCCATTTATGGCTGCAGAATTATTTGTAGCCTATATATCGTAACAAGAACGCAATTTTGGATGGCGAAAAAATGGCGAAATTCGAGATTCTTGGCAAAATTTTTCAAAAAGTTTGCACTTTTTGACAAACGAAAAAAGTGGAAGCCAAAAGCCTCGAAACTGCTTTGGCAAAACTTCGTAATGTAAGTTAACAGCATAAAGTAAGTTAACAGCAGTTAAAAGGCTTTATTTTCGGATGGCAAAAATGGCAGAATTTGGGATTTTTGGCAAAATTTTTGACGTGAAATTAGCATTTTTGACGAACATTTTTGAGCCTGACTATACCATTTAACCATTTTTAACCAGTGCTTTGGTGGATCTCTCCAATGCTGAGTTTTTCCATTTGAAAAACATTCTGCTATAGCCGGTTGCTTAGACTGGCTGTGCTTTGTGTGCTGTCCAGGCGGCGCCACTGCCCACAGTCGTGGACGGACAGACGGACCGCGAAGAGAGGTTCGCGCGTGTATCCGCCAGAAAGCGTGAACCGGTGTCCAAAGCACAACTCGACGAATCCAAACTGAGTCCGTCCAAGAAAGGTCAGGTGGCCGCGTTCAGACGCCGTCCAAAGCCGATGAAAGGACGCGGACAACAAGACCACCGGGAGAGATACACACGGGCACCGACTAGCAGACACCAACAGCCAATCACCAGCGCCGACCTACAGGCTCTGGTGCTGTCAGGCCCCTTCATACCCGCCGACTCTTAGTTCTCTTATAGCAACTGTTCAACTCTCATCTCACCAGCCTTGAATTATGCCGTATGCTGCAGTTCAGCGGTGGTCTAAATTCCCAGCAGACCATAGACACTGTTGACAGCTGTTAGGAATAGGGTTAGGGTAACCATAACAGTACCGTGACCAGAGAACCATAGTCTGTTTGCACGTGAGATGTACATGTACGATCTCATAGCTGTCTGTAGTGTATATCGTCTGCTATAGGAGCTTAGACCGCTAAACGGCAGCATTACCGAATGACGTCTGTAGAATTAGAAAGCAAGAGAGTTTTCCGCGTCGCAGCGGACTTCGGACGACGTTTCGTTTGTGGAATATTGTTATATTTGCTGGCAATAGACTGTTCGCTCTGGTTGGGTGATTATCGCTGTCAGTAGAAGTATAGTGCTTGGGTTAGTTGCTGGTTAATGCGTACGATATCATGCTCTCGAGTGCTGTTGGGGTCGGCTTGTGGTAACGCGTTGATGTCTGTATGTATGACGCCGTGTTTGTCGCTAACGCTATGCAGTCGTGGTCGTAGCACGTACAGGGTGGGCCAGAACTGGCATCGTTTTTATATGCTTTAGCTTCGTCAAATACTAACCGATCTTCGAAATTCTTTCACTGTCATAATCAGTTAAAAATAGGTAATAACACTTATTACTGAAGACCCCACCATGCCTTAAGTGTGTTGCTCCACTACCTTGTGAATGTCAGTGTCTTACACAGATTCCAAATCAGAACATGATCGCACAAGTTAAGCGTCCCACTCTGATTGCCACAAAATTCTTTATAAACAAATAAAGCTTTCAAAAAACACTGACCAAATGCTATTGACGTCAGTGATGATGTCACTAGGCACAAACAGAAGAAAATGTGCCAGTGAGCAAAATGTTTTAAAAAGCAGCTTTTGGCTTTGAAGACAGGACGCAGCTTTGTGCTGCTTTTGTATGACACAAGGTAGTGTAGCAACATACATGAGGTGTGGTGGTATCTTTAGTGATAGTGTTGTTACAAATTTTTTTTTCGATTCTGGCACTGAAAAGAACTGCGAAAATCAGTTATTATTTGATGAAGTTAAGGCGAATAAAGTGATGCCATCTTTTGGCCCACTCTCTATATTCGCTTCTTTTACCAGTTGTAAACAGTTGGATGCAATTTGTGTGATTAAGGTGAAAAAATTGGGAAAATTTCAGTTGTGTTTTCGAGGACTGGGCCTCATCCCCGAGGCGCTTCGGGGACAAATAGCAGAGGTCTTGGCCAGAATGTCGAGGACTTTCAATTCCTGAATAAAAAGCATTGGTAATTGTTAGCCATTTTCGTGCTGGCTGAGCGCAACAGGCTAACTGAATACTGATACAGCATTCACAGAGTCCTGGACTAATTGCATATTAAACCTTGAACATTTTAAAAACACGGTTTTACTAAGTCAAACAGTGAAGATATTTTTTATAGTTTATAATATGGCGTTGTGAAAGTGGCTTTTGGATATCGCTGGTTTTGGCTTTGAGTTTTTTTGGCCTTGGCCTTGGTCACAAGTCCGTGGCCTTGGCTTTAATCACAAAGATGACATCACTGGATTTTTTTAGCTGTCCAAAGTATTGTACGCATCATCCACTGTTTACAGCTCAAGACATTCCAACACGCTATTGTACGTGTGTTTAGTGGTGCACGGAATTTTCTGTTATATGCATCTGTACTGTATATCTTTCGTGTGATCGCACTTGTTTTGCAGTTTCCCGGGTGTATATTTTATTGTTACGTGTTAAATAAGACTGTTGAATAATGATTATCTGTGCAAAATCGTCGGTTGTTTGAATAGGGTCTATGTGAAGGCACTGCTGGACTGGGTAAGCGAGTATGCAGTACGAGTTTATACCACTCCAGACAGTGCTGTAACATACTTAATCCACACTCAGATCGCATATAAACTACGTCGTGGTTTGCTTTGTGACGCACGACTGCAGCCGAAAATTGTGAAAACAGTTACTGTACCAGTGCAGCTGAGTGTTGTTTAATGTTGATTATATGCAGTTGATACGCCCTCGCGTTCTAAACTGTTATCAGCTGATGTGAACATTGCTTAAACAGTAAACAGACTTCTAGCAACTTGTAGAAATCGGTGCTTTCACAGAGCCTCGCTATTGACGGATATTTTTGAATCTGAGCTACTGGCACTGCGAACATGTCTTTAGTTGTTTGATGGCTTGAAGCCAAACTGCCAAGTCTCATACTTAAGGCGTGTACACAGCGACACAACTGAACTGAACTGACCAATGGACGAGCAGCAGTGCAATCGGTTCAGTCAGTTCAGTTCAGTTCAGTTGTGTCACTGTTAACGCGCCTTTACGATGAGCTAACTTGTGAACTGAGCTTAAATTGTTTTGGGCAAGACTATTATTAGGCCTAATCAGAGAACATTAGCGGCTGTAATTTTTTTCTGGAAACTCTTGCTTTTGCCCTGTAACGAGTTGCAAGAGTCTATAATTTGTTTTTCTGTTGGAATCGATCGTTTTTTTGTTGTTTGCCAGATGTTGCAACGCTGAAATGAGTACTAGCAAATGATACTGATTTGGTTTTATTACGTACAGTTGTTTTGAGTTTTCTGTTGTTGATCTTGTTTGATGTAAACCAAGATTATAGTTTCTGTTTGTCCTTGGCTGATGGGAAAGGCCTATGAGCAAAACCTCCTGCGAGTTTTGTATTGGTTTATTTTGATGTTGTTACGTTGTTTGTTAGCTATAATTCGCACGTTTGCTATAAGGCAACATGAACTTGAAGCTATTTAAGTGCCGTTAAATTACCACAAAGCTGTGCGCCATATCTGACTGTGTCGTGCAGGACACACGTTTTGCTGCGCTTAGCTGCTTTGTTACTGCTTGCTAAGTTGCTACGCATTGCTATGTGAAAATCGTTTAGGCAGTGAAAAGAAATGAATGTATTGGAGACAACAGTTACTAATGAAAACGTCGACCGCATGCAATTAGAACATCTAGTTGTCAAGCACGTTCTCGATTAGAGTCGCTGGGCGTATTTCTTCCGTTTTAGTGCGCTACGTCAGCAGGTGCCTTCATGTTTCTCAAGCTTTGGTGGGTTGGTGTACCTGTAACCAAATTTTGTGGTGGGCGGTCCGCGGATGGACGCCTCGAATAAGACCGTAATTAGCCATTCGTCATATCGGGGTTCACAGTGGCCACAGAGGCATATCGGTTCTCGTCCGAAAAACGTAGCTGTTTTAGTCACACAAAATGCTGTACCACTCTGATGTTACAGTGTCTCTACCGTTTTTGGGCTTCGTGAAGGGGTCAGCTATTTCGATTATTGCCTCCCGCCCGAAAAAACATCTCTGTTCTGACTAAAAAGCGTTGCGCTTGAATTGCTGGAGTACGAATAGCCACGCATTTGTTGTATGTCGCAAAGAGCATCGTGCCTTCATTTGTAATTGTTGCAGTTAGTGACTTAAGTCGTCGCCACATCCCAGTTCGTATCCTGATCATACGCGCTCGTGTGACATTGGCTTTAGTTGACGGTGCATCGGTGTCAGTGTTCATAAAGGCCTAACGCTGCAAGGTCCATGATGCAAATCACTGCCTTTGTTTGATTTAGCCTAGGCGACTGTAATGCCCCGTTTTTGAAGCGCGAGATAAACCTTGGATTATCTAACCCTCGACCGAGAGTTATCCCTTACCCCTGGTTTCAAAAACCGGGCATAAGCGTAATAGACGTTTTCCATTTCAACTGATATTTTGGCGTGCGCCTGTATCACTTGTGTACGTGTCATTAGCTATGGCTTCATGAGCTAATTAACGCTTAATCACCAAAAATTCGCCGCTTAACCTGTCGGACGAAATGACAGCCCGTTTGGCAGGGACACCTGTGTGGCCTTTAGCTGGCGTTGTGTTATGGACACGGGTCCTGCCGCCCACGTCGAAATTTAGGGATGAGAATCCCTCAGTCAAAAATTTGCATTGCAGTTTGGGGAACAACGGAAATGGGCGATGCAGCCATGCCACGTAAATGCCTATAGCTGCTAGTGCCGAATGAACCATTGTCGCGGGAGGCGATCATGTCTTAAAAGGGGGCAGCTCTTATTTGTGTGCTGTGGCCTTAAGTCAATTCTGCTAGCAGTATGTGATTTGCGCTAATCCACAGACCTGGACCGTAGCACTCTACGTTATAGCTAAATTCGTCTGATCACGCCGTCAAGTCATCGAGCTCGCATTTAACTCGCACAAGACTTAACTGTATAGCCTATGCTTGCTATGTCTTCCCGTCTTCATCATCTCTTGCCGTTCGATCTCACCTTAAGAAGATTTATACCACTTTTCGGCCTGTGTCTGTCTGGCCTCGCTTAGGCCTACAATGCATGTAACTCGGAGTATTTACTAGCATTATATAGCCTATCTACTGAAAAGATGTCCACCGGCCATTTGTTCAGTCAGTTCCATGCTGTAGGCCACCATTTTCACCCTCTTCCATTTCAGCCGAACAGGATTACGCAACAGTTAAGAGTATTTTGTGTGTAGCTTATATAAGCCTGTCGTTAACAGCTAACTATCGGCGATGCGATTAACAACTGTGATTTTGAGTATACGTACACGTGCTACAATGTAGCCTACTGTGTATCGTTGGTCGTCGTTTCGTGGTAAGACTAGCTGCGTACATCTGAGAACGGTTTGGTGCGATGCGCAAACTTTCGTTGACATCATCTGGCATGTTTCAGCAGGGATGGGATTCTCTCGAGGACGAAAAAATCGTGGCCTTGGCCTTGGCCTCGACGCCTTGGCCACTGGTCTTGAAGCAACCAGTCTGAAACATTGAAACTAGGCAGTGGCTTCTATCCCCTCAAATCTGGAATCAAAATCGGGCGCAAATTTCCCCCCAGCCTTGGGCTGAGGTTTCCCCAATTGCTGACTCAAGTTTCCCCCTCCATTTTGGGCTTCTTTCCCCTCTAGGGAGAAAGTTTTGTTAAGGGTGTAGTTTGCCCAGTGAAAAATAGGAGGGGGAGTTTTGATCTACAACCTTATCAAAACTCCCCCCCCCTATTTTTCACTGGGCGCAAGCTGCACCCACCAAGTATGGGGATCATAGAAGCCACTGAAATAAGATATGTCTGAGCTTTTGTATGGTTCGTTAAGGTTTCAATAAGATAAAGCTGGCTTTTGATACACAGTGTCAAATTGTCGTACTTGGTTTACTTACTTAGTGGCCTTGGCCTTGAAAATGCTGGCCTCGGACCCATCCCTGCGTTTGAGTAACGAGACTCGCTGTTTGACGTACGTTGTTGTATATCAGCTTTAACGTTGCTAGACAGAATCTAACATTGCTTTTTGTGCTGAGCCGCTTGGTGCTATAACATTGTACTGTATATTGTCGCTGGCATGTGGAATGTAGTTGATTGCAAATAGTTTCGATATGCAATAATTATTTGTTGGTTGACTTGCACCGTTGCTATAGCCTGCTGCTATACGGTACTTTAGGGTTGTTGCTGCAACGATTGACGCGAAATGTAGAGTAGAGGTCGTTCTCGTGTAGCCCTCCCCCATATATTAGCCTTTTGTGATTGCCTGTAGTGTATGATGTTGGGTATATTTAAACCCTTGCGCAGTTTGTTAAGCTTGAATGATGAACGAAAATGCAGCAACATTGGCATTGGGTCACTTGGAATGCATTAAACCTATCCATTGCAGTTAGTCTACGTAAATAGAAACTCTTGAAGACTTTCTTAGTAAGCAGAATAATTAGGTGGCTGGTGAATATTGATAGGCTTAATCTTGTTAAATTATTTACAGGTTTGTGAAGCATTATTTGAAAATATTACTTTGTAGACTTGTGTGACCCGGTTCCAGTGCTTTACTGTATTGTTTTGTATTTAATTAGACTATAAGAATCGCACGTCTATGCTAATAAAAAAACTATGCACGTGACATATGTATTATTTACTCATAATTCTGCTCCGGCTTTTCACAAAGCCCTCCAGATTGACTCAGCTTTATGGTTGTAGATAGGGCATTATTAACATTTAAATATGTAAAAAACTTACCAGTTTACAACTGTGTGTAATGAGGATGTGATGATATCAGTCCTCTAAAACAGCAAAAATCATTTGGGTAACCTTAGATGGGGCTATGCATATGGCGTCCTTACAAGCTGACTTTAGTTGGTAATCACTAACATAGTCTAA
>Ga0056128_1006884_pt1 | contig 14342 bp, 5 predicted proteins | sample WorMetLIZISLAND2_FD_71113 | JGI IMG/M metagenome (GOLD analysis project Ga0056128, IMG submission 71113) | Marine gutless worms symbiont microbial communities from Max Planck institute for Marine Microbiology, Germany - Olavius geniculatus... ... | reverse complement strand
TTCCAAGATCAGCCAGGAGCTGGCGAGCTGATGCATTGAAAACTCCCAAGGTCTCAATGGCAATCGGCTCAAAGATATAACGGGCGCCAAGATCAACATATTTGTCCTCTTTGCGAGTGGCTGCCAACTCTGCTGCTGAACCTGCCCGGTGAGATGCTCTGTCGACGTATGACTTGGCCAATGGGCAAGTGACCGTGACGTCCCAACATAACGACTTGCCGCTCTGCCAAGGGACCAATGAGACGCCATCTGGACGTTTCCCGTCCAACCGGAATAATCCGGCTGGCTCTTTAATGACGGGAACTCTGGCTTATTATGATTTTTATTTCTTTTTAAAAAGATAGTAAAGGTTACCTGGGGTCAAAAACAAAAGTTAAAAACATGCCTAGAATGGCTATTATTATTGTTACCATTATTATTCTGTTGCCATGCACCATGCAGGCGTTTCACAGTGTGGTGACGTTGGCTGAGGCTCGGGACGAACACCCAGAGTTCTGCATACCGTTAGTCATTATTCCATCGACAATATCCAACAATGTTCCTGGCACGGACTTCAGTCTGGGCAGCGACACATCACTAAATGAGATTGCCGATGTATGTATGACTCCATTGTATTCTGACAAAATATTTGCAAATATTTAACTATGTTAATTATGGCAGAGTTTTGGTAAACATGAAAGGTGAGATATTAGGGATAGACTGGAGTTTGGTTATTGAATTGGTCTGTGATTTTGTGTGAATTTTGCCACGTTTTCAGAAGGCTCTGTCAAATGCTATTTTTTTGCTGTGAAAGGTGAAGAAGTGGCAACTGTTTCTGCTGGGTTATATTAGGGTTGTGGAAGTTAATGACTAACTTGTTAACTTATTGACTCAGTTGATTAAGTTAACTGATTAATCATTAAAAATTGCCTGATTAATTATTTGTAGTCAACTAAAATCTTAGTAAAATTGTGGAGTCCTTCTACTATCTCTAAATGTTAAACGTTTTAATGTTTTGTGAATTTTTTTTTTGACATGTATTACATTAATGTTCTTGCTAAGGTTTTTGTTACAGTTTTTCTGCTGTTTTACAGTCTTTTATAGTTATTTTTACTTCAGGCAGCAATCCCGGGTGTTACTTGGTTCTTGAGTGTTTATTTTTCGGACTTGTCCTATTTTATATTGTACTCTGATTTAAAGTTTTCCATGTTCAGAATTAATCAATTAGTCTAAGTAAGTAATTTTTGGAAATCAATCATTACCAGCCCTGGTTTATATAGCAAATGATTGTTAGAGTAATAGGTGTTTGTCATCTGTACTTCCTTAGATCTCAGAACGTATAAAGCAGTCGGCATCCGGGACAAAGACTCGAGTGTTTGTGATTGAGACAATGGGGGGCTACTGTGGCTATCTGGCTACTATGAGTGGATTGGCTGGCGGTGCTGATGCTGCTTACATCTATGAAGAACCTTTCACCATTGAAGACCTCCAGGTCAGGGTTAAGACAGGGTTTTATTAGATAAACCTGCCCCGCCAAAGAAAACCACTAAGAAACCCACCCCCCAAAAAGCCACCTAAACTCAATTTCAGTTTACTGTTTTGCTAGTAATGATGTATTTTATTACATTTAAGTTTTAGAAATCTAAACCTATGAATTTGCAAGTTGAATAGGATATTCTGTGCTTTGGGGAGAAAATAAAAACTTCAGTTAATCAACCAACAGACTTCTCAGCTGAACTTTAAGTTGGCTGTTTAAAGAAACCAAAAACCTATAAACCCACCACGTTGGGCTTTTTCAAAACATTTTTCAACTCTGCTCCAGGTTCACTTTGATTGTAAGGTTAAAAAAGGTTAATCGTAACTGTTCGTATCTCTTATATAGAACACAATTTTATGAACGTGACGTGCGTTTGGCTGATTGGCGTTTGTTGCTAAGAACGATGACCAACTATTCATCATGCTGTGAGTGTGGAAACGTGATTAGTGATTGTGGAGTGAAAGAGTGTTTCAGGCAGAACATTTCATTAACATACGGTGACTGTACATTAAAGCCAAGAGTTCTCCATGAAGAGTGCTGTGAGTTTTTCGGCTTTTTTTTATGATTTTCCTACAGCCTGCTGATCTGTGTATAGGGAGATGTGGCGCATGTGATTGCTAAGATCAGAGGTGGAATTAAACGAGGTCTCGTGCTGTGGTAAGTTCTGCTCTAGATTGTCTCATAAAGCACTTTTTGTTTTTACTTCTAGTTTATTATTTATGATTATGTTTTTGATTCTGAAATGAATAAAATGACACAAACAAATGTGATATTCTGTGATGCATTAATGTGGCTTGGTAGTGTAATGGTAACGAGCCGGACTGGTGACCAAAAGGTCCCAGGATCGACTCTGAGCCGGAGCATTGGCAGCTTGCCTTGGGCAAGTTGTTCACACACATGTGCCTCTGTTCACCAAGCAGTATAATTTTGTACCGGTCAGTGGTGACGCTGTGCAGCTGGAAAGGTAACTGGCATCGCACTGGCCATGCGTCACGGACTCAAAGTGGTCTATCCACCTATGGGCTCAAAGGCCTGAGAAAGCCTATGCCCCTATCGTGTATGGCACCTTTACCTTACGCCAGTGTGGACCGTGGGAGTGTCATACTGATACTAGTTTTTTTTTTGTTTCATTGGCTCATTAGTTTGTGTTCCAGTAGTGAGTTCTTGTGAATTGTAGTGGCAGTATTTTTGCAGTCTGCTACCCAACTATTATTGGTATTCTTGTGTTACTATAACCTACATTGAAGGAAGGAGTTAAGTAGTGTTTTGCCTTTATGTGGGCCATCTGTCTTTGATCTTGGTTATTAATCAGGTTATTAAAAAAATTATTGATGCATTCTGATGAAGTATTGGGGTTCGTGACGTGAAAGACGTAAAAGTGAGTCACCTAGCAGGCTTGTAGAAAATGAATAAATTTATCAGTACGTGTATTGCAGCAACGAGAAGGCAAATGCCAACTATACATCAGAGTTCATCGATCGTCTATACAGCGAGGAAGGGAGAGACGAGTTTCGATGTCGAATGAATGTTCTCGGCCACATGCAGCAGGTGATGTGCCCCTTCACTGATTTAGTGTACTTTTTTACACTGGTCAGTGACTCATGTCCCATCATTGACTGTTTTGTGATGTGTAGTTGCCTTATTTATGTGACAATAGCGAGGACCAAAGTAGGTCGGCAGAAGGCAGAATCTCTAAATGATGCTTTCACCAGGTGAGTCCTTATCTTACCTTACCTTACCTTTGGGGTGGGCAGGCTCTTACACCTGCCCAGCTCTGAGGCCGTATCAGTTTGGCCCAATGCACATCCCCGAATTACAGGTTACAGGTAACGGCTGTGAAGCCGTAAATAAATGGCTGTGAAGCCGTAGTCGGCTGTGAAGCCGAAACCAGCACAAAAGCACTGGTAATGTGTAGCAAATCTGCTCTCACGGGTTTGTTCAGCTCTTAGTTAGCTCCTACCCTCCAGATTTTAGAAATTTTTTTGGTAATCGGTGCAAAGCACACCACCAGGACAAGGTGGTTGACCATGGTGGGGACACCAGGTGAGTGATAAGTCATCTTTTTTTCATGATTTGAAAGCAGTTGCATGTTTTAGTTAGTGGTTTTGACACCCAGTTCTCCTTATTCTTTGGGGATAAGGGACCTCATCTAACAGTGTGTCAGTGGCCCCCATAACTGTACCTGCCATATTGCATCTAAATACGTTGAACAGTTTAGGCATGGGGCCACAGATGTGTCAGACAGACAGGCGTCAAACAGATGGACCAGACTACAGAGAAATGTGAAGTAGCAGGCGGAATAACTCGTGCTGCAAGAGTGATTTTGTTTAATAATCATGGTAATAATCTATAACTTGAATGAAATAATTTTGCATTTTTTGCTGCTTGTGTGCTGAAAAGTATCATTTGCTCCATTAACCATGTGAGAGGCTGTCAAGCCTGTTGTGAAAGCGATTAGCTCTGTACATTTTTATGAAATTGCATCACTTAGCATAGGATGAGACTTTTAAAAATTCTGTGTTTTTGATTATCTGTAGTGCATGCATTTTAAGTTGGTATTGAAGTTTATTGTGATGTGTAACATGTGCTTGAATTTCTTTCTGTTAATGTGTTGAAAAGCATCATTTTTCGCTAATTGTGTAAAAGCATATTTCACTTGATAATGTGATGCAGTATGTATTGTGGTATGTGAAACAGGGTGGGAAGCCATCACCATTTGATCGTAACTTGGCCACTAAACTGGGAGCAAAAGCTGTTGAGAAACTTATTCAGCAAATTGAGGAGTCCAAAACTCCTACTGGTATTTAGTTTGTTGCATCATTTACAGTAAACACATTGTACAATGAAACTTTTAAAAATATTCTTTTTTATTGTTTAGCCAGCTGTATGTTAATTTTCATAATTTCGAACAGACGTACATTTCGGACTGCAATTACTATCAGGTTTTGTGTATTTTTGTCCTCTTTTCTCATAAAAAGCTGCCATTGCAATTCAAAATGTTTTCACTTTGGTTATAATCCGAAACGGGTAGTTGTAATAACACTGTTTTTGGTATTAGCAATTGCAGTACCGTCAGATGTATTAATTTTTGTAATGACTCTGTGTCAAAATATTTAATAATAACTTTGATTTGGGGGCAAATGGCTAACCTGAATTTTGTTGGTGTCAGCAACGCATAGTTACAAATGTTCTGTTACAAATGTGACAAAAAAAAGCAGAAATGAACCACAATGAGTTCTGCACAATAAATAAACAAAATAGAACAATGCACGGAGACTTATTTGCAAGTTAAAAACCCAGCTTATAGTTTATACCTACAACAAGAGAATTCATTGCAGTGTTATTATTCATGTTGCAGGTGAGGTCTATACCGCATCTCGTGACACTGCAACTCTTTTGGGCATCGTGAAGAAGCAAACGGTCTTTACACCGGTCGCTGATCTGAAACGCCGGGCGGACTTCGAGTAAGATTCTGTTACACATTCTTTCTGCATCATCGTTACACTTTGCACTAAAGGAGGGAGATAATGTTTCTGCATTTGCTTGTTGGTATATCTGAAGGTTTTATAATCTAGATTATACAGCACCAGTAACGATTTTTAGAGATACTGCAGAGATGCTGGTGGACGCTGGACAGTCAGTCATGCGCACTTTCATGTTTGTTTTATCATCGGTGGATTGTCCGATGCATCGGAAAGGTAGCTAAGTGGCATTTTGCAATTTCATTCAAGTCAATTTTTGAATTTTGGTTTGGTGTTAATCTTCAAATTTGGCATTAGTTTGCAGTAACGCTCAATTCTGGCATCAGTTTGGCATTAATTTCACAGTAGCAAATGATGTCGTTGTAAATGTCGTTGTTGAAAAGTCCTCAGTGCTGGCCAGATGTGATTGCCTGCCCGCCCAAAGCTAAGATAAAGTAAGGCATTTGTCAGTGAAATACATGCTGTTTCGTATTTTTAGTCAAATAGAGTTGGCAGCCCAATGCGTCAGTGGAATTCATCTGTAATAAAGTCATTAATTTTTATAACTTTCTTTATTGCTTTGACGTGTTTCTTTGGGCGATGGGTGTCTTAATAATGATGATGCGTTTTGTGCAGGCATCGTATTCCGAAGGACAACTGGTGGCTTGAACTTCGACCTTTGTTGAAGATTCTCGCCAAGCATGAGAGTGTGTACCAGCCGGAGAACCATGTCAATAATGCTCATGGTGTGGTTGAGAATGCGTGGACCTAGATAGAGCTCTGTCCGTCATCTTGCCTTTGGCTCCTGGGAACTCGTTGTGTGGGCTGCATAGCTGCTTAGACAGAATTGGTTCGTTTCCCAGCCATATGGACATCTCGCAATTAAAACAAATATACGTTTTGTTTTGTTTGGTTTTTACAGACAAGTCTTTGTTTAGTGGAGTTGTTTACTTTGTTTGTGAACCGGTATTGTTTATTATTATTTTTGCGTATTGTTTCTTATTTCCGATTTGTTTAGTTTCAAACCAGGTGATCAGTTGGAAGAAACTCTTCTTTCCGTATGTCCAGTTTGTTGTCACGAGGTTACCAGGAATTTCAAGCACTATACAAAAACTTGCAAAAGTGTTTTTTGTTTTTGTTTATTTTTTACGTATACTTGTCGTTAGTGCCAACCCAGTGGTTGAATAGAATTTTTTTTCACATAAACGGCTTCAACTTTCACTTTCTTTTAAGAATAGTGGCGAATACTTTCTAGCTACATGCAAAAACTAGTTTCTTTACATCTGCATACCAGGTACTTTATGCGTGTTGGTCATGTTGGTGCATCCATAGCAAGTGCCAATGCATGAGATTGTGATGAATGCCAAGTGCCAACGTTGTGTGCCTTGCAGACCTGTTGACAGGAGTTTGGTGGTAGTAAAAAAAGCTAGACCGTTTATTAATTTTAGCTAAATTAGTGCCATATTTTTGCTACAACTATCACGTCAGTATTTACTGTAATTTTTTTGCGCGCGAAAGCAGACTTAGCCATCGCTATTCTGTCTGTCCATCCGTTCGTCTGTCACACGGGTGGATCAGGCAAAAACGGTCAAAGCTAGGATCAGCAAATCTTCATTGTCGGCTGCCTGGAAGACTCTTTCAGGAACCGTAAAGCTTTTTCATAAATTTGAAGGGGTCACCCCGAAGAGGGCGCTAAATGAGAGGGGGTGGGCTAAATTTGCGATTTTTCTCATTGCATTCTACTTTATAACCTTTTTATTAACGTGACTAATCAAGATTTTTAAAATTTAATTTTTAACGATAATCAATGTGATCAATCGTTAATTTCCGCAGGTCCCATACAAAAATATTGTAACTTATTTTTGCCGTTTATGCGCCGAAACCAATTAAGATAGACATGGACAAGCTGCATATGAAATTTTCAGCATTGAATGTAGATTTCGACGGTCCAAGTCTCGATTTTCTAGGTTCAAGGAAACCTGCACATGAGGGCATCAAAGTCATAAAAGTCCCATAAAAGTCGCAACGAAATAGCTGGAGATAGACTGACAGCTTGCGAACAGGAACTGCTATAGGCTTTTGCGCGTCCAGTGAGCATTAGCTCAAATTTCTTGTACTTATGTTGGTGCTGTCAAAACTGAAAGTAGCAAAGTTAAGCTTTAACTGGCTAATGAGCATTTTATTATCAGAAGTTTAGTTCTAGTAAAAACTAGCCTGTACTGTTAATGTTACTAGTAGCTAAATTTAGTGCAGTTTTTTACTATAATTATTGCTTATATCGGTGCTGCCTAAAATGGAAATACTGTTACGAAGGTGCTGTTGAGCTTTAACTGGATATTATTGAGCCTGTGTGGTAGTGGACAATGATGCCAAAGGTTTCACGTTTTAGTTAGTTCGTTTTTCGACATAGCGCAGAGTTGTTTTGTGGACCAGTTTGTTTGTGGTGTTAGTGCATTCTGTTGTAGAATTGTTTTAGCACATTTCCACTTTTTATGGGAACAAAGTCTATATTTTTGCGGTTGTTTTTTGTTGCTTTGAAGTCTATCTTTACAGTGTTCATTGGTTGCTTTGCGTGATGTAGATGTCGTGATTTTTTCTGCCTTTTATTTTTTATTACTGTTTTCGTGAGTGTACAGTGTGGTCCAGTACAATGACACTGCAGGTTTTTGTTTACGACTTTCAGCAAGAGTTGTCTGACTTTCAGGATTCTTTTTTCATGTCGGTTTTTGAAAACAGTATTACGCTATTGCGGCACATCTTTTGAGCTTATACTTTTGCAGATTTACTTCTGTGCGTGACAGTGAAAGAATTTTGAAAATGGGTTGTTAATGCAAGATGAAGTTACAGTGTTACGATGCTTGGTATATTGCTCTTTATGGACCACCCTGTATATATTTGTATAACTGATAACCAACATAATACCCTAGCAAGGTTTTATTGGGAATACTCATTAGAACCTTAACTCAGATACATGGCGTTCAGTAGTTTATTGGTAGGTTAGTTTATTATGACCAAGCCAACTGGCATTTATGTTTGAATGAATGTGATTGTGTTTGTGAGTGAGCTGTGCATTTTAGCATCATCCAGACAATGTATAATGCATCGTTGATGTACCGTGTATTTTGTGAAATGTCATCTGGAGTGGGTGACAGGCATAAGGCCAAAACCCTCATTACCGGGTACTTCTCTTTGTCTGGAAAGAGTTTATTGAGTTCATTGGGACCAAGCCAATCTGGCATTTGTGTTTGGCTATTTATTTAGTTTGTGTTGTTGGACTTTGAATTGCCGTGCATAATACAACGTGCCGTATTAGTGTTGTGGTGACATTGTTATTTATGAGCACTATGTGAGACGTTTTACTGCTCAACATGTACGATTTTTGCACCTCTTTTTTAGGAAATTCTCCCAACCTACATAGATTTAATTTGTGATATTGTTCTATTGTTCTCATTATGTTTTCATAATAAAATTTGTTATTAAGACAGACATGCACTGGATGACTGGTGTAATAAGTAGGGACCTGCGAATCAGCCGTTTGCATTCAAATCTAATCAGGTGTTACAATTCGAATTTGAATCTAATCTCGAATGGAATTGGTTGTATATGGTGCTTAACAGTTAACACATTCTACAAAGGTCTGACGGTTGCAATGTGTATTCCATCTATGTCTGCAGTTACAGAATTCTCATTACAGTCCTCAGACACATTAACAATACTGGCACATCTGTATACGATACCAATATGTGCCCTTAATGGCTTGAGTTGTTGGACTATGATAAGCAGTGGGCAGGCATGGCCAAGTCAAACATTTTTGGAATCGGCCCGTCACTTTCGAATCAGCTGATTCGAATCGAATCTCGAAACTTTGCAGGTCCCTAGTAAAATAAATGAGCAATATTGAAAAATGCCTGGGACGATATGTAAATGGTAACGAAGTAACCAGATTTTGTAAGTTTATTGCTGCATCAGGCATTTCAGTGTTCTTTCACTGTTACCCTTAGCAGAAAATCTGCATTTCTTGTGGATGTCATTATTGAAAAGATGACGTTAACGTTTCACAAGGTAATACAGTGAGTCTAGTAACACATTCAGAGTGCAGTGGTGAAAGAATTTTAAAGTTGATTACCTGGTAATTATTATTTAATAGATAATTATGGCCAAAGCTTAATGGCATACCATACCTTTTGGACTTTTTGCTGGAGTCGTACCAGTGTTTATGTGAACGCAGCCTTATTCTACGTGTACGTGATACAATGTTGAACTGCTTGGACTACAAGTTTTGTTGGTGTTTGCCGAACTTACGTACTCAATCTAATCATTTTCCTGCTGTTTGTTGATTATGTGCACTTGATTGCCAGTCTGACAATATTTGTTAAATTTTTGCTTGTCCATATAAGTCGTTGTGAGTTGCAGATAATATCTTTATGAGCTACAAGGTACCCACTGTTAGTTGTGAGTTCACAGTAATGCGATTTGCCACAAGTCTTTTTAGAGTGGCCCAAATTGTATGCGACTCCTCATGAGAATCGGTGGCCGTATGACTCATTTTATCGTGGTGCATGATACAAATGATTGTTATTTAGTTACATTATCATAATAACTATATTTTGTTTTAAATAGGGCTGCATCAATTAATGGTTAATCAGTAATCATGCATTGAAAAATTTGATTAATCAGTAACAGATTTTAACGACTGAAGATAGTTTAACCAATTAAAGTCACATTAGCGAGTAAGCGTTCTAAATAGATTATGTTGTTTGTACTTGGAAATGTTTACGTGTCGATTATGATAGTTGTAAAGTGTAACTGCTTAATATCTGAACATCTTGTCTTGGTGCATTTATGGGTGATGTGGACCGAATAACTGATCAAGTTTTCACTTTGTAACAAAACGTTTATGTTCTTGGACCGTTAGCTTGTTTATTTTTCATATTATGAACTGTTAATTAATCGAGTATGGATTAAAATTGTTCAGTCATTTATTATCGTTACTAGCCCTAGTTGTAGTGTAGTGTCGTATGAAGTGAGACTTATCTACCTGTTGTGATTGTATGGTTTACCTTTTAGCCCCAATTAGAGATGTAGAAGTAGTGAATAACTTGCATGAAATTATGAATCGTGCTAATATAACTGTGTGATGTGAACACTGTTGCTATCATTCTTCCAGGTTGCTATTGTTAAAACACCTTCAACAGTCTCTCAAGTTCTGAAAAACAAACGTTTGTGTATAATGCCAAATATAATGAACAAAGATGTTGGTGCAGTGCTGACATAATATGCAGCAATCAGTACCTAAACATTAACCTGGCGTTTTGAGCTGAAAATTAGCACAACATTTACTCCAACAGTGTAGCAGATCCACACCAATTTGTAGTTAAGTCATTTTGGGGATGGCTTTTAAGGCAGAAGAAAACACACATTGCTTGCAGTATCATATTGCAACAACGTTCAAACATCAAATGTTTTAACATGAGTCGTGCGATCATCGTAAGTCATTGTCAGAATCAGTATTACTGTAGCAGAGGATGGCAGTGGCTAGGGAGCAAACAAACAGAAGCTTGTTTACACGATAATGTGCAGTAACAAAGATACGACAAAGTTAAAGGCAAACAAACTACAGTTGCTGTCAACTGCTCTCCATGGTGTGAATAAACACCACGACTTACTAACCTAACCGATGACAACTATGTACAGCCAATGCAATATCAGTATGCAGCCCAGGGTCAATGAGATCTCTACTTTACACTCTTTCATTCACGTAATATTTTAGCTTTTGTGCAAAATTTAAAATACAAAGTCTGTGTAATGCAGCACATTTGTTTAATATTTTAAAGATATTTAATCTGTCATAAGATTCAACAGTTCTAAACTCATGTTAAGAGGCATTTTCAGCCTCAGCTTTTAAGACCATTAGCAACCTTGACATTTTGAAATCTCAAAACCGTGCTAGCAAATCAGATATGCCACGAGCAATACTAGCAGAAGACCTGAACTAGAAGCCTGTAATAAACCAAAGTCTTTAGAACCATTCAGTTCTTATCTAAGAGCTGAGGACAATTTGTTGTAGAGGGCTGCATATTAATGCTAACTAATACCCTATGAAAGAAGTAAGCATTAGTCGAACAGCAAAATATGCTAAACTGCTTTTTGTAACAGTAACAAGAAATTGTATAACCTGTAAAGACAACCTTTTGCAGTCTGGATAATCTTTATATTCCAGTGTTATTTTTTTCAAATTTCCGATCACATTAGCACTTCACTAAAGTTCAGTTCATTTATGCACACTAACAAAGGTATGGAACATATCACACACATTACACGTATGTACACTTCAGGGAAAACGTATCAACATCACTTTAACTTTCCTTTACAAGACGTCTAGCCAGCTGTGTATAATGCACGAATACTTAACAGACGACTATGCTAGACAAAATCACCCCACAGCGAGCTACTTATTGTATATGTCAGTATAACTCAAGGCTGTATTAAGTTAGCCTCGACCAGCCGCAATCGACTTTCCAGCTGCAACCGCCTGCGCAGCCATCTTCTTGTCATGATATTCTTTCATCCTTTGCTCCAATTCTGGCCGATAATACCGAATTAAACCCTACAACAAAGCAACAACACATTTTACACCGCATACTGGTTCACACAAATACTACTGTCATTATTACTGTTGTATACCCAGTATTCTGCAGAGTTATTAACAGCATTTGCAATTTCATAAACATGTGGTAAAAAACGGTGAACAGTAAAAGTAAAGGCAGTGCTAAGAACTAGGTTCTTTCGGGAACCAGCATAACCTGCAATATAGGCCGGTTCGACAAAAACCGAAGCTGTCACATGCCATCAAAACACCCGCGTAATGCATCACACCTACTGAAGGCTGGCGTAACACCAACTGGAAGCAACAAATTCTATCGGAAGAAGAAAAGTTAAGCTGAGGACAGATGCAAAATAAAGGTTTAGACATAATTCCGACACGCCAGTCAAAAATTTCTCCAACCAGCCAGCTTTTGAATGTAAATGATCAGCAAGGAAGTAAAAACAGACGGAATGAAGTGAGATGGTACAGACCTGTACGGGCCACGCAGCTCCGTCAGCCAGTGCACAGATTGTATGCCCTTCAATCTGTTTACTCAACTCCCACAACATATCGATCTCCTCCGGACGAGCTCTGCCAGTTGCTGTCATGACATACAATACTTATTATTACAAACACTCAGTCATTTGTTTGTCTGCAGAAGCCATAGTCTTGGGAATGGGTCACAGCGGTGCAGTTGTAATGGTCAAATGACAAGCTAAAGGTTAAAAAGCTAAAGGTGTCCATAGCTCTACATGGAAATCCATGACAGAGTGTGTTACCTACCACCTAACGCAGATGAATGCATCGTACCTTAACCCCAGGCATGCCAGTACTCTACACTGTGTCTCAAAAAAACATGTGCGACATTTTTGACTGTAACTTAAAAACCAATTATCGGATTTTGATAATTTTTGGTAGGAATATTCCTGACACAACTTGCCATCAAATTACCATTTAGTTTCCCACCTCACCTAATATATGCTTCTGCACTAGCTAGGGAAAACAGCTCAAACGAAATATGTGTTGAAATAAACAGAAACCCTGAAAAAAACATCCCCGGCATTATCGATCGTAACTTAAATAAAGATTAGCAGATTTTAATAATTTTTGGCAGAAATATTTCTGAAAACTGGCTATTAAATAAGTGTTTTAGTTTCCATCTCATCCAATGTCTGGGGAAAGCAGACCAAGCATAATACGCATTAAAATGAATGAAAAACGTCGATAAATTCCATCTATCCTAATCTTTGGGCCAGTCTATTACAAGGTTTGACTGTCATGCAGCAGTGTGTCTACCAGATGAAGTTTCGGACTGTTTGTGAAGTCAAGAAGCGACTGGTACAGCGTGGATTGGTCTGGAGCAGAACTTTATCGATACTGCTGTCAAGTGAATGGAGAAAGCGTCTCCTTGCCTGTGTTCACATAGTAGGCCAACACTTCAAACAATTTTACTACATGCAGTTCAAAAATGGTCAACTGGATGAAATGTCAGCCAAAGTGTCGGAAATGTGAACTAAATGTGTTTTTACACGTTATATTAATTAAGCAATCATACTGAATTGGATAAAAAAAAGTGATATTTCGCTGGTTGTGTTTTCCCCCAGCCAGTGCAGAAACAAACGTTGGGTGAGGTGGGAAACTGAATGGTCGTCTGATGGCAAGTTGTGTCGGGAATTTTTCCGCCAAAAATTACAAAAATCTGATAATTGGTTTTCAAGTTATAGTCGAAAATGTTGGGGATGTTTTTTTGAGACACAGTTTACTTACATATCTTGGAGGGTTGGAAGGCTGAGGTAAACAATTAAGAAAAAGTGAGAGTGACATCCAAAACTCCTTTACGATGACAAGGATCAGGACACGATAAGAAAAAAAGAAATCTTAATAAAAGAAAAACAAAATTACTCTGGAGATGGCCATGTACACACAGCTAATCACACTAATCTGAATTAATGAGAAAGGGATAGTAAAAATTCTATTGTTATGACTTATGAACACACAACACGTTACAACGCAACGCATGTATCAGTAAAACAATCGCCACATTCAGTGGCAAACTACTGCAGTGACAACTGATCTCACCCACCGAAACGCTGCATGATTTTGTTCATCCAGTTGCATCCCTCTCTGCATGGGGTGCACTAAACAAACATCACTGAAATATCTTAGCCAATAACATATTTTAGCTAACTACATGTAGTACCAGTGGCGCAGCCAGGATCTAGTTGTAGTGGGGGCACTTAAAGGGTTGGGTATAGTGAGGGGTGTCCCCTCCCCGTGGGGAAAAAGTATGGGGAGACTGTGCCCCTCCCCAGAAATTTTTTTGGATTTTTAGTGTGAGAATGACGCGTTTTGGTGCATTTTTGACACTATTTTGAGTAACTGAGTAGGCTCCTTGGGGGAGGGGCACGTGCCCCCAGTGCCTCCCCCTATGGACATGCCAGTGTGTAGTACCTATAGTACAACTGCTGTTCATGATGAAAATGCTACTTTGTATTCGATATAAAAAAACTTACCAGGTTACACTACTGACTACTGTGTAAGGGCGACTAAGGGCTGGTTTCTGGATCTTAACTGGCCGGTCAAGTTAGTGTTAACTGACAGATTTGCATAACTCGCGTTTCCCGTTGCACTAACCAATGGTCAAAATGGCCGTCAAATCAACTGGCCAACATCGGGCAGTTAGCTAACCGTCGATCGTAGTTATCGTATTTAACGCAACTTTTGTACCATTTTGCAAGCAGTTAATTGAAGAATGTGATACTATAAAACGATTTTACCG
>Ga0056128_1006883_pt1 | contig 14342 bp, 11 predicted proteins | sample WorMetLIZISLAND2_FD_71113 | JGI IMG/M metagenome (GOLD analysis project Ga0056128, IMG submission 71113) | Marine gutless worms symbiont microbial communities from Max Planck institute for Marine Microbiology, Germany - Olavius geniculatus... ... | reverse complement strand
AAATTTTAAGGGGGCGGTGCCCCCTAAAAGTTGTACCCACGTTATCACCCCCATCTAGCAGCACGTCACGTGGCAAAGTCTCATGAAGCTACTCCCTTTGGCTCCAAAGATCCTTCGTCTGATACGCTACATTTCAAGCCAATTTTTGACCCCCCTTTGAAAAAAGTTGTAAGGGGGGCCCCCGTCCCAGGTGGGGGGTGCGCTAGTAAGACTTGGTGATTCTCTAGCGCGTGTAAAAATTTGGGGGTGCAGCACCCCCTAGGGGCCGAAATATGGTCTTCCGAAAAAATGCACTTTGGGTGGGTACGATTCAACATCGAGATCTCCAAGGTCACTGGACCAAACTTCAGCGGACTTGTTTCGCCTAACGCAGGAGGAATCACGGTAGACGGAATAAAAAATCCGATTTTGAATATCTTCATCCGTTTCGAAGATATTCGCCGGCGAACTTCGAAGTCGTCCAAAATCGGGCCAAATTTTGCATGTTTTTGGACCCTGAAATTTTTTTGGGGGAAGGCCTCCAAAATTTTGGATCGGCATTATAAAATAGAGCCTATTACTGACCATCGTGCAAAATTTCACGCTGGTCGGCCCACGCATCTCGGAGATTTCGCGAGTGGAGAAAAAAAATAAACATCTGCAGTAAAACATAAGTCCTTCCGAAAACTATTGTTTACGGGCGGACTAACTAGAAAGCAATCATAGCTCGCAGGTACCTCCGCCAAGGCAATGCTATTCGCTAGGTGGCGTCACCATATTCGCTTTGCCAGCAGTTTCGGTTATGCCCCCTTAAACGCAATGGTAACGAAAATTTCAAAGCGATCCAGAATCCACCATTCCTGCCGGATCACCCCCAAAATTAAATCACGTGCAGCTTATGCCATGCCCAATATTCCTGCAAAATTTCAGAAAGATCCATCCATAACTTTTTGAGTTATCTTGCCCACACACACACACAGACGAACAAAAACCGGCAAAAACATCACCTCCTTGGCGAAGGTAATAAACGACCAATACTACTGGCATTTGTTGTCTAGTCTGCAACACGGCTGAATACGGCTTCTCATCCGTTCAGAAATGCACAACTAACTTGCACAACAATACAATAGCACAGCTTACAAAGCTACATTTATGACACAAGTTCAGACATGCTTGGCAGTAATGCATAATGGTTAAGATAAATGGTCGTGGGTTTGATAGCCGGCTTGGTTGCTATCAAGTGGTTACTATCTAGATGGCAACTGACTGTGGACAGATAAACCATCTCAGTAACTAACCAGCAGCATGGCCAACTCAGCCTTCCATCCCTCCCACGTATGTAAAGCAGGAACCGGCCTGTCTGGCTGTTAAGGAGTGGTGCATTTACCTGTGTCGGGCAGCATGCAACACTGTGTGATCAGATATGGAATGAGATGCTTTCTGTAAAGTTGAAGAGTTACTTGAACATGTTATTACTTTTTAATATGTTCCAGCAAACAGTGGTCTATAACTGAAGTATACTGATGGCAAGCTCAAAGATCTGGTGAAACAGTCTTAAGTGCAGATAGACAAATACGGCAACGAGTGCCACCACACCTAAAAACTGATGTGCCACATTACCTTGCAAAAATGGGAAATGGAAAATTGATGCTATTTCAGCAATCTAACAACATCTCTTTAAGACTATTCCGATTCGCCAGGGGGCAGCACCGTGCATGTTTACATGGAATTGTGAACAAGCACGTCGAAACAACAAGACCCAGCCAGCTGTCACTAAGGAAAGACAACCAAAGACGAGCAAATATAAACCGAGTTACATAACTTCCGATGTAACACAAAATTCTGCACACCACCCCACATACCTGAGTTGCAAACTGATTGCCAACTGTTGTATATAGTGTCACAGTTAATGGGTTATGACTGACAGCGAATAAGAACTGACGACATCGCACATACCATGTACCACTTAGTCATAGTACACAGGCAACAGACGACGTTAGTACAGCTGGACAACAATAAGTGCAAGAGAGCACAGAAACCTGTTCCATCTGTTTAGCGAGTACGTCCTGCAGTTGTTGATGAGCCTGACTGACCCCTGTGCCTATGTTCACCATGCCACCGGCGGCCGAGCTGTTTAACTGCAAACATCACGCACACGGCATACAGTCTCAACTGTCAAGGCGGTGTAACAGTTAGCATGCTAATGCGATACTTACAAAAAAGGGTGATAGATAGATTGTTTATTAGCGGCCCTATCAGACTCATTTCCCAAATTTGAAAACGGAAAAGCAAAGAGAATCCCAGTGTAATGAAAGATTCGTCGCACCGGAAAATTATTCCCACACGCAGCAGTACGGGTTAGGGTTAAGATTAAAGACAGGGTTAAATTTAGGGTTAAGGTTAGGGTTAGGAGTACGGTTAAGATTAAGGTTAGGATTAGGGCTAGGGTTAGCGTTAGTTACATTATGACAATATGGAGGTGGGAAGAATTTTCCAGGTGCGACAAATTTTCCATGACACCGGGACTGCAGCCACTAGTTAAAACTTTGTACAAGATGTCGTGCATACCTCGTTGGCTGGGATCTGTGCAAACAGCGATGACGCCGTCTGGTTGTTGACATTACTAGCACCAGCAGCAGCAGCAGCAGCAGCGGTAGGAGATGTGATTAAACTGGGCGTCAGACCAGCCACAGCGTTGGACTGTAGCGACTGATCCATTGCCCCCGAGACTATCATGCCTGAAGCTCTCATTGTACCAAACAGTGCTGTCGTCGGACCGTCTACACAACGTACAGATCAGTACTACACAATCTATGCACCACTAACAAGTCTCTGCACAGGCTCAATTCTCATTCAACCTATTTACTGGACAACCGAACTTCCAGGAAGGCTCGTACTATGAGGTCTACAGACGTCTACACGTCTGCCATGCCATGGACCAGACACAGTCACAGACTGCTGACAAAAATTCACGACAGCTGATCCGCGGGTACGCAACAACCTGCCAATTGAGATCCAACACAGTGAGTGAGTGAGTAGGGTTTAACGTTCCACCTGACACGGTATAGGTCATTTCGGGGACGGCCTTTTCAGGCAGAATGCACACAAACGCAATAATGGAACAGTAAGTTTAACCTTTACAGTCAAACACTAAACACAAAAACGACCTAAAGCTAAACGTAAAATTGTAAGAACTCTCGATTTAAATGTGCATACGTGAAAGCAATGGCAGAGTTCTAATAATCTTCCCTGTTATCCTCCAGAGAGATCCAACAGAAAACAGTAGCTGAAAAAGTATAAGCTGCTAACCAAGGCATTTTTTGTTCGTCTAGGTTGCGGCACACTGTGACTTGCCAAGTTAATGCAGCAGCTATAAGCACTCCCACTCACTCATTCAGTCACTCACTGCAAGGTCTACAACTGAAATCTACAATCTATACACCAGTAGACTACGCAACAAAATATAATAAGCAGCAGAGATGTTAGCACGCTTTGCCCTGACATGCAGGCAGCCGTAATCAAATAATACAAAATTTCACAGCAGCAGCATACGACAGTTACATTTCACTACAGAATACACGTCAACTACTAATATGGTAAAACAGAAGCGATAACACACCGCCAGGTTCACGGAAAGAGCAGAGAGAGAGAGAAGGTTGATGATATTTACTCTGCAAGGCCTGTGGCCTGACTTGTGTTGTAGTTACGCTACCATCAGCTTGAGGCTGTAACCGCTTCAATCTCTTCTCCTCCAACTCTTTCTGAATCTTGTAGATCTTCTCCGCCAGCAGGTGGTAGTACTCCTCCTACAGAACACACAGAATTACTACTACAACAACCACTGCAGCAACTACAACATGATAACACAAAGCTTTAGTTTATTCTCTTCCAACTCCTGTATTGTGTAGTCATTCTCCACCAAGACATGGTAGTATTTCTCCTACCGGTACAATAACACGAAAGCCTAGCTAACACAAAAGGAACACGCGACAGCAGTGCATGTATGAAGGCCCACTGCCCACTGTGGTGTTCACGCTAAGTTAATATACAAATACTAAAATCTCTATCTGCATTGCATAATGAGTTAGTTGCGTGGCGACACCTCGCGAATGCTATAGAGTTGTGTTGCAGCCCAAAATTGCCAAAAAATCAATTGAAAACCCTTATTTTGGCATTCAAGGTCATCCAAGGTCACTGCTGTGGGTGGCAATCGAAAGCCCGTGTACGTCTTATTAGTGATTAATAGTAACCTAGGCTCTATCTTGCACCGTTCCTGAGATACAGCGACATACTGGCTCAAAATTGTAAAATTTTCCTACCTGCTTCTCATTTTGCGCCCTCACTAGGGGTGACCCCTTTCGTATTTATGAAAAAGCTTCACGGTTTCTAAAACTAGAGTCTTCCAAGCAGCCGGCGGTGAAAATTTGGTAATTTTAGCTTGCACCGTTTTGGACTGATCCACCTGCGTGACGGACAAATGAACAGAATTGCGATGGCTAAGACGCACTATATCATTACCTGCTGTCGTGTGTAAAAACGAACAACAACAACTACAACAACAACTACAACTACTACTAGGCACACAACTCTTTCTGAGTGTTGTAGATCTTTTCTGCCAGCCAGTGATAACATTCCTCCTAAAATAAGTTCTACTACAACCACAAGTACATCTAGAATAACAAGGTGTCCTTACTGTCACTTACGTAAGCAACTCTACGTTAAGTTTACAGTGCTGGTCTTAATCAATGTCAGCGATGCTTTATGCCAGGCCCAAAGAGCAGCAACGAATCACTGACGGCTTGCTCTGTTATTACCTCCGCCAATGTTTTTGCCGGTTTTTGTTTGTTTGTTTGTTTGTCTGTGAGTCCACGCGATAACTCGAAAAGTTATGGACGGATCTTTCTGAAATTTGGAGGGTATGTCAGGCATGGCATAAACTACCAGTGATTCAATTTTGGGCGTGATCCGGCATCACTTTGAAATATTCATTACCACTGCGTTAAAGGGGACATAAGCGAACCTCTGGCAAAGCAAAGATGGTGACGCCACCTGGTGAATAGCTTTGCCTTGGCGGAGGTACCTGCACTCTCCGAGTGCTTTCTCTAGTTACGTTCTGCTATCCAATCCAGTACCAGAACGCAACCTGTACTAATGCATTCTGCGAGCAAACACTAGAACCAGTATGCCACCATCACCACTCCACTACTCAGCATTAGGGCAGGATTCGAATGATACCAGTATTGAGTCACTGGCCAATATTTGCTAGCAATGGGTAGTATCAAGTACTGGCCACTACTAGGCAACACTTCCAGTGGCTCAGATGACCTCATTACCATTCAAACATAAGTCAGCAGCAAGCCACAAGACAAACACTACGACACCAGCAGTTGATAGCAGATGACAGAAGCACGAAAAAAAGAGAATGCAAAAAGCCCCATGTGTGTGTAAGAAATGGCAAGGATTGTTACTGGTCCAAATGCCGATGCCGATGACTACTACAACAACCAGTGATACTACTACAACAGCAACCACTACAGCTACTGACCCTGCTATTGGCAGTTTCATACATGTCTCCCTCGACCTTGCGAGCGTACTGTACAAGGTTGTTTATCCGTCGGTCACGCAGAGCTGTAAGATCCGGTGTCGGGAATATTGCCTGCACGCTGCAAAACGAATAGACGCACACATCTTAGTACGTAATATAAAAATTCAAAGGGTTAAAGGATGCGTACCCTTAGCCAAACTTTTCCAAAGAGTGGTTCAACTACACCCCATCACGGCTCAGCATTAACCAATCTAGAAGATCTGTGGAGCATCGTAGACCCAAAATGACAGCTAGCCGCAAATGCATTTGTACGTGTATGTTGCATCTGGTGATCACATTTGTGCTTATTCGCACGCAACATTCTGCTGTTCCACCTAAAAAAGAGAAAAAATGTCGACTGAATGCAGTTAACCTCCGTGAGTATTGGCTACAGGCCTGACTTCTCCATGTGAACACATCTCAGAGCTACAGAGCATCACCTGCCATATGGAATCACAGTGTACCTGTCACTCGACACGGGTGAATGTGCCCTGCCTTAACCGCAGCCAGACAAGCCGGTACTCGATTCAACTACCTCAGACTCCAAAGGGACGGAAGGCTGAGTTGCCCTGATTTGTTATACACCGAAATGGTTTAACTGTCTGCTGACATTCACCCATCCAGGCAGCGACCACTTGAGAGCAACCCGAGCAGCAATGGTATCCACAACCTCACCACTGTAAATCCAATACCACACTACCATCGTATCATGCCATAAACCTACAGTGAGAGCGGAAAAAGCTCGAAAGCACCCGGCTTACACAAAGCTGTGTCATCTCACTGAGCAAGCTAACTAACACTACTGAGATACCAAGTGCTGCTGCATTATAACATAGCCGACCGTTATTTTATAATTGATCAACAGTAGCAGTAGCACTAGTACATGTAGCAGCAGTAGATGTTGTAGTCTAAACCAAAATTAATGTGCGCTCAGCAATTGAAAAGATTACTTACACAATTACTACGAGTAATTTGAGCAAAGCTCACGAAACGCGCGAAAGCTTATAACAGTTCCTGTTCGTAGGTAATCGTAGTCTATATCCATCCATTTCGTCGTTATTCACTCTTTTGCAGCCAATAATCGCCAAAAAATCACATTAAATCAATATTTTTAGGGTTCAAGGTCATCGATGTTCATGAATCCAAAAAGCCTGTCACCAGTGCTTGTTATGATAAGCAGCATGTATGTACCTATCTGCAACCGTTTTCACATTATTCAAGCCAATAACAGCAAAATGACGTCTTTTTAGGGGAGTACCCCTCTTTGACGCCCTCGTTCGAGGGGAACCCCTGCACCCAGTGACACAAAATTTTGTCACGATAAACTAGTGACCTTGGGGCAGCCCACAGTGAAGATTTTGTGATCCTAGCTTGCACCATTTTGATACAGCTCACGAGTGTGACAGACAGACGGACAGAAGATGGCTAAGACACGCGAAGCATTCTGCTTTCGCGCGTAAAAATTAATTGCTGTACAGCTAGACATACAAATGTGCACGTCCTACTACAACTACAACAGGCTGCTCACAGTTTGTGCACGAGGTGGTTGCGTAGGTCTTGTGTGACAGACTGATGCCAGTCTTTTACAGCGGGTCGTAGCACCGACGAAGCGTCCATGAGCGAGCCCGGAGGCATGGCGGCCCCATCCACCGACATACCAGCCACCGGACCAGCACCACCACCTGGTGGCACACCGGAGCCTCCAAACTGCTGCTGGTTGACACCCGTAACACCTGCAACCAGAAAAACGACCGACTTCTGCTAATCTGAAAACAAAGTTAGCTACAATAACGGCATGCATGGCCACAAGGTTGGAAAAAAAAATTCACTAAGCTGTTGCAGCCTACGATTCGAACTTCTGTTTTGACATATGGCGCGTTACAAATGCAGACTACTTACTTACTTACTTACTTCATCCAGAACCATAAGCTTACTTTACCACAAACTATCACAACAAAGTTATCGAAATAGCACTGGTACTCTGAGTCCTGAGCACTTTAAGCTTCCCGAAAGATGTCCGAAGGTAAAGCAAACATACTTAAGAGCATTTTTGCACCCTGGCAACCACATCTGATAACTATTTTATTTCTTACAGTTTTTCCCTGGGATTTCTCAGTATTCCCTGATAATTATCAGTTTTCCAGTTTAAAGAAATTTGGAGTATTCCAGGTTTTCAGGTTTGCAGCCATCCTAAAGATACAATGTGATAAACGATTAGCACTGTAGAACTGACAAGCAATCTGCCAGTTTAGGGCTAGTCTAACAGACAAACAACAAAAAGACTGGAAATGTTTTAAATAGAAGCAAAATTAGAGAAATTGAAATGGAAGTACTGTTAGTATAACAAAAAAATCCATGAAAAAATGTTTATGACAGAGCTAAAAGCCAGAGATCAGAGAAACTAAAAATAAAAGAAATAACAATAAGAAATGTGTCAGACATAGCTGTGAATACTGAGAAGAAACGTAAAGAAAAAACTGTTTAAAAATTTACTCAAGTCAAACTCTTTGCCAAAAGCAGTGCAATTTTTGCATAAATACACTGAACGAAAATTGTCAGAAATGAAAAACAGTACGTGTGAATTTATTAACGAAAACTAAAACAAAAGCAAATACCAGAATTGGAAAAAAACTAAAAAGAAAATAGTCAAAAATGAAAATAGAATAATGCAAACATGAAAGTTACCAGGAGGCGTGGCACCACCCAACATGCCCTGAGTCTGCTGTTGAGGAGAGGAGCCCATTTGCACCAGTTGCTGTCCCGTCGGTACAGAGCTGTCTGTGCTGAAGAAAGCAGCCCCAGCGCTGCCAGGTGGCGTTGAGCCTGGGCCAGTGGGAGTCCACTGCTGAACCACGGGTAACCTGGCACCAACTGCTGCTGATGGAACAGGTGGCCGACGAGCCTACAGACAACAACTTGTATTAGTGAGTGAGTGAGCAGGGTTTAACGTCCTGCCCAACACAGTATAGGTCATTTCGAGGACGGCCTTTGCAGGCAAAATGCACACAAACACATAATAACAAAACAAAAAGTTTAACTTTTACAGAAAGTTTAACCTTTATGAAATGCAAAACACAAAAAAACGACCTAAACCTAAAATTGTAATTATAATTGTCCATATGTAATGATAATGGCAGTTCTAATAATCTTCCCTGTTATCCTCCAGACAGTCATCAATCTCATAATGCTGTCTATTGGAAGACAGGGGGCATATTAGTACTAGTACTACAACTGCAACAGCTACTAAATTATACTACCATAACTACAAGTTCTGCTGCATTGCTAAATGACCAGAAACCGAACCACATTGGCGGAAGATAGCACTGGCGACCGAAGACTCGAAACAAAAAACAACAACAACTTGTATTACTACTACAACTAGCACTAAATAGTTTGGATGACTAAGAACTTAGCTATAAAAAAACCAATGCTACAGTGCTGGATGACAGAATAATATGCCACATCCGTAGCTGATGTCAGAGACTTACTACTTATCCAGCCGACTAACTAACACCGAAATGGACAGGCACTGTTGCTAAATCTGATCTTTTCAATAGTTAGTCACTAGGGGGCCACATTGTCGCAACTTTATAGAAAGATCTTAGAAAGATTCCTCATCTAAGAAATACCAAGGCAAAGATGTGCATTCTCAAAACATCTTAGGAAAATCTTCAGAAGATAATTTTTACGTAGAAATGCAGTGAAAAGCAGAACATATCTACATAATAATAATAACAATGTTTTCTTTTACAAAAATAACCACAGTCAAAAATGTCATTACAAAAATAAACACAGTAGTAGTTTAGATATAACATCTGATAGGCCGTGGGCCAGGACCACTTATCGTTTCATTCCATGGCAACTCACTGTAGGCAATTTTGTTAGGCTACATTCATGCAGTAAATATTAATTGTTGAATAACAGCATTTTTTTACGCTTCATGCGTTGCACATTAATGTGTATTTTAATGGTAAAAATTGACTGTGACCGTATTATTCCACATTAGATTTGCATACTTATTTTGTCGGACACATGGATATTGTCCAATAACAGTACAGAATAGCGGCCACGTGACCAGTCATCTCTTAGCAACGCAATGTACAAATTGTAAACAAGTGTGTCAGTAATATGTCTCTATGCCACTTGTCAGCAAACCAGAGACTGAGAACAATCTCTTAAGAAATGCACTGCAGGGGCGTCCATTCCTCCTCAGTGTCAGGAGGCGACCTTCCCACCCCAATTTGGACGCCTTTTCCCTTTCCGTTCTCCCCTTCCTCGTTTTCTCCTGTTTTCATTGCTTTTCTCCTTTGCCTTTTCGCAGTGGCGTAGCCAGAAATGTGAACTGGGGGAGCGTGTCTTCTTCCCCTCCCTCCCTCTTCCTTTCGTCCCTCCCATTCCTTTTCCTTCCTTCTTTATACTCTCCTCTTCTTTTTCTTCTCCTTTCTTCTTACCCCTTTCCTTCCCTTAAAAGCAGGACCCCCCTGAAATCTAGCTGGGGCCTGGGGAAGTGCTGTGAGCTCCCCATCGGGATCTGGGGTGAGCCCCAGACAAAATTAATTCGATGCATTTTCGCTTTGAAAGATGAAATCTGGTAGCATCAATTTCAATTATTTTCCCAAGAATAAACTGACTAAATTGTCAAATTTAATGCAGTTTAGACCATAAATGTAAAAAAAATCTTTAAACGTTTCTGCTACATTTTTACTTTTTTAACGTTTTTTTATGTCAACTTTTTTTAAAACATTTCACTGCGACTCACAGTGATGTAGCCAGACATTCAATGTGAATTGGGGGCCTTCATCGCCTCTTCTTGTTCCTATCACTTCCCTTTCTTCCTCTCCTTCCACTTTCTTTCCCCTTAGAAACAGAACCTCTAAATTCCAGTCGAGCCCAAATTCCATTACGCCGACTTTCACCGAAACTTCCCCGCGAGGAAAGTCGTGGACACAAATTACGAAAGTTGCGGACGCAAACCATCTCGACATGTCGAGATGTTCACGACAAAGTCCATGACAAGTCCGCAACAAACCCGTTTGTGTCGCTCTAATGGAATTTATCCCGTTACAATGCATGGGGAAAGTTGGCGACAAAGTCGGCAACAAAGTCCACGGACTTTGTCGCGGACACAAATCACGAAAGTCTATGACACAAATCATGAAAGTCGGCGTCGTGAATTGTGTCGCGGACTTTCACGATTTGTGTCTGCGACACGTCCGTGACTTTGTCGGGAACTTGTCCCGGACTTTGTCGCAAAGTCAGCGCAATATGCAAACAGCATCCAGTTAGTCCAGTAGGCCTATCCAATAACAAGTAGGCTTATAGTACGGCACATCATCGTTGACTGATTTACTTTTGTACGCCGAACAAAACGTGCTGAAACAGACAACTTACTTGCTCATTATTTAGCGGTCAGCGTACAGAATTATTTCATTTGTGAACTTGCAGTGCAGGCCCGATGCCTGGAAGTATATGGAACAACAACGCGATTAGGTTAGTCGTCAAAGACTCCGTCGTGTGGACAATAATGCTATGGCCATCACTCCTTGCATGTTCATTCAATGCTTGAAATGTCGATCACATTTGTGCACTGCTTAATGAAGACTCGGTGCAAAACAGCACAGTCATGCCACTGAATTCATTATTATATATTTATATATGTATATATTTATTCAGTTCAATGCATCATGCTTCTTCAGCAGCGAAAATTGTTTTCATTAGCAACCATGGCAACACTGTACCACTGCACTTACAGTGATGTGATTGGTCATCATGAAATTACAACGTAAGACCATTACATAACAATGTTCGGTAAACCTGCTCATTTTTGGATCAAATTACACTTAAATGTGCAACTCAGGAGATGTAAACAAATCGTATTATTGTTATGCATTTTTTCTCACATCAGTTTATGCTAAAACAAAGTTGCCTACAAACAGTTGCCACAGAAGTTAATTTCTAGAAGGCTTTTGCTGGTTTGGTCCACGGCCTATGACATCATGTGTTACTCGCAGTGCATTGAGCTGTTAAATAGTGTTAAATTTGGTACTATTCGATCAACAAGAATGAACTGAATGAAAAGAGATATACAAAAGCTGCAGCAGTAAAGTACCTGAGCCATCTGTTGCTGGGTGGGTGGCGGGAGACCGAGAGCCATGTAAGCACGGACCATGTCAGCATGTGGCGGCTGCGCGCTAGCAGAAAAGAACATGTTGTGATCTGATGCCCCGGGCTGCTGTAGGCCTGACTGCGTCTGAGACATCAGCCCCTGCAAAGACAGCAAATGAGTAAGTAAGTTATATCCATGGCTAAGACGATATCGATGCCGTAGCACTGAGAATGCGGTTACGAACACTTTGATACTGCAGGACGATACTGATGCGCATCATCATCATCATTTCTGGTGAGCGCCGCTAAGACTGCATAGCGCCGAACGTAGACAGCTGGGGCGTAGGCGGGGTGCTCATCTCCCACTCGCGGCCGTTGAGCCCGTAGGTGGATAAACCACATGAGTCCGTGACGCATGGCCAGTGCGACGCCAGACCTATGGTTACCTTCCCAACCGCGGGCATCACTGCCCTTTGACCAGTACCAAATTATACTGCTTGGTGACAGAGGCACATGTGTGTGAACAACTAGCCTAAGGTCGTTACCCGGCAGTGTCCTGGTGCGAAGTCGAACCTGCGCCCCTGAGTGACCTCAGAAAATTACAAGGCTGGCACGTTACCGTTAGACTACCGAGCCACACACACGAGCTATATAGAGACCCTTAAATTCAGACAGTGTGTCTGTAGCTGTCTGCATCTGCAACCCTGTCAGTGCTTCTGTCTGCTATCTGCAGTGGACAGACTGGACAGCAGCGGTGAGTACTGTTGAATGCTGTTGACAGAGCAAAAAAACGTCGCCTGTTGCCTAAGCTTGCAGCTCATACCGACTTGACTGTACGTCAGATTCAAGCATCCTATTTAAACCATTTCAACAATTTACATGTCTTTCGGCATAAGAATGAAACAAGACTACGCAAAGTGCCTACAAAAACTTGGGGACATTACAACTACGATTATGCGACCATTGAGGGGATGTCAGATGATAGATAAAGTTGGCTGCTTTTGTCTGCCAATAAAATTGGCCAACAAAACCTGTCATCTGTTTTGCAAAAAACTTGCCGAAGTTGCAAACAACAACAGCAGCCATGTAATCATTTTTACATGGTTCCTACAACTCTGCAAAATTCATTTTCCCTGACATTTCAGAAGAAAATGAATCGCTTTCCCTGACTAATTTGTTCACGCAAAATACCAATGTCGGCTTTCAATCGCTTGCAATCACATTAAAAACAAGGGCGGTGGAACAAATTCAAAAGTGGAGATACAAAAAATCTGCAAGCGAAGCGAGCAGAAAATTTTTTTTTAAACTGTTGGATGCAATCTGTGTAGAACAGTTCAAACTTTTGCATCTTTGTTAACTTTTGCACCCTGGTGCTTTGATTTTCCCTGAATTTCCCTGACCATCTTATTTTTCCCCGACTTTGGAATGTAAAATTCCCTGACTTTTTCTGATTTTCTCATTTTTTCCTCACTTTCCCTGACTGTAGGTGACTAAACTACACCCACAAAAGTTGGCCAACTTTATCATCATCTGTCATCTGCTTTAAGAGAGAATTAGAAGAGTTTGATATAAACTCTACCATTCAGCAGAAGACAGAGAAGTAGGCCTACAGCACCTGTGGTTGAGGGAGACCGGGCCCTGGGCCACCAGCAACGCCTCGCCGATCACCCGCGTTCTTCAGAGGCAAACAGACGGGACAGTCATTGCGAGTACAGTTCTTCCAATGAGTGATGATCTGCCTCGACGATGCGCAGTGCGGTACTACAACACACAACACATTACTACTGCAACTGCTGTTACTACTACAATTACTATTCCAACAACCACCTGCTGACCAAAAGTTAGAAGCCTTGCCCTTGAGACACCTGATGCTCAAATGCTCCAGAACATTTGTTCATGACCTAGCTTGTCCTCCTATCTCTCACCACAGTGTCTGGAAGGTTACAACTGCCAATAACTTCACTCCATCGAGCATGGCCATGAAATAAGTACATTTCAACATGGTCTATATAATATGACGAGTGTGGCTTGGTAGTCTAATGGTAACGTGCCGAACTTGTAATCCTGAGGTCACTCAGGGGCGCAGGCTCGACGCCGCACCAGTACACTGCCGGGTAACGACCTTAGGCAAGTTGTTCACACACGTGCCTCTGTCACCAAGCAGTATAATTTGGTACCGGTCAAAGGGTGGTGATGTCCCGAGGCTGGGAAGGTAACCGCAGGTCTGGCGTCGCACTGACCATGCGTCACGAACTCAAGTGTTTATCCACCTACAGGCTCAAAGGCCATGCACATAAAAGTTGAATAATATGCTGCAGACCATGCTGATTGCTGAAACTACTACTACAACATCAACATTCTACATCTACACTGTGTCCCAAAAAAAAAACATCCCCGACATTTTCGACTGTAACGTGAAGAAGGATTATCGGATTTTAATAATTTTTGGTACGAATATTCCTGAGACAACTTGTCGTCAAGTGACATTTAATTTCCCATCTCGCTCAACATCTGTTTCTACACTACCTGGGGAAAATAGAACAAACAAAATATTACTTTTTTATTCAATGCGACATGATTGCTTAATTAACATAACGCGTAAAAACACATTTTGTTCACATTTCTGACACTGTGGCTGACATTTCATTCAGTTATCCATTTTTCAACTGCCTAC
>Ga0056128_1006882_pt1 | contig 14342 bp, 11 predicted proteins | sample WorMetLIZISLAND2_FD_71113 | JGI IMG/M metagenome (GOLD analysis project Ga0056128, IMG submission 71113) | Marine gutless worms symbiont microbial communities from Max Planck institute for Marine Microbiology, Germany - Olavius geniculatus... ... | reverse complement strand
CTGAAACCTGGACACTGTTGAAGGAAGACTCACGCAGGCTACAGGCATTCCACATGACATGCCAAAGACGTATTCTTGGTGTTAGATGGAATGACTTCGTCACCAACAGGGCTGTAGCTGTCAGTACGAACCTGCCAAGTATACTCAGTACCATAGCTGCTCGCCGTCACTCCTTTTTCGGCCATATTTGCCGTTTGTCTGCCAACACACCAGCACATAACTCCCTGAAGCTTGCAGTGGACTCCAAGTCCGGAGACATACCACAGCACGACTGGAATCGCCCCGCTGGCAGACCATGGACTACATGGATGAGTCAGATTGTGCGGGACACCGGACTCGCTGCTGCTGATGCATGGGCTCTTGCCGATGACCGGTCAACGTGGAGGGCGCTACGACCCACAGCCGGTTATGCGCAGCAGTGAGTGAGTGAGTATCCTCCAGACAGTCATCGATATGATAATGCTGTCTATTGGAGGACGGAGTTGTTGTAATATATAAGGTTAATCCAGAAATTAGGGCTTTGAAATTGAATGAGATCAGGGACCAGAGTGAGTAAAGTTGCCAATTTTCTTCAAATTCTTATAGTAAGTTGCCATGCTTTGGACTTGATGCACAAATGGTGCAAGATATAACCTGTTGTTGTTCATAACTGTGGTTTTACAAATAATGCTTAATGGACTAAAAGTTTTTCTGCTTATTTGCAGTGAATGATGGAGATACAAGAAATGTGATTGTATCGTTGGAATCTGCAGAAAAAGCACATAGGTAATAGTTTATGGGTAAATTTTTAAATTTTTTTTTACTGTTACATTTGTTACTCTGTTTCTTGTACTTCAGAAGCATTAGCAGATTTCGAGTCAAATTATAATGTATACCTTACTTACAGTACCTAGCTTAGTAGTCGCATTCTTTCGCAAGTTAAATGTTTACTGGTTTGCATGTTACTTATAACCACCACTAGCACTTTCAAGTCTTCCTTAATCGGTCAGTACACTCTTGAATTTGCCAAGTTGACTCTTTTGGTCTTACATTGAATGTTGATGCATGTCCAATGTGCATTAAAGTATAACAAGTTTTTTGTTACAATATATAGTGTGTAATACGTTAGTTTTGCACTTTTTTGTGCATGAAAGCAGCTACTGCTTTAGCGCATCTTAGCCATCGCAGTTCTGTCTGTCTCTCTGTCCGTCTGTCACATGGGTGTATCAGACAAAATGATGCTAGCTAGAATCACCAAATCTTCACCATCTGCTGCCTGTAAGACTCTAGTTTCAGGAACCGTAAAGCTTTTCCATAAATTCGAAGGGGGTCACTCTGAACGAGGGCCTTAAAAATGAGAGCGGAGTTAGGAAAAATAAATTTGCAATTTTTAGCCAGTAAATGGCTATATCTCAATAATGGTGCGAGATAGGGCCTAGGTTACTATTAATCACTAATAGGAGTTGGATGACCTTAAATGCCAAAGTAGGGTGTTTTATGGATTTTTTGGTGATTTTGGGCTGTGAGACACATTTCATGAGCGAATTGTGCCGAAATCAATTGAGATAGACATGGAGAAGCTGTGTATGAAATTTTCAGCTTTGAACGTAGATTTTGACGGTCCAAGTCTCGATTTTTTAGGTTCAAGGAAGCTTGCGCATGAGGGCATCAAAGAGCGGTACCTTGTAAAAGTTGTTATTTTACCGTCATTGGCCAGTCTTTCATGGAAATGGTTGCGGGTAGACATGGGCATGCTGCCTATCACAACAAGCGCTAGTGATGAGCTTTTCAATCATATCATCATCAATGACTTTGAAAGACCCTGAACTTACAAAATAAAGGGTTTTTATTGATTTTTGCAATCTTTGGCTGCAGTGAACACTCCAAGCATGAACTGTGACAAAATGGCTTTAGATAGACTGACAGTTTGTGAACAGGAACTGCTATAGGCTTTCACGCATCTTGTAAGCATTAGCTCAGTTTTCTTGTCTGCTCTTGCTTTCTTGTCTGCATGCAGGTGTATGTGAGACATGTAAAGAACTGGTTGTGATGTCGTTGTGTATTGCAGTGCGGCTGCACACCTGAGTCAGTGTGAACTGAACGGTGTTAAAATTGAAGTTTGTATATGAATTTTTCTTCTATGTATTTAACAGCTGCAAATTTATGATGGGCAGTTTTCTAGCACCTATTGTCAACATATTTGCAGCTGCTAGACTTTGGCTGACAGTTTTAAACACATGCTAAACATTTGGGTTTCAGTACTACAATACAAAAATGTTCTTTTGTTGTTACACTATTATTAATGATGACTTTGTTTCCTAACCAGCTTTGAGCCCTTTACATATGCTAACAGTTGTGCTTGGAAACGATGCAGTCATTAATTTAGTTACTTATGCATTTGGAGTTTAGTCAACATGTACTGGCAGTCATCATAGACCGCTTATTTAACCGGAAGAATGAGACAGTGGCCTTGTTAAATCTACATAGTGTTATGTATCTATCTAAACTAGAAGGCGCTCGTAAGAGTGCATATCTCCGCCAAGTGAAGTAATTTAAACATTACAACAAGAACAACTAAGTACTACTACATTGTGACCATGTGTCTATCTGGCACCGTTATAGAGATATGGGGGTCAAAGATAATGGGGTCACGACCTTGACCTTTCGGGGTCACGTGACGTCATCAGTCACGTGGCAATTCAACTCGCAGTGGTCGATTTCCTATAGGTGGTCCATTGCGACCATGCGTCTTCTATCTGGCACCATTATAGAGATATGGCACTTCAAAGTACATGTACACAAACAAACAAACACATGGACGGACAGAACGACCAATCTCATAATCTCCTCCAATGTTCACTACATTTACACTTGGCAGAGATAATTAACATTGTGCAACATGATGACTGTTGGTAATGATTTAGGCAGAGCTGATGGCTGAAGAAAGCAATGGCCAGTCACAGCATGCTAGAGAACGTTCACGTACGAATGCCAACAGTGCTGGCGGTCGTGCAACTGGCTACCCACTCAGGTACTGTACTAGCATTTATCTATTGGCTGGTTTGATCTGTTGTCAGAGGCCACAGAAGCTCTGAAAAGTGAACATTGGATGCATGCCAAAGTGGAGGGGGTTTGGGAAGTGGCTTGCCCCTCCATAGGCATAGGGTATTATGGGGTGTGACCCATGGGAAATCTTTGAAAATATAGGTGCATATCTTTGCAATTTGGTGCATTTTGAGGGTGAAATATACAATATTCAGCGTACAGTTTAATGTTCAGTTGGATTCTGAGAGATCAATGTGGTGACTGGCAATAAGCCAGCAAAAGGGGCATGGAAAACTGATGCTTTTCTCCGCTAATTTGAAAAGTGGCCCAGACTTTTCTATCCCTGTTATATAATTTTTGTGGCCCCTGATTCTTGGTGAAGCATTAAATTTTTTAAAGGTTTTTGTGTGAAATTGTGCTGCTGCTGCTAGTGCTAGTAATACTGTTTCTGTTTTGTTATTGTTTTTAGCTGTAAATTTCTGAAGTAGGCCGTAGCAGTTTTTAAACGCTCGCTGTTGCTGTGAGAAAATGTTTGTTGATTGCTGCATTGTGTTTTTAGAGCTGTCTTTCTCACTGCCTAGCTGTTAGGTAAAAGTGCTGAAAGATGACAGTGACAGTTTGGAATACATTGTGTAGTGTACGATTGTTCAGTAACATATAAAGTTGATGATAACTTAGAGAACTGATGTTTTGCTGCAGAATTCTCATTCCGAATGAGCTGGTGGGAGCAGTGATTGGAAAGAAGGGTGTAAATATTCGCAGCATAACTACTCAGTGTAAAGCCAGGTAATGTTACTCACACAGTACTTTTGTTGTTTTTCACTTTGGCTCTTAATGTGTAGTACTTTACTTCAGAATGGTTCGGCATTGGTAGAGTTTAATACACTAGATTGTATGCTACACTGTTGTTGTCAAAGTCGTAAGATTGTAAAACTAGAAGGCCCTGCTGAAAGTGAATATCTCTGCCTAGTGAATATCTAGAAAATAGCAGTTTGTGAATTTGTTAGTTCATAATAAAATAAAAATTGACTTAAATTTTTTTACTTTTGTTATTATTCTAACATTCAAGGCTCTCACTGCAAGCATTGTGACTGACGAGGTCACAGACAATACACAGTCTGTTGGTTATGTGCTGACATTATTACTATCATGACTATTTTTCGTGCTTTTTATCTGTTTGCACTACGGCTGTCAAGTTGTGTTTGCTCTGCAGGGTTGACGTGCATGGCAAAGAGAATTCAGCAGTTATTGAGAAGGTTTGCTGATTCTGCTGGTTGTTTCTAATTAGCATTTGGTGCTGATTGTGGTGCAGCTTAAGCTGATTGTTGCCACATGGTTTCACCGTGAGACTCGATGGTTCCATTTCTGTCATTGTCAACTGGAACATTAGGCGACTCAGTAGCTGGATGGCTAATTATAAGTACGTAACGGGTCTTTCAGTCAAGCTACAGTGGATTCGGAGTTGAAACATATATTGTAAATGAGTAGAGCCAGAGAAATTAATGTTTCAAAATCGTGTATTCATTAAGTAGTTTTAAAGCTTAGTAAAATTTTAATCACTGAATTTTCGATTAGAGTTACATCACTAAGAAGATGTTTTAATTATAAGGTTTATCTATTTTTATGTGTACCAGATGATTTCATGGTTTGGTTAGCATCAGTAATGTGCATTGCATTGTGTTGATGCATATTAGCTTATTTCACTGCGTATCTGTCTTGAGTCTGTTGGTTTGTGTATGCAGATGATATCAATCTTTGGTCATCCCGAAAACTGCAGCAGTGCGTGTAAAGAAATCCTGAATGTGATCCACAATGAGCCGGTTGTACAGAGCCGTGGAGGGTTTGTATACTCAGATGTGTTAACTAGGGCCGTGCTAGTTTTTCTGTTTTCTACATCTAGCTGGAGTGGTATTTGTAGAAAAATCCAGTTGGGAGTTGGAGCTGGATTTGCTTTTCTTCTGCTATACACAGTGTTTAAAAAAAACAGTCAGTAAATTGTTTTTGTCATAATTTTGTTAAATTTCCACCAACTTTAATAATTTTTGGCATGAACATGGCCAGGACACCAGAATTATATAGGGCGCACTCATTTGCCACCTCACGTAATTTACGTCAACGCACTACCATGTAAAACACAGATGCTTCAAATTGTTATATTACGCAGTGGTTATTTGTATCAGATTGCTTACCTTTGCATCATCGGTTCGACAGAGGATGCCACATAGTTTAGTAATTTTGTGATATTAAATATTTTATGGTAAAAACAATGGACAACAAAATAGCTGACTAATGAGCTTAAAACACTTCTAATTGATAAGTGAATGCTGTTTGATCAGTCGTTTGTTGATTCTGCTATCAACCAGTGGCGTTGCATCTAAGCCATTGTCTTTGCATTCGGGGCCAACTTTGGACATAAATTCTGATGATTTCCAAGCAAGTTGTTACACAAACTTATAATTCTGCTAAATAATTTACATTGAGATTTATTTTTGCTCATTACAGTCGTTTACTTGGAAAATAACTCAGCATTATGCAACAATTTGGAACATCAATGTTTCACATGGTAGTGCATTGACATAAATTAGGTGAGGTGGAAAATGAGTGCACTTTGCATAATTTCATCATCTTGGCCATCTTCGTGCCGAAAATTATCAAATTTAGTGAAAATTTGACAAAGTTATGACAAAAACAATTTTGACTTTTTTCTGAAACATGGTGTCAATTATAAATCTGATGTTAGTTAGCATTTTTGTAAATTTGGCGCATGTCAAAAATCTAGCCAGAATGAGGACTAAATTATCTAAATTAACCCCCGGGATCTTTACTACCGGGGGTATAAAAAAATAAATAAATTTTTAAGAAAGTTGTCTGAATGTGTAAAAAAAGCCTGATTTTGCCACATCCGGAGCTGCATTTTGTTACAGCCCTAGTATTTAGAATATATTGTAAACTGGGTCTTATCTATAGTTCTTTCTGATGTATCGGATAATTGCCAGATGAAACTCTCAAGTTGTATTGTGCGTTTGTATAGCTTGGTGCCATTGAAGATGCTGGTTGATGATCGGTATTGTGGTCGAATCATTGGCAAGGAAGGCAAGATTATTAAGAAAATACGTGAAGATACCGGCACCAAGATCTCTATATCTAGGTGTGTAAGTTAATTCTAGTTGTAGCTGGCTTATTTGCTGATTGTGCTAGACCAGACCATAGATAAAATGTTGGTCTGTAGACTACCATTATAACATTACATAACATCAAAACTGGCTTGTATAAAATCTTTAAATTAAACGATGAGGTTAATTTGTTGTAGGTGCAATATTGTCTTGGTATTCTGCCTATAATATATGTGTTTGATTTACGCATATTATGTTTTCTGTTTAAACAAAGTACTCATATTATTTCTGTTCACAATATTTTTTTACGATGTGTTTGGTTTTTTGAGTTTAACAAATTATGTTCAGTTTATTCTGTAGGTAAACTTTCTCACGGACATTTTAAAGCTTGTGTTTGGTATGCTTTTTATGTTTGTATAACTTCGGTTTATTGTTTGTCTTACTTTCTGTCTGTCTGTTTCATTCTACACTGCTTTTGTGTGAATAAAGATTATCTTTACCAGTATGTGCATCAAACTGTTGCTGTGATTAATGCAACTTAGTGTACAGTATTTTCTGCAACCTTGTGAGGACTGCACCCAATTTGGCATGAAAATGTCTGCCCAAAGTGAAGGTTGGAATGATAAGAAGCTGTTATGTTGGAAACTTTATCACATTTACTGTAATGTACATAAATTGTAGGATGTTGATAAAGTTGATAGTGTTATGTTTTCTCTCGAGAAACATGCCCGTACTTGTTGATTTGTTCAAAAATTCCAGGCAAATCCATCCAGTTTGTGTTGAATTACGATACGATATATTTCGGTGGTTACTTTTTATCTGGTGTGCAGTGCAAATAATACTGAGCTCCGTAGCATATAGTAATCATTTCTTGACACCTCTGGGTGTGTGTGCTGATTAACAGTGTTCCGGAGATGGCTGTTGTCTATCCAGACCGCGTCATTACCATTCAAGGCACTGTTGATAACATGGTTACTGCACAGGCTGCCATCTCTCTCAAGCTTGCTGAGTGTATGGACAGAGATATGCAGGCAGCTAACGGGGTAACTATGCTTTCCACTTTTGCTACTGCGAAAAGTGTGCTATTCCGTCAGTGTTTTTTGATATTTTCTGTAACACATGGCTAACGTTGTTAATAACATTAGTGAAAATTATCGTCTTAGTACAGTGTGTGGCTCAATAATGTTCCTATTAAGCACAGGGTGACCACTTGTCTCAAAAACCTGGAAATGTACAGAAATCCAAAATTGATTTAAAGTTGGAAAATTCTCAATGGGAAAAATCTGGCCAGGGAAAATCATTCATTGTGGACACCGCATCTTTTTCGTGGCATATCAGTAGCACAACATATTGGGTTATGCTACTTTGGTGCATTGCACTGTGTTAGAGTGATGCTGTGTTAGTATAAGACAGTGACACTGTTAGTTTGATTGATGCATTGATCGACCGATCGATATGTTGCAGATAGGAAATATGATGATGATGCCAGGCACAATGCCAGTGCTGGCTGGTGGCAGTCCATACACTCAGAATGTGCATCACTTATATGGCTCACAGGTTTGCTAGTCATCAGTCATGTTGTGCTTTACTCGACCACATTTTGTCGGTTGCAGTGTTTCAGTCATTTTTTAAGACTTAAGGCGGCATCACTGAATTCCACCTATTGTGACACGTTAGCATGGATTGTCTGTCATCTGTCACATTTTTGCAGTCTGCTTAAATAGTTCAGTGGATTTCATTGCTGTTTCACAGGTGAACTTGTGGGATTAGATGACACGTTGTGTTAGATGGTGTCGCTGAACCTAGAGAAATGTAAAACCTTAGCCAACACATGCAGTAGCTTCTGAATGTGATTTATGATTCACCAGGTGGCAGCATAGATCAGTGATGCCGTGCATGCTAAATTTGTTTGTTTTTAAAACTTCAGTTGACACTTATATTGACAGTTTGGAAATGAGAGATTGGTCTTAAGTAGTGTACCATGGAATCTTACATATAATACACATTCTCTTATTTTTAAAATTGTTCTAAAGTTCATGGTGCGTATTATACACAGAACTACAAATCTGTCTATAGCTTCATACCATCCAATCCTTGACCCGTCTTATGTGTTGAGAACAGCAGGCAGTCGTGCCGCCAGCCGTCTGACAGCTGTGAAATATAAGATGCATATTATACATGGGATTACAGCTTTTTTCACAGTGCAATAGCAGTAAACTTGGGGTGTGCGTTATACTCAGATGCACATTATAGTCGAGATTTTACACTAGTTTAGTTGAATTTATTGGTTATGTGCATGTATGATTGTAGCGTGGTGGCCCAGGCGGTATTTATGCAGCATCGGGTCACACCGATGTTTGCCAGATTGTCGTCCCTGACAAAGCCGTCGGTGCAATCATTGGCTCTAATGGCTCAATGATCAAACAGATCGTCGAGGACTCTGGCGCTCATGTTGTCGTATGTGTTCTTGCTGCTTTACTGTCTGTCTGTGGTAACTGTTAAATGACCAGCTTTTAGAGTGATGTACATGTTATTAGTTTGTGCTGTGGATGCCGTTCAGTCTGGTATTGTACGGGGCAATTCATTACTTTGTACGTGCTTAGAGTGTGGCTTAAATGCATGCTGAGATGAAAAAGCTACTCTGGACACAGTATTTGTATTTTTTTGTAACATTTCACAGCTGAAGTTTCCGTTTTTTGTCACTTTTTTTGTAGCTGAAGTTTATAAAATCTGATGAATGATCTATCTGCTTCTTTGAATGACTGTTCTAAATGTTGTGATTAAATTAACTTTGACTAAGTGTATTTTTACAGACACACAGTCACAGATGTACATGTGGATCATGATTTGATCAGTGCTATTTCACAGAATGATAATTGCAGAATGCAGTTGAATTGTAACATTCTGGAGCGAAAGTAGGTTGTGTGTATAAAATATCTTAGTTTATTATTAGTCAGCAGTGATGTGGAAACGTGTACACAGGTTGAAGGCAAGAAGGATGCAAGCTCCTCAACACTGGAACGTCTTGTAACCATTCAAGGCAATGCCGATGCTTGCTGGAAGGTCCGCTAATGTGTTCATATCATGTAATTTATAGGCCAAATTACTGACAGTAACAACTAGTAATTTCAGTAGTTAACTTTAGAGCAAATTATCAATCATTTCAATTAACAACTAACACTAGCAGTTGTTTGGGAAAATTCATGTTGTTAACAGTGCTCACAAATTAAGCGGCAGATGAACTGAAACAACGTCATGCAGGTATGAGGAGCGATCAAAAAGTTTTGAGCCTCAGTATATTAGAGAAAACTGTTTATTGTCTGTACCTCAGTTAAAGGTACCTTCATTGCGTATTCGTGTGAGCAAGTGTAATTTATGGCATCATCGAGCATTGAGCTGGAATGATTTGGTGCACTAGTGCAAGCAAGATTTGAATCAGGCTGGTAGTTGCATGAAACTTTTTATGTCTGTAGCTGGATTTACCAAAGTGGGGCTTTGTGGCATCCGATTTCGTGAAAGCCATGACAGATACGTTTATGTATTTCTCATTTGCATCGGTGAATATATGGTAGCCTAATCTGTGGTAGCCGCAAATAGGAGCACTTCAGCCAACTCATAGTAGTCTGTAGTAAATGCACGTTTTACTGATATATAGATTGTGAAAAAAAGTGTAGTCTAATATGTTTAGGCTCAAAACTTTTTGTCTGCCCCTCATATCTGTAACAGCCAATGATTAGACCTGTGAGTCACCGAGGTACGAAAACTTGACTCGACTTGAGGCTAAAGTGACTCAAAGTCGACGGCGATTGACTTGATCGCATTCGACTTGACTTTACTTGACTTTTGAGAAGTTGTGATGAACTTGTGTGAACGCTGTATACGTAGGCCTATACTGTAGGCTATTACTAAAGTGTTTTATTTCTATGACGGACGTTTTTTGCTTTTGTCATTAGTTAAAGTAAGTTCGTAGGAACTTCATACAGACAGTTAAAAACTGTGTGTTATGTGACTGTTTTTGATGTGCTACAGCTATGCTGTATGATGTCTTTGGCATCGTTGTCGCCCGTCCATCTGTGGTTTGGCCGTCTGTCCAACTGTAACAGATGCATTGTGGCTAACCATTAGGGCTTATGAAAAAACTTTTTCCACTGATAATTAGCCATGTGTTTTAAACCTAGGAATGCAAAATTTCAGTGATTTAGTGCAAGGGGCTTAACCCGACTTGGAAGGCCCAAGTCGACTTGAGTCTACTTTATTGACCCGACTCACAGGTCTACCCATGATGACTTTGATGATTATTTATGGTGGGTTGGTGGCGTAATGATAGGGTGTCAGATTTACGATTGAGACTTGGTGGATTGGGTTGCTATCAAGTGGTTACTACCAGTACTTGGATGGGTGATTGTTTAGGTATATCACCAACACCACTTGAGGTCAGCTTAGCTTTCCATCCCTCTGGGGCACATGAATCAATTACTGACCCGTTTAGCTGTGGTTAAGGTGGGGCACAGTGATGCTCCGTGACTCTGTGATTCATCATCATCATCGACAACCGTGGGCTCAACACCCGTTGGTGTCTGACGCCATTGTTATTATCCCTGCCCACCGCTGCCTATCTAGGGCAGCGTGGCTTAACTCTGCAGGGTTGCCCCACACTACTGCTCAATGTCATCTGACCATTCTCATGAGCCCGTCCTCTTTTGTGATTGGTTTCCCATAAAGAGCTATGTAAGGTGACCTTCAACCAACTTTTGTTATGTTATGGTGTGCAGGCAAGCTACTTTGTGTTTGATAAAGTTCATGATGAGTCGTCGGCCGGACGAGGAGCAGGTGCAGGCGACAGTGCCGAGATAAAGCTGCGTACGCTGCTGTCGGTTCCACGCTCGGTCGCCGGCCGGATCATCGGACGTCAGGGCAGGAACGTGCGAGAGATTCAGAGGCTGACGGGAGCCACAGTGAGACTGATGGATGATGAGGAAGAGGAGGAGGATGACGAGAGTGATGAGACTACAGCCGAGATCTATGGCAACTTCATGGCCACTCAGGTTCATTCACTGTCATTTCCTCGTCATTTCCTTGTATTTATTACTGTACGTGCTAGCATCGTATCATATCATATTGAAAATTTTCCAGTGCCCCCATTACTTGCTGAAAGACTACTGGTGCATTACAGAGTTCAAAGTTAATATAAATAATATACACAGCAAGATCTGATTAAAAACAGTGATGGCAGTATTGTGTTCAGCATCGTTGGTAAGTGTTTTTGTTTGTTTTTTTTTCCTGTTAACGCAATAACTCATGAACTGCTGCACTTAGTTTGAAGAAATTCTGCATGAACATGTATCTCGACAACGGCAAGAACTCTATCGAATTTTAAGGTCACAAGGTCAGATTTTTGGTCTTTACTATTGTGACGTAGGACTTTCCACTACTAGCTGCTATTAGGCATGCTCGATGACAGCTAGGCTGATAGCTATTGGCTGATGCTGACATTGTTGCTGAATATTGCAGCATGCTATGGTGGCTACCACGGACACCCTTAGACTACCGCATTGCTTGACAGTCTGGTTACAAATATTTAGAGCTGAGGTGAAGAATTTCAAATAATTCTAATAGCTAACTTTTTGAAACGTCAATGTCTGATCAAAACATTGTTCGCGCCAGTGAATTAATGGCTGATCGTGGTGGTGATGTGTTTTCTGGCTGCTCTGCAGCTCCAGTTGTTTGCTGGTTGCAGACAATGGATGGTCGGTCACATTATGTGCTGTGGTGTCATTAGCTTATGCCAATCAGCAGCTGCCACTTTAGAGTGTGAAAACCCCTTCCGGTTTTGACTAGTGTAAGCAGCACTGTAGCGAAGGTCAGACTTTATTTTTACCTTTCGGTGCTGCTGTCTGTGGTCTCTAGTATGTGTACTGGCTGTGTGTAGGGAGCTCTGGCACGCATTCGTGCTCTGATGAGTGAAGATATGCTGGATACTGCACCAGCAACTCAGTCAAGACCTCCTCGACACACTACCTCTTCGCGCCATGTCATTCAGCAACTTGCCTGACTGACATTCTCTGACTAACCGGGGCCTATACTTAGCTTGGTTATTATTCTTACTAGGCATTGCATGTTGCAGTCATTCTGCGGACTTCATTATCTGTTGTGAAAGTTCTGTGCTTGTTTCTGCTGGTTTTGATACATCTTTATCTGTTTCGTTTGTGTGCACAGTGTTTGTTTATTCTTTTTGTTTTTTTTTACTTGTCGCATGACGTTCGGTTCAGAATTTGTTTAATAGTTTATTGTTTGTGACTGACAATTCAGCTGACAGATTCTGTGGATGTTACCTTGCACGATTGCACATGGATGCGATGTAATAAAACACTTGTTGGTGTCGTGTATTAAGTTGTAGACCTAAAGTACCAGTAAAACTGCAGAATTTAACTGCAAAATTGAAAAAGCGATGATGATGCAGTAGTAAGAAGTACAAAATTGTAATCGAATTTTAGTCTGTTAGAAAAATTCATCCTTAATTTTACAGATCTATTATATATTTTATTCATTAATACACCTGGCTCAAAATATTCACGGCTCCGAACTTTTGTGCATATCTTTGCCAAAAAAATTTTCGCTACCACTTTGCACAGAAAATTTTTGATAAAACTATTATTAAGCACATCTCTACACTACTGGTGAAATACAATTTTTCAACAATTGAACTAAACGAATTGCCGCAGTGACAAAGTGCGTATGAACAAAGAAGATGCAATCATAGTACACGAACTGGTACAGATTAATCTTTGAGTCCACCAAACAAGCTGGAGTCATGCGGAACTTTTTCAAAATCTTTGTTTGAATTGTCGAAAGAGATGGCTGCTAAAAAACTGAATGGCATTTGCTCAAAACAGTTGCAGATCGAAGTTATTTTCATTGGCTTCAATCACATTAACTATCGTACACTGAAATGACATCTGTTGCAACAAAGAATAAAGCGACGTTACAACTGTTAGTGTAAATAAATAGAAATTGCTAACATTATGAAGGGTTTTTGCTATTTAACGACGCGTAGTTTAGTGATAATCATGGGCCGCGCAAGGAATCTGAAACTGGGGGAAGAGCCAGGGCAAGGGAGGAATAATTTTTTGGTGTGGCCCAAATATTGACCTTATTCAGTTGTTGTGTGCATGGAAAAGATGTAGCGGGGTCCAGTGGCAGATCCCCTGGTCAGGGGAGGGCTTTTCCCCCCTGAAGCTGAAATTTGCCTGCTTTTTTAATATTTGGAAACTCAAAAAAACTCACAGATATGTGTGTTTTCTTACAAAAATGGCGTTTAATAATTCACACCTTGGCAGAATAAAGTGCCCAGAGGCCATCCAATTTTTTCCTGAGGGGGCAGCTGGGGGGCAACAGAGAGGGCACGGGGGCAGTTGCCCCCCTCTAGCGCCATCCATGGTGATGATGAGTTTACGGCTTGGTTATAGTACGTTAAGCCTGCAGTATACGATCTAGTGACGCAGACAAAGCTGAGTGACGTCACGGTGACGTAAAATGGATCGGTTGAACGAATGGCGCCGTCAAGACGCTGTTGTAGGTCTAGTCTGTCCGCGCTGACTAGACCAAGTCGCTTCCATTCACACGCTGCTGCTGAAAACACTAGACTGAGACAAAGTTATTCTGCTGCCACCAGGAAGCCGCCGACGTTAGGACGTCCAGACTACTGTCATTGTCGTAGTTGTTGTCGTGGCTTCTCAGCCAGACATTGTGTTACACCGTTCTCGTGGCACTTCTCGGCGTCCGATCGTCGACGTCTTCCGCCCGGATGTAGTTGGTTCAGATGGTCGACGTTGCGACGCGACTATCAGCCGCTCCGCCGCCGTCTAACTGCCGCCTCTGCTGCTGCTGCTGCTGATGATGATGATGATGTACGCACTGCTGCTGGGTCTGCAGCTGGATTACAACGGCAACTGATGAGGCTTCTGTACTGCGCCTCGCTCGTTGACCGATTAGCCACGCAGTTCGGCCAACTACGACTACATACTACAACTACAACAACGTGCAACGACGACATGAACCGTACACCGGCATCGTCGTCGTCGCCGCCCAGTGGGTGTGGTGACCAGCAGCGTACACCAGCGGCAGCGTCGAATACTACCACTGAGTTTTCACGCCGACTCACGGCAGACAACTTGCTTCACGTCGACACGACATCCCACAACACTG
>Ga0056128_1006881_pt1 | contig 14342 bp, 11 predicted proteins | sample WorMetLIZISLAND2_FD_71113 | JGI IMG/M metagenome (GOLD analysis project Ga0056128, IMG submission 71113) | Marine gutless worms symbiont microbial communities from Max Planck institute for Marine Microbiology, Germany - Olavius geniculatus... ... | reverse complement strand
TCCGTAACCCATATAAATGAGTTACTGCTCATTTTACCGTCCCACGGAGGGTAGAAGGCTGAGTCGGCCTAGCTGGCAGGCTTCGCACCGAGATGGTTTACCTGCCCGCAGGCAGTCACCGTGACCCATCGCAGTCCGGCGTAGAGTAACATCGTTTCAGCCGAAACGCATTACCAACTATACGCCATGCCACCAACCGACATTATAGTGAGAAACTAAAAAGTAAAAAAATGAAATCTGAATTGGCGCTTACTAGAAAACTGCCACCTGCACCTCAGCATATTTTGTAACGTAGTAGCCTTCAACAGTAGCCTATTTCTGTGTATAACTGTACTATTATTATTTAAACAACTGCATGATTTACTGTCGTACCTTGTCTGGCGCCAGAGAAACGTCTGGATTGGTATCGGTACAGACTGGTCCCTGTCGAGATCGTTTCCTTCCGGTTTCTTCCTTTTCGTCATTTTTACGCCGCGTTCACGTGGACGTATTCTATACAGTGGGACCTACGTCATTAGGCCAGTAGGATTACGACACGCGTAACATATAGGTCGTACTACTGCAGCGTTTGGTCGGCGAAACAGCGTCAACGTGCGTTGTGTATACGCTGAAGCCGCACGGCCTGCAGAGTGCAGACTGGTCGCGAACGCGCGCCACCCGTCCGCATAGATCGATACTGATGAGGATGCTGTGCGGAGAACAGACGGGGAGACTGCGGGCAGGTTGCTGCAGCTGCAATGCCGGTGCCCCATTATAGGATCGCCCCCAGAAAAGTCTTCCCCGACAGACAATTTACAGACAAAAAATCCGCTCCGCCCGACCGCCGCCCAGGCGGGTGGGATTTTTACCGGTAAATTGTCGGCCGGGGAGACTTTTCTGGGGCGATTCTATAATGGGGAGATTTTTTTTTATAAAGCCGGCGATATTTAGTTAAGGGGGAGACATATCAATGCCTATCAATTCCGTGATTATCTCTCTCCCGGCGGATTTTTCATGCGGGAGACATTTTAATGTGACACCGGCCCGCGTCTGTGTGTGTGCTAGGAAATGAGAACTGACGCCTGCATTGCATTGCTCGGTAGTCGGTACTACGCGTATCGAGGTACACACACATTTCATTTCGCACACATCTTGCCCTCCGCCGCAGACGTTGCTCCGCCGCATATATTATGCCGCGATAATGCACGCCACGAGTGCTACAGCTGTCTCCAAGCATGTTAGCAGATCGCCTTATCAAGACCTGCATTATAGGCCCCCTACAGCCACCTTTTACAGGGTAAAGACCACTATTATAGCCTATAGCAGTGTTTATAAGTCTGCAATTTGAAGCGAGGAAACCGGGAAGCAAAACCGGCGGAAAGGCGTGCACGTAGGCCTACGTACGTTCACTGAATTTCTGTAGCCTACATACCCCAGGCTACGAGGTTAAGGTCTTGTGTGGCTGATTGAAGCGGTAGTATGTGTCTTCTGGCTGCGATGCTCTGTGACTGGCACGTTATTGGAAATACAGTAGGCTACTTTGCATATCGTTCGAGTTAAAATCGCAGGGCCGCCTAAGTTGGGAAAATAAGTAATATGGCAAATCTGATTTTTATTGGCTTTGTGATAATAACTTAGTTCTTGCTGCACTTAGTAGTCATCGTTGTCGTCATCAGTTGTCGTTCGTCGTCGCGTGACGTCACTGTACGTCATCGTCGTGCGTTGTCGTCACGCTTCGCGTCGTGCGTCGCTTCTTCTTCGTCGTTTGTTGTCACGTGACATCGTGCGTTCTTGCGGGTCGTCTTCGTCGTATGTCGTCGTTGTGCGTTGTTCGTCAAGTGACATAGCAGAGTATTATTTTCTGAATAAATGCTGGGATAAATTACGCGTAATTTGCCCGTAATTTGCTAGTCTATAAATAATGCATAATTTTTGAAACCTATTGTCAGTGTCAAGCTTTAGCGCCCATCGTCCGGAGCAGAAGGCGACGCTCAAACGTGTTGCTCCGGACCGTATCGCATATCCGAATGCCAGCGTACGAATTCCGGTTGCTAAGATTCGGATATGCGGTACGGTCGGCTCACTTTAGCTACAACTGGGCTTCTTGTCTCTTTTCTTTTAGTTACACATACTTAGTCTAATCTCCCCCCCGCGGCCTTTGGTAAAGGCTCCATGCAGCCAACAAACAGCTCTTCTTCGCATGCAACATTTTAGCGATTCATTGCAAGGGAAACATTTTCATATTCAGGGTTGAACAAAGTTGGGTAAAAAATAATTACCATTCGCATCCGATAAAAACTCGTCATTGCCCTATTCAACAGTACTATCGCCGACCCTCTCTCTAACCGTTTCTGAGATACGGCAACATGTTAGTTGAAAAACGCACTTTTTTCTACCCCACGCTGTTCAACCCTGCACTTGAAAATGTTCCCCTTGCACGTGATCGCTGAAATTTTGCCCGCGAAAAGCCGTTACACAGGGCTAATTAATCGCATAATATATTTTTGGTAAAGCCTACCGTTCAGCCACAATACACGCCTCATAGACAGACCACAGACGACAACAGACCAACTACCAAACAGTAAACACTCTCTAATTACGTTTACCGAGTATCTTGTGTGTTCCGTATACATAATAGGTCTAATAATAGACCTACGCACAGTTATTCATTTTTAAAGTAAAGCATGTAATCGGAAAATGACGAGGACATGAAATTGCAGTTAACCAAAGTCTTGATTTCATGCATGATTTCAGTTCATTGCGCAATTTTAAATCTGTGTATGATGTGTTTCGATTAACTTTGACAACCGGGGGTGTGAACTTGGAGCGTAAGATACAGGATAAAATTTGTAGACGATTTTTGAAAGCATATGTAATATTTTAATCTGCAGTCACACAAATTCGGTTTGAAAATATTGTTTTTATTTTATATTTTAACTCGTGTTGCAAATAATAATGGATATTGGTTTACTTTGTTAACAAAAAAAATTACAAACTTTGTCGCACACCCCTACCTATAAATTAATGAACTATTCCAAGATAACTCAGGTATGATTTATTTGTAAGTTTGGTATGATTTATTCGTGTGATGCGCATGCGCAGTAGTTTCGTTGTTGGAACGTTGGGTGTAGTGTTTTTTTGTAATTTTTCCGTATTTTTCAATTTTTTAGCGTTCGAAAGATCGCGAAATGGCATATCAGGGAGCGCAGAAAGTGCAGAAAGTGATGGTGCAGCCAATTGTATCTTTACTGTTGTGTTTTAGCAGCTGCGTGTATTGTGTGGTTGGAAATCTTCTATTTCGGCGGTGGTTACTACCATAGTAATGCACCGCAAGTTAGTATAATGCACAATAGTATAATAATCAAACGGCCTTTAAGTTAAGTTTCTTCAGGAAGTGCCAAATTTGATTATTTGCTATTAAAAATGGCAGCGCTGTCTTGACGTGATTGTTCGTGGGAAGGTGTACTTTGCGGAATGCGGATTTCGGACTGCGGAATTTTGAAAAGGTGTATTTTGCGGAATTAAAATTGCGGAAAATGTTCTTGTTGTCAAGTTATGTCAATTGAATAAGTGTACAATTCTACAGAGCGCTCGACCACCATGCTCACAAGCCTCGTTGTGTTTTGCAGGAGGAGATAGTAGGCTAATTTTTATCATTGTTTTGGTAGGCCTACGTTACCTTGATTTAGTATCAGGCTAATGAGTGACCCGCATTGAATAACTGATTATATCAAGTGGCATTTTAACGTGCCAAACATGCAACGCAAATACTGTAAGTCGACGTTTTTCGTTGCGATGAACGGCTCTAATATAGTGTCTCTGTCTGCTCAGGTATAGGCCTAACTATCCACGAACTATTCACGGCAGTGGCAATTGTCTTTGATGGTGCGATACAATGCAAGACTTTTTTAATTAGGCCTTGCTGAGCAGACCTGCGGAAATTCTTTGCGGAATGAGGTGTATTTTGCGGAATAAAAATTGCGGAAATGTTTTTGTTGTTGAGTTATGTCAACTGAATAATACCTAATCCGACAACTTGGCCCTCATCGAGGCGGCAATCTTTTTCTGAGTAAGCCTATTTTTGAGTTGATTTCTGTAGCCTTCTGTGATCGTGTCTTCACGGCAGTCGGTCGGTCGGATGAAACAACTTAGGCTACCTAATTACCTGAGCAAGCAACTTAGTCTTTGCGCCACATCAGTAATCGTTTGTAGGCTACTTGAGTTGACCTTGCATTCTCGTGTGATGTGCTGGTGTACGCTCGTGAATTAACGGACTTCAAATAAAAAAAGGCGTTTCAAGAGTGAAGTTGATTTGAGACTCAAATTATAAGCCTAAGCCTACGCAAAGTTGATTATTTGATTTTAAGTAAATTTTGCAGAATGCAGAATGCGGAATACAGAAAAACTCTAAGGTGTAATTTGCGGAAAGTTCTGCAGGTGAAATTTCGCAAATACACCTTTCCAAATTTCCGCATTCCGCAAAGTACACCTTCCCCAATGTAACATTCGCACATCCACCGATTTCTTTTTTGCTAGAGCCTGTGTGCGTGTTTTTGGTTGAACTCTAGTTGGACACCTGCGGAGCGGAGAGTGATTTATTTGCTTTATTTGGAATCCTTTTTTCATGATGCATCTGACTGCTTACTTATTTCTTGTGGCTTTTGTGTTGTATTGCATTTTTTGGCTATGCATGAAAGTGTTGTCACTGGTCAATTGTAGCTGCAGTGAGACAGGAATTGTCAGTTCATGAACTTGTCGTTCACTCTCCATATATAACTTAGTCTTAAGAGTTTTCTACATAGTATTTATAGTAATGTGTCATTCGCCTAGTTTGTTTTTACCACGAAAGCAGCTACTGCTTTCAGTGCGTCATTGCAATTCTGTCTGTCTGTCTGTTTGTCACACGGGTGGATCAGTTGAAAACAGTGCAAGATAGGATCACCAAATTTTCACCGTCTGCTGCCTGGAAGACGTTAGTATCAGGAACCGTAAAGCTTTTCTATAAATTCAAAGGGGGTCACCCCGAATGAGGGCGCTAAATGAGAGGGGGTAGGCAAAATTGCAATTTTTGGCCAACAAGTCACTGTATCTCAGTAATGGTGCGAGATAGGGCCTAGGTTACTATTAATCACTAATAGGAAGTCGTACACTGGCTCTCGATTAGCGCCAAATTTAATGACCTTAAATGACCTTGAACGCTGAAATATGGGGTTTTATGGATTTTGGGGGGGTGATTTCGGGCTCAACACAAGTCTGTATCATTCACAAGGTGGCGCCACGGAACTATCGTTATGCGATCCAGATAGAGAATTTGGTATTTGTATATTAAATTAGCGTGAACACCCCAATTTTCAGCTAAACTACTGAACCGGAACAGCTATAGGCTTTCGCATGTTTCGTGAGCATTAGCTCAAATTTCTTGTTTTTGTTGTGTGCGTCGCATATTTTAATTGCAATTTACTGGTGGACTTTTCTTAATTGAGTAACAGAACCTTATCTTCAGGTATCTTCAGAATGTAAGTATTCATTTACTTTGATTTTTGTACTAAATATTGTAAAATTTGAAATGCCTTTAATCAACATATTTTAGAGATCATATAATCCTCAGATTTGTGGGTGAATTTCCTGAATTCTAGTAAAATGTATCTTGCAGCAGATTTATTTTTTTGTATTCAGTAAAAGATGTCAAATTTAGTGTACAGCTATATTAAATATACAATGAACTCCGAAAAGCAACTATGGTAGTTCATTTTTAAGTTCACACAAACTGGATTTTAGTCGTAAAAAATTAATTATGACGTTAATTATTTTGTTGTGCTAGTTGAGTGTTGACGATCAGATACTTTACATTACACGCTTGCTGTTTTCAGCAGCCCAAGTCAAGAGTCTTGCTTTGGTAGCTGTATAGTTGATTGTCAGTGTTGGAGAATTTGTGTTTGCAGCGATCACGTATCCAGGTCTGGCTGTATGAGCAGACAAACTTGAGGATAGAGGGCTGTATCATTGTAAGTATTCTTCTGTTGCAAGCACTTGTTTATCGTTATCTTATATGACACGTGCATTTCTGTGTCATGGTATTGTTTCGTCTCAGTTGTCCACTGGTTTGTTGGATCGACTTTCGGCAGAATTACTGAGAAAGTTGGATGATTTTTCGTACATTATTTTGGGGTCAGTTTGGATCCGGAAGCTTTGTAACAACATTTTCTCTTGATTGTGGTGGCCTGCTTGCATGCTCTGGCATAAAATGTGGTGCAAAATGAAGCATCTGTTGCAGTTGATAAAGTAAAATTTTTAGTACCTCGTATTAGCCTGACCATTATTTTCTAACCTTTGTGGAGGTTTGTACCCTAAGAGTGCTGTCTGCTTCTCAGAATTATTGTATTCAGCATAATTTGCTCTGTTTAACGATGTGCTGAAATTAAAACATTCGCATGTTGGCAGCTGGTCATGATGACATTCATTGTTTAGAGATTAATGACTGTCTGGAGGATAACAGGGGAGATTATTAGAACTGCCGTTATCGTTACATATGCACAATCGTAATTGGCAGTTCTTACAGTTTTAGGTTTAGGTCATTTTTTATGTTTTGTGTTTCATAAAGGTTAAACATTTTGTTCTGTTATTATGTGTGTGTGCAGTTTTGCCTCGAAATGACCTATAGGGACCTACTGTGTGGGGCGGGACATTAAACCCTACTCACTCACTCACTTAGAGTGCCTGTGGTTTTATGGTGAATGATGATGTAGTAAAGCAGACACAGTGTGAATGTATGTGAATATTTGTTGGTTTGTTTGGCCAGGGTTTCGACGAGTATATGAACCTTGTACTGGATGAAGCTGAAGAAGTTCAGATGAAGACGAAGAACCGAAAGAGTCTCGGTGAGATGACTTTCGTTAACTTTTCTCACGTTGATGCTGTTAGTGATACTGTTGGATAGCAACGAAGTAGTTCCGGTTCCACTTTGTTACTCTGCTCAAGTAGAAGTTTTTGCTTTTTACTTTTGTTTGAGTAGTTTTCGCCAGGCTACACACACTACTCAATCATATATTTCAGTTATTTTCTACTTTTTTAGCTACAAAGTCGTTTTTGTTGTCACAGTGTAGTTATTTCATATCTTTATTGCAATACAGCTGTTAATATTTTAAAAGTGGCAAGATTGATGTTAAGACACTTAGTACATTTTGTTGTTTGCCCAGGCTAAGGGAACAATTATGTCATCATGTCGTTAGTCTTTGATCCAATAAATGTATTTTCTTGTATACATGTTAGTTTTGTTTCTATGTACGTTTCTCCTTCAGGCCTATACGAAGCTTAAAACATGGCTGATCGAGAGTGCAGTTTGGCCAGTCAGTTATTGATGCCGCTATCAGCCATGCGGCAGCATCACGTCTAAGCTCTTGTGTCCATTTGTGTGGGGCACTTTGAGCATAAATTCTGAAATTTGCAAACGAGGATTTCGTTATACAGTTATAATTCTGCTACGACATTTCATTTTATTGCGTGTACTGCTTATTGTGTGTCGTTGGAATGTTTACTGGAGCCAGCAACTCAGCATTGTGTGCAACAATTTGCAGCGTCTGCATTTAACATGGTAGTGCGTTGAAGTAAATTAGGTGAGGTGGACAGTGAGTGCACCTTACATATATAATTTGGCCATCTTTATGCCCCAAAATTATCAAATTTCGTGGAGACTTGACAAGGTTCTGACAAAAACAATTTTGCTTGTTCTTTGGGACACGATATATATGGCATCATAATGTAATTACTAACTAATAAGTTATAATAACGTGGTGCTGGTGTGATGTGTATTGTGCAGGACGGATATTGCTGAAAGGTGACAACATCACACTGATCCAGCAAGTCGGCGGTGGTGCAACGGAATAGCCAGATGCAAGGTGCAACTTGTCAGCATCGTGTGACTGTGTACCATGACTGTAAACGGACCGTGTCGTTTTGTCATAAAGTGTTTTTTACAACATAATTATTCGCGATACCGTATTCGGTCACTGCTTAAAATTATGTTGTAAAATTTCTGATCATTAAGCTGTCATAGTAAGGATCAAATTTAGTGCGTTATAGTATTAAGTACAGATAGTGAAATCGAAACATTCCGTGATGCTGTAGAACCCAAGTTTGTGCATTTTCACATTGGTGTTTATTTAACTGATACAGTTTAAAATTTAGTGAAGCTATGTATTTTGATTGCTGTGAGAAACAAATGAGCCATGTTTAATTTACATTGTAGGATTAACTGAAGCATTTTGTTTCATTTGCTGTTGTACTGTTGTGCCATATTCATTAATGATCTGATAAATGACCACTTTTTAAAGACTATGTACTGATACGATATTTGGTTAGACGGTAAATTTATCATTTCCAGTGGAAACGTTTTGTTGAGTTTAAAAATACACTAAGATGTTGGTTAAAAGCAACTGATATCTTGCTCCAATTTCATCTGGCATCAACTGTATTTTTTTTATCTTTTATGAAGTGGATGTTACATGTCATAAAATATTAGTTTTCTTTCAACTTGTAGTATTTTTGAGCAAAACAAGGTTAATGCACCTGCAGTTTGTAGAGTAAAGATGCTTACAAACTAAAACAAAAATCAATAAAAACTTATTTTCAGAGTTGAGGGTCTTTCAAAGTCGTCGATGTTGATACGAATAAAAAGCTTTTCGCTCATGCTTGTTGTGATAGGCAGCATGCCGTGCCTGTTTGCAACTGTTTTCATGAAAGGCTGGCCAACAGCAGTAAAATAACGACTTTTACAGGGGTGCTGCTTTTTGATGCCCTTAAGCGCAGATTTCCTTGAACCTAGGAAATTGAGACAAACTGTCGGAATCTACAGGGTACGGCAAAAAGTGGACCCTTAAAGTTTTCCCGCTGTTTTCTCCGCAACCGTTTGGGATTTTAATATAAAATTCTAGAGCTTTATTTGGTGAAATCTCTACATATAATTGCCAAGTAAAATGTGATTTTGTTGAAAAATGACAAAGTTATAGACTTTTTAACATGACTGCCTACAGATTTTTCAGCATTAAAAATATTTCAGCTAAAAATGCTATTTAATTTCCAAAAACTGGTTACACGTTACTGCCGATGACGTCACAGAGACGTTCTGATAAACAGTAATTTATATTGTTCATAAATTATCACTAAATTATAGTTCCTTTAAAGCAATCACCGGCTGCCCACCAGCTTTATCATTCAGCAGGATGGCACGTCAGCACACGCAGCGCACAGCGCAGCGCACAGAACTGGCTGCAGGCCAGCTGTCCAGATATCATCACAAAAGACCAAATTCGTCGAATATGAACCCAATGGCCTATCATGTATGGGGTGCAATGTTAGAGTCTTACAACAAGCTTAAAACAAAGCCGAAAACATGTGCTGAACTCAAGGAAGCGCTTCAGGTAATCTGGGGCAACCTGCCACAGGGACCGATCGACAAGGCTGTAAAAGATTTCTCAAATAAGGCGACTGGAGGTTGGTGTTGTAGCTTGGAGCTGGCGGTGAACACTTCAAACATTCGCAGTGACAATGGAATTCTGGCATCTGATCATTATTTAACTGTGTTGTTAGCAATGTTATTAAATTGGTGTTGTAGCCGGAACATTTTTGAATGCTGAAAAATGAGTAGGCAGTCATGTTTATAAATCATTAACTTCATCATTTTTCAACAGAATCATATTTTACTTGGCAGTTAGATTTAGAAAGTTTCAGTAAATAAATCAGTAAAATTTCAAATTAAAATTCTAAATGGTTGATGAGAAAACAAAAAAAACTTTAGGGGTCCACTTTTTTGCCGCACCCTGTACATTCTATGCTAAAAATTTCATATGCAGCTTGTTCTTTTCTATCTATTGATTTCCGCGCAATTTGGTCCTTAAATGTGTGTCGCAGCCCGAAATTGCCAAAAATCCATAAAAACCTCTATTTTTGCGTTCAAGGTCATTGATTTTGGTGTTAATCGAAAGCCAGTGTATGACTTCCTATTAGTGATTAATATTAACCTAGGCCCTAGCTCGCACCGTTTCTGAGATATGGTGACTTATTGGCTGAAAATCACAAATTTTTCCCGCCCTCTCTCATTTAGCGCTCTTGTTGGGGGTGACCTCTTTCGAATTTATGGAAAAGCTTTACGGATCCTGAAACTAGAGTCTTCCAGGCAGCCGATGGTAAGATTTGGTTATCCTACCTTACACCGTTTTTAACTGATCCACCTGTGTGATGGACAGATGGACAGACAGAATTGCGATGGCTAAGACGCGCTACAGCAGTAGCTGTTGTTGCGCGTAAAAAAAGCACACGACTTTCATTTTATTTCATTTCGCTCTTCATCTTTATACGGATGTATGTAATAAAATGTTGATTGAGATACAATTTGAGAGATACAGATTGGTATTGCCTAATTTATAAAAAATCGTACGACAAAGTTACCACAAAAGTTATGACAAAATGTATGACAGCTCATTAGCTGTCATACAACAGCATTAAGCACACATACAGTAATTATTTAGATTTTTCATTAGTATATAATTCTCTTATGGTGCCATAATACATATAGATTTTGTTTGTGGTAACTTCAGGCAGCGAAATCAGTTCACCATTATTGTTTACATTGGTAACCATTGGCAACGGCAGAAGCAGACGATGGGCGTGCAGCGCCATGGAGGCCTGGCTCATTGACTGCGTCGCGATTTGTTGAGGCCATGGTTGAGGTCAATGTAACGGCGGTTGATTGGCTGGCTAATTTTATCGACTACGGAGTTATGACAAAATTGCGAGAAAGTTACGAAGTCGTAAAATCAGCTTCCAAAATTCGGATAGGATATTTTTACGACAATCTTACGACATCGTAACTTGTTAATTTATGACAAAGTTGCGAGGATTTTACGACAATTTGACGATTGTCGTACGATGTTTTGTAAATTAGGCCCCTCGTATTGTAATTTGAAAATTTTCAAAACGTTTATGCAGTCATAAGTAAAAGCATGGTGTAGGCCTACATAAGCTGGAGATTCATGTAAATTGACAACAAGTCATAAATACAGTGGTAGCTAATATTATTTTAATAAATACTAAACATAACACACAAGTCTTGGACTAAAATGGTAATAATTCATTAATGATTTTGTCAGTCAAATAAGCTGCATTTTTTCAGCTGGGACTGGTGTTTTGCATTTAGAAGCTCTTTGATCTCTGGTGTTACTTCCATTTCCAGAGGACCAAATCTGCCGACTCTGTTGCTGCTTTTCAGACTTCTGGTTACTGTTGGTAGCTTCTTTGTTGCTGGCACTGGAGGAGTCCGGTAAATTGTTACGAAAACCATTCGGTCAACGATTTCAATTTCAGAGTCTCCCGCATAGCGAAGAACCCCTGTCATTAGCTCATGAACACCGTCCGACGTGACGTTCGATGTTTTGTCTGGGTTGTCGACAGCCTGTGATTTGTCGTGTTGGAATGGTGGAAATTTGCCACACTGGACCATGTCGAGCCATTTCTGTCTTGATGTCACCACCTTGGAGTTGTCCACCTCCCACTGGAACTCCAGTCCAAGCAGCTGAATGGTTGAGATTAGATGTTCCAGTGAAAGGTCGGAACTGCGAAATCGGTTGAGCACATCGGTCGGAAATGGAAGAGTGTTGAGTCGGAACGGTCGGTGAATGATGAGAAGACGTCCTCGATCTGTCAGAGCATTGATGAGGTGCAGCAGTTCGGTGGTTATGTCGGGAAACAGGTGGATTGAGTTGTAGATGACGATCTTGTCAAAGTACAGCTGTGACCGGAGACCTTCAGGTTGATAGGAGAAAACTTCGTTCATATGTTGACAAGTCCCATCTGGTGACGACTGTAACAAACACGTGTCTTGCAGTTAATGAACTCGCAAGTATTTCATCGTAATTTCTAGCTAAATAATGTCGTGAATATCATGATAATTCTGCACTGTAAATTAATGTTAGCATGCTTGTTTAGTAAGCAGACTGTATATGGCGGGTAGCCCATAAACAACTGATGGTTATGCCAAAGGTCGTCTGGGACGAGCGCGGACCATGGGACCGTTTACGGTTGCAAGTGGAGCGTGTGTAAGCTGCCCCGACAGACGCAGCAACTACCGTTTTACTCAATACCATTAGGCCTACTCACTAGGAATTAGCAGAACGTTGAGCAAAATCCGCCAAATTTGGTTACACACTGTTGCGCTATTTTTTTTGTTTCACGCTGTAGTGCTATAGTAACTGAAGTTAGCGGCGCGACATAATAATAGTGTAGTACAACTTATCGAAAGCTTTCACCAAAAAGTAACCAGTGGCGGTTTTAGGCCCGGGTCAAGGGGGCACAGCCCCCCCAGTTTTTTTTTGCAAAGATAACACAAATATCTGCTTTCTTCGCGTTTCCATATTTTAGAAAAGTAGGCAAATTTGTGGCTTCCATTGAACGTCCAAAAATGCAAGTGCTTCACGGAGGCTTCGCCCCCTGACCTGACCAGGGTCGTTGCCCCTGGACCCCGCTGGGAGGTCTGCCCCTAGACCCCCGTTATAGGCTCGCGCTGCCGCGCTCGCCATTGGGCCGTACGGTGCCCCCTCCCAGATATTATGGGCTAGAACCGTCACTGAAAGTAACCACGCATGGCGATAAGTTAGTAATGGGGTATTTACACGATCCAGCAAACGTCCAGCAATTCACGTGTATTTTGAATACATTTGCTGGAAGTTTGCTGGATCGTGTAAACACCCTATAAGTCTCGTACTGCGCGACATGAATTAGCGATCGAACGCGGATTTCTTACAGGGTAAGGGTTGACTTGCGTGACGGGTTGAACGAGGCAGTAGTTCTGCGTGAGGATTGGAACGACTTGTGCAGCGCCTGCAGGGTCGCCGATGTAGCATACACGGTCGCTCGTTCCCAACTCTAGATGTCTGTCAATCAACTGAGACAGACGCGCGTAGTATGCTTCACCGAGATCGACGACATCGCACGGTGTGTGCGTGGCTGCTGTGACGGCATTGCGTCTGGCCTCTAGCTGGCATCTGATTGCTGGCGCCGAGCAGTGCTGGGAAACGTTGTGCCAACAGCAGTCTTTCTTCTTCGTCGGCTTTAACATGCTGCGCCTAGAAATTCATCATATATGGGCCATGCAATTAAAGCGTACGCAGGCCTACCATATCACACGACTCATTACGCATAAGCTAGTCAGTTGTCACCTTGAATTCGTCGCTGACGGGCGTATTTAGAGGGGGCGCGCGCGGCGCCCCCTCCCCAAACTAGACTAACAGGCCTAATGCAAATTGCCTATAATACGCACGGCACAGATAATGTGACAGTTCTGTGTACAACAGTTCTAATTTTCACATGGGAGCTCATAGCGATCCCCCAGATCCCTAAGATAAAATTTAGGGATCCTACTTCTAAAGGGAAGACGGGAAAGACAGGAAAAAGCTCGGAACAGGAGGAGAAAAAAAGATGGGGTGCGAAGAGGAAAACAGAAGGAAAAGAAATGCAAAGGATACGGAAGGAAAAAGAAGAATCTCTGGATTTGCTACCTAAAAATTTTTTAGCTACGCCGATGCCAAAAAATCATGCAAAAATACTCAAAAAAGCTTCAGTTCTGAAGGACTGTTCCACAGATCACAAACCGAGGCTTTGCTCCTGAACCCTACTGAGGGACTTCCGTGCCCAGTCCCCTAGCTCACTTCACGTCCCCAAGTTGAAATCCTGCAGTACGCAACCTGTTGCAGAGCTTACGGAGCGTCACCTGCCATATGGGGTCATTCAGTGTAACCTGCCACCCAACACTGGTGATCGCGTCCCGTTTAACGCCAGTCAAGCAGACCGGTGCTCGATTTTGCCTATATCGGAGGGGTGGATGGTTGAGTTAGCGACCATAACGAGCCGCCGCACCGCGCTGGACCTACGATCACAAAACCAGGTTGGCTACTGCAATAGCAAGACGTTTGGATCCATTCACTTTAAGGTTCAAGCGCTGGAGATCTAGATCTCCAACTTAGATCTGCAACAGAAAATTCTACCAAATGTCGTTATGTCACCGGATTGCATTTCTGGGTCACTTGGTGGTCTGCTGTCGTAAAAAGCATACTTTGTATTCCCTATACTTTGAGAGTGAAAACCAATAATATTTTATAAATCAAAACGCCTACACATTTTTTTATACTTACTGTGATAGCCTAACTAAACCGATTTTAAACTCGAAAATGTCATAATCTAACTCGCAGCTACTAGGGTTACTTACAGCATATCTGCCGAAGAAGGACAGCATGACCGAGTTTATTGTAGCTGGCATAGAAGTTGCAAGTGTATACCATAGTGTTGTGCATTGCCATAGCTATAATAGTCTTGAC
>Ga0056128_1006880_pt1 | contig 14344 bp, 10 predicted proteins | sample WorMetLIZISLAND2_FD_71113 | JGI IMG/M metagenome (GOLD analysis project Ga0056128, IMG submission 71113) | Marine gutless worms symbiont microbial communities from Max Planck institute for Marine Microbiology, Germany - Olavius geniculatus... ... | reverse complement strand
GCGCCCAAAAAATATATTTGCTTATATATAGGATCCGTGCTTCCCATATCGGGCTTGTCCAACTACAGGATAAGATTGTGGTTCGCTTCGCTCTCACAATCTATCCTTATTCGTTAGAATCTGTTACCGTTATTCCTTTGTTGCCGGCACCTTTTACAGTCAGAATGTCAGCAGGGTTATTCGTTCCGATGCCGACGTTGCCGTCGCCATCTATCCTCATCCTTTCAAGTTCGGCGCCTGATTTATTTGTTGAAAACCTCAATCCTGCCTTTTTGGTTGAATTATTCGGATCTTCGACTATAGCTTCGATCGAGGTAAAAAACCTTTTGTCAGGAGAACCTCCGCCGTCATCATTGGCATAAAAACCCAGTCGCAATTGATTGCGGTCTCCGTTCTCAAGTATATTCTTTTTCAGTGTTGATACTAATGTCTGCGCTAAGTCTGCAGGTGCAATGGGATTTTCTATATTCGCTTTAAATCCGCCATCGTTGGAGAATAATTTTATTTTTCCATTGGCTTGAATGGATCCGACTACATCTAATCCAGCCGTTGGATTCGTAGTTCCAATGCCGACATTGCCGCTATTGTTGACATAAACTACGTTGGCAGCACTGCCGTCGGCCGCATCCAGCGAATGCCCGTCCCCAGTGGCGGAATTCCACCCCGCGGAGATGTCCTTGCAGTTTTCGCCGTTCTCATCGCATATCCCGTGGGCCCTCAGATCGCCGTGGACCTTGAGGGGGACGCCGGATTCATGTGCTCCCCCGATGCCGACATCGGCCTCGGTGTGCATATAGGTTGCATATTCATTTGGTTGAGACGGATCTACGGCAGGATAACCGTTGTGCTGCCAATCATAGTCCTCAGTTGCACTTGATAGACAGGGAAAGATTAACAGCATCAATGAAACGGCCAGACCTAATTTCCCTTGCTTCAGTAAGTTGACAACGCCGCGATTTTTCATGAATCCCTCCATCGGCATGTAAAGATTTCCAGGAGATTATTGGTTTCAAAATACCATTTTGCGCTTATTGGGAACGAACAAGTATGGTGGATCTTGTGGGAACGGCTTTTGCTTGCATCCCGCCGCCTTCCACAGGTGCCATTTTCAGTGACTTGAACTCACCGGATAAGCATTAACTAATTTTATTAATACCGGAAAAAATGATTAGAAAATCAACGCAAAAATGGCGAACTCGATCAAATGTTGTCGAAAGTAGTCTCCGAGCGAACCATTTATATAAAAATCAACAGATATCAAATCCATCGATTGCATGATTTTTAGGAGGTGGGGAAAGAAACGCCTCTCAAGCGTGCAACGGTTTTGTAGGACGATATGAATGCCCGCGTCAACGAAAAAATGATGAATTGAGACGATGTTGTGGGGGAGGGCTGATCGGCAATTTGGATAACTAGTTTATATTATGAAGGATTTTTTCACTTAATGACAATAACGCCCTATATTCACAGATTAACGGGGCGAGTAAGAAATATAATTATCTATAAAGTTGATATAGTTATCTATAAAAGCAATGTAGTTATCTATAAATGTAAATGTAGTTATATACAAAAACAGATCGGCTACAGATTCTGGTTGCTCGCCCCTCACTATGCTGGGGCCGGTTCTTCGAAGGTATGACAGGATGCCGTATCCCTAACCTCGTTGCCCGCAAAGAGCGTGTCTCACGCAGAAGGGGCGTGATCTAGTGCCGTGTCAATCGACCGCTGACTTGGGCCTTTCGGATATGCGTATGGCCGCTGTATATACGCCACAGCCTTGCACTTGAAGTCGATATCTTTGTTCATCCTGCTCTTCGGAGGCATCTAATACGGCCTGGGAATGGTCACCTTCACCGAACGTACTCTGATCGCTTTCCAAATGATCCCGTGCACGGAGTATGGCCTTGCCCACCCGCCTCCGGCACTGCGAATCAATCCACCTCCGGCCACGCCGACGGGCTACCGAAGCTTTTTAACGAACCGAATTTAAAGTATTTTCCAAACATTTCCCGAATTTCACATGAAATCTTGCTATGCAATTCGATTTGAACCAAATCTTGTTTTTATTGGATGCGATGGCCTCCGGCTTGAGGGCCGGCACTAACGAAATCCACCTTACTACTGGTTGCTGTTTGGTCAAATAAGAATTATTGCTTCCTTATTCTTCTTTTTTTTGGTAGCTACTGTTGCAGTTCATATTATTACCTCGGCGCCGCTTAGAATTTTATACACATGTGGATCAGGATATGAAAAGAGGATTTTCACAGTCGTTTGTCTGCTTGCTGCTGGTTGCTGCGATTTTAGCGTTATTACCTCCCAAGAACTCAAGTGGCGCCAATTTACAAGTCCCGTCGGAGTACCCGACCATACAAGCTGCCATAGATGCTTCTTCGGATGGTGACATCGTATTAGTTGCCGACGGCATCTACAGGGGGGATGGCAATAAGCAGATCAATTTCAATGGCAAAGCAATTTCGGTGCAGTCGGAAAACGGGCCGGAAAACTGTATCATTGATCTGGAAGGAGAAGGACGGGGATTTAGATTTGAAAACGGGGAAGGAGAAGATTCAGTTTTAAGCGGGTTTACCATTCAAGGTGGTGATGCAAGTGTGTATGCCTCGTACGATAATAAGGGTGGGGCGATTTATATACGTGTATCATCTCCATCGATTACAAATTGCATTATTTCTTCAAATCAAGCCCGCTCAGGTGCCGGGTTGTATATCGGTTGGGGGGCTCGCCCAGAATTACAGATACCATAATTATCAACAATAGAAGTGATGCAATTGGAGGAGGAATCTATTGCGAATACGATGGGTCATCCCCGACCATCATCAATGCAACCATCAAATATAACGAGGCGGACAAAGGCGCGGGGATATATCTCTCATCTTCCAAAGCTTCGATCAGCCATTCAATCATCAGCAACAACAGTGCTTCATCTAATGGCGGTGGGATATATTGCCAATATACATCAGCGCAAAATTCGATTACGAGCAGCCTCATTACTCAAAATGAAGCTGATGGTTCCGGGGGGGGTATCTATGCCTACTCCTCTTCACCAACCATAACGAATTGCGTTGTCAGCGGCAATCTTGCTGTCTCAGGCGCAGGATTGGTCTTGTCCAGTTCTGAGCCGATCATTACAAATTGCACCTTCGCTGATAATATAGCCAGCCATAGTGGTGGTGCGATCAGCTATTATTCCTATTATGCCGATCGACCTCAAGCGGCAATTAAAAACAGCATTTTATGGAATAATTCTCCCGATGAGATCAACGCGTACAGCAATGGTATCCCGGCGGTAAGCTATTGTAATATTAAAGGAGGCTTTGTGGGAGTTGAAAACTTCCACGGCGATCCATTGTTCGTTGATGCCGATAACAGCGATTATAGACTAAAGCCCAACTCGCCCTGTATCAATACCGGCACAATTGATGGCGCCCCCTCTGAAGATATTGAAGGCCGTCTGCGACCACAAGGGGCGGGAATTGATATCGGCGCCTACGAGATGGCCTCAGGTCATTCGAGTTTGCCCGTGATAGATAATTTCGCAGTAGATATTTCAGAGGGCGATATTCCTTTTGATGTTGTCCTTACCTGCAGCGCCCATGATCCTGAGGGCGGAGAAATCGACTATACAATTGACTTTGGGGACGGAAGCGCAACGGAAACGAACCTTACCGGGATTTTCACCCACCAATATACATCCATCGGGATAGGAGATGCATATTGTGCAGCCGCAAACGATTCAGGTGCCAAGGCAAATTCCGAGTCAATAACAATAATACGACATGGTATAGTTCGGGTTCCACAGGATTACCCAACCATTCAGGCGGCCATCGACGCTAACTTTGACGGCAACACCATCATAGTATCGGATGGTATTTACACCGGAGAAGGTAATAAGAATTTAAATCTGAACGGCAAAAAGCTAATCCTTAAATCAGAAAACGGCCCGGAAAACTGCATCATCGACTGTGAGGGTTCCGGGAGGGGTTTTATTTTTGAAAATGGAGAAACTCACGAAACCGTTATATCCGGATTTACAATTCGAAATGGAGAGTGCCTCGCAGATACAACGGATGTTTGCGGGTCGGCGGGAGGAGGCGGGATTTATATCGCCTCGTCCTCACCGTCAATCGAAAATTGTATATTGACTCAAAATACAGCAGAATCTGGTGGTGCACTCTACGCTGATGAATCCTCCGCTGTTATCACGAACTGCTCTTTTCTCGAAAACACAGCCAATCTCGACGGCGGAGGACTGAGTCTCCGATGGTCAGCTTTTTCGATCTCCAATTGTATTATAAGCAGGAATACAGCGGGCGGTTATGGCGGGGGGATTGCTTCCGCTTCTACGAAAACGCCCACATCCGTAACCAACTGTATTATAAGCGACAATTCGGCTCAAACCACCGGAGGGATATACGCCTCGGCAAGCAGTCAAACTGATGTCTTTACTGTTACGAATTCTACCATTACAAGAAATAATTCAAGAAATCCCGGAGGTGCCCTCTTCGTCGACGGATGGATTTCAGCGGACATCTCTAATTCGATATTATGGGGCGACACGCCTGATGAGATTCGAGCAGGAGGTTATAGTAATCTTGTCGTGAAATACAGTGACGTGCAGCGCGGATTTGCAGGTGAAGGGAATTTTCATGGAAATCCAATGTTCTCAGATCCGGAGAGCGGAGATTTTTCCCTGACCGTCACTTCACCGTGTATCGATACCGGTACATCAACGAATGCGCCTGATGCAGATATTGAAGGGACAGCACGCCCCCAAGGCCTCGCATATGATTTAGGTGCCTATGAAGCACCCGATTATGCGGGAACACGCCCGATCATTGACGCTTACACTGCGGACAACCATGAAGGCAATATTCCCTTCGTGGTAGAATTTTCGTGTTCAGCACATGATCCTGATGGTCAGATTGCAGGTTACACTATTGACTATGATGATGGGAGCCCGACTGATAGCAATGCACGGGGACGTTCCGCCACACCTATACCACCGCGGGCCAAAGTTATGTGACATGTGCTGTTTCTGATGACAACGGAATGACCGTACATTCGGCAGCCATTGATATTAAAAGATACGGGACGATGAAAGTTCCTTCCCAGTACGAGACGATTCAAGCCGCCATAGATGCCCAATTTGAGGGCGGCGTCGTGCAAGTGGCCGACGGAACATACACCGGCGAAGGGAATAAGAATATCGATTTTAGGGGAAAAGCCCTAACGCTTATATCGGAGAACGGGCCCTTGGAAACTACCATAGATTGCGATGGCAGCGGAACCGGATTCATCTTTCAAAACCTTGAAAGTGAGCAAACTCGGGTATCGGGATTTACCGTTACCAATGGAAGCGGCTACGGCAATGAGTTTTCTACTAAAGGCGGGGGCCTATATTGTATGAAAGCGTCTCCGCAAATTGATAATTGCATTATATATTACAATGAAGCGGATAGGGGCGGTGGTATCTTTTGCGATTATATGGCCTCACCAAAAATAAGTAATTCTGCAATTATTACAAATTTAGCCGTTGAAGGCGGTGGACTATTTTGCGGCCATTCTTCGAACCCGGAGATCTCGAGCAGCTTCATTGCGGGCAATGGCGCCTATAATCGAGGGGGTGGGATATTTATTTCGGAATCCGATCCAAACTTGAGCAACAGTACCATTGTATACAACGCCAGTAATAATTCCGGCGGCGCCATTTTGATTACGAACTACTCTTCCCCGCGGGTAACCAACTGCACCATAAGTGAAAATGCTGTTTTTGAATCTACAGGCGGCGGAATTTACTGCGATTATCATTCATCCATAACCGTATTAAACAGCATCCTTTGGAAAGACTCTCCAGATGAGATTGTTGTCTCCCACAGCAGCGATGCTCTCGTTTCATACTCCAATATACAAGGCGGATTCGAGGGCGAGGGCAATATCTCTGAAGACCCGAAATTTGCCGATTCTGAAAACATCGATTTTCATCTTACTTTCAACTCTCCCAGCATTGACGCGGGTAACAATCACTTCGTTGATAATGATGTGATGTTCGACGATGATGGGGACCCCAGGGTCGTGGACGGTCTTGCAGACGGCATATCAGTAGTGGATATGGGCTCGGATGAATTCCTTGATACGGATCGTGATCGCCTGCCGGATTATTTGGAAAATGATACGTGCACGAGTGCTTTAGACGGAGATTCGGACAATGACGGCATTATTGACGGATTGGAGGACGGCAATTTAAATGGTGCTCTGGACGTTGGTGAAACAGATCCGTGTAATGAAGATTCGGATGGCGATGGGTTATCCGACGGGTCCGAGGATATAAATCGGAATGGCGTCGTGGACAATGGTGAAACAGATCCGCGTAGTAAAGATACTGATGGCGATGAGCTGCCCGACGGATGGGAGGTCGACAATGGCCTCGATCCATTGGATGGAAACGGTGAAAACGGTGGCGACGGTGATGCGGACTCTGATGGGCTGCCCAATAGCTGGGAGTTTACTCACGGATTTGATCCGCAAGATGGAAGTGGTCAGAACGGTGGTGCCGGTGATATCGATCAAGACGGTTACTCAAATGTCAAGGAATACTGCTCCGGTACCGATCCGAGAAGCGCGTCCTCAAAACCTCATCCTACCATAGCATATGCCGGACCTCAACAAATGGTCCGCGAGGGTGCAAGGGTGCGCCTAAACGGCATGAATTCCTACAATCAAAACGACCATATAACTTCCTACAAATGGTCACAGGTAGGGGGCGTGCAAGTTCGCCTCTCCGACGCCAATGCCGTCCGGACTTCATTTGTCGCACCCACCGTCGACAGAAATGGTGAAGCGTTAACCTTTCAACTCACCATCTCAGCTAGCTGCGACTATGAAACATCAACCACTGATATTAGCATCGTGAACGTGACCTGGAGTAACGAACCACCAACTGCAAATGCGGGACCGGATCAATCCGTATCTGAAAGCGCTTTAGTAACATTAGATGGATCAAATTCCCTTGATTCCGACGATGGCATTGCCACTTATTTATGGTCACAAATCAGTGGGGGAACCGCGATCTTGTCGGATAATAGGATTAGCAACCCAACATTTAGCGCGCCGGCAGTAGGACCCGGTGGCGAAGCCCTCAGCTTTCAGCTTACGGTTACTGATAATGGTGGGCTTAAACATACCGATACCTGTATCGTAAATGTAACCTCTGATAACGTCCCGCCTACCGCGAACGCAGGCTCAGATCAGAGCGTGAATGAGGGGGAAACCGTTACACTGACCGGATTGAATTCTTCTGATCCGGAGGATGGCCTGGCAGCCTATCTGTGGACTCAAACCGATGGGACACCGGTAGCCCTCTCTAGCCCGACTGCGCCTGACCCCACCTTCATCACTCCGCCGGTCGGTGCATCCGGTATGGATCTGATCTTTCAACTCCTTGTGACCGACAATGGCGGTCTTCAATCCAGCGACAGGGTGACTGTAACGGTAAGGGGTAACGGAATCACTAATTTCCCCGACGATGTGCTTACTTTAACATCGTCTAATGGTAAACCAATCGGAATAGAAGAAAACGACGGTGGTGGGTGTGTCGCTTTAAATCCTGTTCCGGTCTCGTTAATAACTGATACTGCAAATCGGCCTTCGGATTTGATATATGATCTATTTGATCTGCGAATAAAAACAGATACGCCCGGAGGTACGGTGACCCTTACCTTTCATCTGCCTGAACCAGTTCCGGACGACTATTCATGGGTGAAGTATAATTCATCCAGCGGGTGGTCGGACTTCAGCGCGAATGCCACATTCAACAACGACAGAGATAAAGTCACGCTAACTCTGATCGATGGCGGTGCAGGTGATGATGATGGGATTGCTAACGGTATTATCATCGATCCTTCCGGACCGGGCGTATTCCTTTCCGCGCCTGCGGCTCTGGGCGGCGGTGGCGGTGGCGGCGGCGGCGGTGGCTGTTTTATTGCAACTGCCGCCCATGGCGCGCCGGTGACACCGAATAATAAAACTATATGCCTGTCTCAGCTGATACTCTGTCTGGGGCTGGTTCTTATCCTTCAGCTTTTGAGAAAAATCGGGCATTTGAACGGCAATTTGAAGAACACCCAAGATTGTAAGTTGCCGTAAAGAAATACATATAAAGGGATGATTGGCATTTGTTATCCCCATGCGTACTTGGACTTTCCGAATGAAAATATTGATGGTTAAAGGGCTTAAGGCTCTCCCGATTTGCTTCGATTCGCCTTCCACCGATGATCTCAATAACAGGGCAGGGAGAGATGATGTCTTATCGTGGATGACATGCAAACTGAAACAGCTGGGCTTGCCGGATTAAAGACAGTCGATTTAACCCGCACATAAACTATCCGTTCCGCTATCTTCTATTCTCAATATTCCGCCATTCCAGATGATCATCGGCGCGTTTGTCAGAATAACGTTCCGATAGCTGTGTTTTACTGGGTCTTCTCTGGTTCGTCGCTAAACACCAATATTGTCTTGTCCTAACGCACTAAATATTTATTCTCATTTTTATAAAAGTGGTTGTTGTACCAACTTACTTTGATTGTCCGCCATATGTGCTGGCGGCAATGTGCAAAGTGCGTGGCAATAACTAAAAGATGGCACATCGTTGTCGGAAAATTTAGATTTTTTTGCCTGAAAAAATTACATAGCGGTTGTCATGTTTGAAATGGCTTTAATTCACTATATTCTGCAAGTTCTCTTGCTATAAAATCAGGCAAACAGAACCTATACATGACAACCGGTATAAAAACTTGACAATCGATTCCGCTATTTATTATAATGGTCTAACCATTATAATTATTCGCACTATTGCGCCATTTTTCAATTGACAGCACGACAGAGGTGGACATGTTTCAGGCGGCCAAGCAGACCAAGGTATTTCAGGACGTGGTTGAACAGATTCAGGAGGCCATTCTCGACGGACGGTTGACGGCCGGGCAGACCCTGCCGGCGGAAAGAGAGCTCAAAGAGATGCTCAGCATCAGCCGGGGCACCCTGCGCGAAGCGCTGCGGGTCCTGGAGCAAAAGGGTTTAATCGAAATCAGGCTGGGCGTGGGCGGCGGTTCAGTTGTCAAAGACGTGGATACCGATCAGATCAGCGAAAGCCTCGGCCTGCTGATTCGGGCTCAAAAGGTTTCCCTCAATCACCTGGCCCAGTTCCGCGAGGATGTCGAGGGTATTGTTGCCGCCCGTGCCGCGGAAAGCCGCAGTGCCGCAGACATCCGCAAGCTGAGAGATCTTCTGGCCCAGGCCAACGAGAGCGTCCGCAAGGGCAGTTCCCACCGCCAGGCCTTCATCGATGTCGACAAGCGCATCCACACGACCCTGGCCCGGATCACCGGCAATCCCGTTTACATTTCGGTCCTGACTTCCATTCACGACAACATCCACCGCTACTACGATCGATTTCTGTCCATGGAACAGGCCAAGCTGGAGGAAAACTACCGGGATCTCTGCGACCTGGTCAGCGCTGTCGATCACGGCGAGTCTGACAAAGCCCGCCGCCTGGCCCAGAAGCACGTCAGCCGTTTCAATGAGTATATGAAAAAAAGGCAGGAGGAAGAAGACTAGGGCTTCTTTCTTATTGGAATACTGAAACAATGGAATGATGGAATAATGGGGTTAGGGTGATTCCATTATCCGTAACTTTTTATGTGGGACTAATTGTTATATCCCCGAAAAAACAGCCAATTAAACTGTGTTGTTTTTTTGGAAAATACCAACCCTACTTATGCGAAGTAGGGGCGGGGTTTCCAGCATAGCTGGATGACCCATCGATCCCAATTGCTAAAGGTGGCCTCATCCCCGCCTTTAGCAGCAATCGCGCTGGTTTGCTGGCGGGGATGAACCCCACCACTACGAAAGAAGGATGGTCGTCAAACCGTAATTTAATCCTAAGGTATTCGTAATTATATCTGGGACACAATACTATGGGACTTCATTCTCCTGCGGTTTTTCGCTGGAAAATTTATAGTCGTGGGAGCGGCTTCCAGCCGCGATTGAGGTCATCGGGTAGGCGTCTCATCGTGGCTGGAAGGCACTCCCACAGGGATCTAAAATCAAGTTGGCTGGATTGAATCGGTAGCTACGTCATGACAATACATCGTATTGCCCAACATCCTATTTTGGAAATACCCGCAAGAACAGAGGTATCCTTTACCTGGAACGCAAAGACATTGGCCGGGTACGACGGCGAAATGATTTCGGCGGCGCTGTTTGCCAACGGGATCCATGTATTCGGGCATCACCACAAAGACCACAGCCCCCAGGGGCTTTTCTGCGCCAACGGCCAGTGCTCCCAGTGCATGGTCATCGCCGACGGGCTGCCGGTCAAGGCCTGTATGACACCTTTGCGGGCCGACATGGTGGTGGAAAGCGTCGAAGGTCTTCCCGAGATCCCGGAGGACAGCAGCGTGCCGTCGACCGGCGAAATCCCCCTGCGGGAGGTGGACGTGCTGATCATCGGCGGCGGTCCGGCCGGGCTCTCGGCCGCCATCGAGCTGGGCAGGCTGGGGGTGGACACCCTCATCGTGGACGACAAGGACCGGCTGGGCGGCAAACTGGTGCTTCAAACCCACAAATTTTTCGGCTCGGTCAAAGACTCCCACGCGGGCACGCGCGGATTTGAAATCGGCAATATCCTGCAGGACGAGCTTTCCGCCCTCAGCTCGGTGGAGGTCTGGCTGAACACCACCGCCCTGGCCGTTTTTGCGGACAAGATCGTCGGGGTGAAAAAAGACAATCGATATCACAAAATAAAGCCCCGCAAACTGGCGGTGGCCACGGGCGCCAGGGAGAAGATGCTTTCTTTTCCGGGCAACACCCTGCCGGGCGTCTACGGCGCCGGTGCCTTTCAGACGCTGGTCAACCGCGACCTGGTAAGGTCTTCTGAAAAGGTGTTGATCGTGGGCGGCGGCAACGTGGGACTCATCGCCGGGTACCACGCGATCCAGGCCGGCATCGCGGTGGTGGGCCTGATCGAAGCTCTGCCGCAGGTCGGCGGCTACAAGGTGCACGCCGACAAGCTCAAACGCCTGGGCGTTCCCATCTTCACCGGTCACACGGTGGTGAGCGCCAACGGGGAGGACCGGGTCGAATCGGTCACCATCGCCCATCTGGATGAAAACTGGAAGATCATGCCCGCTACCCACAAGACTTTCGACGTCGACACCGTTCTGATTGCCGTGGGCCTGGCAGAGGTCAACGAGTTTTATCTCAAAGCCAGACAGTGGGGGATGGACGTTTTTTGCGCCGGCGACGCCCAGGAAATCGCCGAAGCATCCGCCGCCATGTTTACCGGCAGGATAGAGGGCCATAAAATCGCCCAATCCTTAGGGCTCGAAGTTGAGGAGATGCCCCCCGAATGGGGCGCCAAGGCCACCGTCCTAAAATCGAAACCGGGACCGTCGACCCGCCGCCGCCCGCCGCAGAAAGAAACCGGGGTGTTCCCCATATTTCACTGCTACCAGGAAGTTCCCTGCAACCCCTGTACTTCGGTGTGCCCGGTGGAGGCCATCAAGACCGAGGATGATAAAATAACAGGGCTGCCCTATATGGTCGATCTGGATGCCTGCACCGGATGCGCCAGCTGCCTGGCGGTCTGCCCGGGGCTTTCGGTGGCGATGGTCGATTACCGCGACGATCCGCACTATCCATGGGTGACCCTGCCCTACGAAGTCTGGCGCGAGAAGGTGGAAGTCGGCCAGAACGTTCCGGTCACCGACATCGACGGCGCCGTCCTGGGATATTATCCGGTCGAAAAGGTCAGCGCACGGCGCAAATACCCCGGCACCCTGCTGGTGCGTCTGAAGGTCGACAAGGCCGCCGCCAAGCGTGCGGCAGGAATCTGGGTTCAGGAACGCCAGATCGAGCCGTCGACCATTTACGAAAAAGACCCGCCGCCGGACAAGGCCATCGTCTGCCGCTGCGAACGGGTGACGGCCGGGGAAATTCGCGCCTTTGTCCGCAGCGGCATGCGGGACATCAATCAGATCAAGGCCCTGACCCGCGCCGGCATGGGCGCATGCGGCTCCAAGACCTGCCGCCCCATGATCTGGCGCATATTCCAGGAAGAGGGCATTGACCTGAAAATGGTCACCGACCGGGTCGACCGGCCCCTTTTCGTGGAGGTGCCAATCGGAGTGTTTGCCGGTTGTTCAAAGAGCTTTGAATGAAGTATGATTTTAGGACGGCATTCTTATTCATCGGGCGCTGATTGAAGAAAGGTTTCAGGTTTCAGGTGTCAGGTGTTGGCGGCCAGAGGACAGAATTTAGACCCGTTAGTGAAGCAGCCTGTTCTGCTCTCTGTCATCTGTCATCTGTCTTCTGTCTTCTGTCATCTGTTAACTGAAACCTGACACCTGAACACTGAAACCTTAAATCTACATTGGTAATTTGATTCTTTCGGCTACTGGGGATTGGGTAGGGGAGATTAAGAATTGAGCTATGACGTCATTATAGTCGGTGCCGGATCCGTCGGGGTTCCCACGGCCATGTCGCTGGCGGAGCTCGGCCTCAAGCCGCTGGTCATCGACATGCACGCCTCTCCCGGCCAGGGGGAGAACAAGCATGCCATCGGCGGGATCAGGGCCACCCACTCCACGCCGGGGAAAATCCTGACCTGCCGGCGTTCCATTGAAGTGTTTGCCTCCTGGCAGCAGCTTCACGGCGACAACATCGAATGGCTCAAAGGCGGCTATGCTTATCCGGTCTATCGGCTGCAGGACGAAAAGCTGCTGAAGGGACTGCTGCCGGCTCAGAAGACGCACGGATTGAACATCGATTGGGTTAAACCCCGCAAAATAAAGGCGCTTGTCCCGGGAATCAATGCCGATGGATTGCGCGGCGGCACGGTGTCGCCCGATGACGGCTCCATCTCCCCGCTGCTTTCGATCAACGCCTTTTACCGCCGGGCACTGCAATTGGGGGCCGAATTTCGTTTCAAGGAAACCATCACCGAGATCATTTGCCACAAAGGCAGGGCGATCGGCGTTGCCACCGACCGGCAGCGCTACGATACGGAGGTGGTGATCGATGCGGCCGGCCCGTTGTCGCCCGAGCTGTGCCGCAGCGCCGGGCTTGACCTGCCGGTTGTGCCCGATTCCCACGAGGGCGCTATCACCGAACCGGTGCAGCCTTTTTTTAAATGCATGGTGGTCGATATCCGGCCGGCGCCGGGCTCCAAGAGCTATTATTTTTACCAGAACAAACACGGGCAGGTTATATTTTGCATCACCCCGGATCCGCCCATCGTCGGCAAAGACAAACGCGAGACGTCGGTGTTCCTGCCCCAGGTCTGCGCTCGTATGGTTCGGCTGCTGCCCCGGCTAAAGAACCTGCGGGTGCGGCGCACATGGCGGGGACTGTACCCGATGACGCCGGACGGTGCGCCCCTGGTTGGCTGGAACCGACAGGTTAAGGGCCTGCTGCACACCACCGGCATGTGCGGCCAGGGGCTGATGCTGGCGCCCGGGGTGGCCGAGCTCGCCGCCCGCATGGTCGCCGGACAAACAACGGCGGATGACGATGTTATTATGAAAGAGTTTTCACCGTACCGGGAATTCAATACGGAGGAAGCGCTGAAATAATATCAGCATATAGCTCATTGCTGACAGCTCATAGTAAAAAAAGAGGTAATTGGTTGCGAGATACGTAACGGCATAGGGTATAGGGTGCAGGGTATAAGGGCCGGGACGGCATTCGGCATTCGACCTTCGGCGCACGGGATAACGGAAAGGTTTAGGGTTTAAGGTAAAAGGTCTGAGGTTGGAGGCGTGGGGCAAAGCGCGTAAAGCATGGTGCAGAGGGCATGGCGCATGGCGCAAGGCGCTTGAGGCATGGCGTTTAGGGTGGATGACAAAATTGGCATTCGGCCATCGGCTTTCGGTGCACGATTCAGGGCATAGCGCAGAGGGCGTGGCGCATAGGGCAAAGCGCGTGGGGCAGAGAGCATGGCGCATGGGGCAGGGAGCATGGCGCAGAGGGCATGGCGCATGGCGCAAGGCGCTTGAGGCATGGCGTTTAGGGTGGATGACGGGAGGGGCGTTCGGCTTTCGGCGCACGGTGCTGATATCTGCTTGCCCTGCGTAGCCTGAAAGGCGAAGCAGGGTCATCTGTTTTCTGTCTTCTGTCTTCCGTCTTCCGTGAGCACAAATGTAGACTTGATTCCAAATATTAAGGGTTTCTCTAATTATTCAAAATAATTCGTGCATTATGACTCTAAGCTGATATAGTTGTCAGTAAATTTTGCTTCATAGTTGCTGACCCATATTTGAGATAAGGAGCCATT
>Ga0056128_1006867_pt1 | contig 14367 bp, 9 predicted proteins | sample WorMetLIZISLAND2_FD_71113 | JGI IMG/M metagenome (GOLD analysis project Ga0056128, IMG submission 71113) | Marine gutless worms symbiont microbial communities from Max Planck institute for Marine Microbiology, Germany - Olavius geniculatus... ... | reverse complement strand
ACTTTTTTCAAAGGGGAGTCAAAAATTGGCTTAAAATGTAGCGTATTAGCCGCGAGAACTTTGGAGCCAAAGGGTGTAGCTTCATGAAACTTTGCCACGTACCGTGCTGTTAGATGGGGGTGATAACGCGTGTACAACTTTTAGGGGGCACTGCCCCCTTAAAATTTGGGAGGGCAATAAACGTGCAAAATTTAGTACGTTTTACGACAACTTTTGAGTTTGACTGTAAATATCTCTAGAACGAATAGAGCTATCGACAAGCGGTAAAAAGCGTTATCAAGTACAATTAATACTGCGTTGAATAAAAAAAATTTGGTGAACTTTGGTCCACTAACACCAGAGATTACGTGGCTAATATTTACTCACTCTAAGTCAATAGTTCAATAGTGCGCATTTTGCGTATGCAAATGCATTTGTGTGCAGGCCACGTGACTTTGCTATCAGGGGAATTTCACCCCTCTAAATTTCTCCTCCCAATCGGACTTAGGGCGCTGGGCGGACTCACGTTGGGCTTTGCCCCAAATTTCTAGTTTTTGTACTGTTAGCGTACATTACAATCGTAATCATCATCACTGCATGGCCAGCCTGGATCGTAGCCTTCGCTCCATGTCCGCACTTATTTGTCCTGCACCAGAAATCAACGGATTTTCTACAACCAGTTGGTCTACATTTCTATGAGTGATGAGCTAGTTGCCCAAATGATGTATTGAGCTTGGTATGGCCGGCCATGGCAACGGGCAAAACATTGTCACTGACATATGGGTAAATGTTGGTGAGGGAATTATGTGGTGCTGGAGAATGATCAGACGTGATGGTAATTGTTGAGTGTGTGAATGATTGACAGGTAATGGTGATGGTGGTTCCGGTGATATGGTCGATGTTCAACTGCAGACCGTTGTGCTAAGCAGGCCGACATCTTTACAGCCAGTTGCTGTTAGTACGCCCACCAATTCACGTTGTGTGAGTTTCTCATTTTATCACTGTTTACATATTCGTCTTTGTTCATCTTAAGATAGCAGCAGAAACAATATAAACAGAGCAAATAAAGAAAGAAACAACAGAAATAAAGACTCAACGCTTGTCTCTGAATAATGATGTACTTTGGTCTACATGAAACATTCCATCCCAGAAATGATCCGTTATGTGTTGAGTGTTAAATCTCTACTGACTTAGTCACCTACGTGAAACATTGATTAATATTATTTACAGTAATACCAGTTGGTAGAGAGCTGCAGTAGACAAAATTGTGTTCCTTTCTTCGACAATTTCTGCAAATGCATAAGTGTTCTTTAAATTATTTGTTTTTGTTAAAAAAATTTTCTTGAAAGATTCATGCAACATTTTACAATAAGCACATCTTAAGGTTCTGGCTGTTATGTGGACAGTCTTGTTATTGTGATGTCTTGCGTGAAGGTTGTGGACTTGGCTGAGGTGAAACCTGCGGCATGTTGTTCACCAACAGATCAACGTTTCATGCTGCCGACGTCACCAAGTCTCGACGTATGCCAAATCTTACTTTTTTACTTATTGCACTTGATATTCGGTTAACTTAGCTTGGCCATTTATTGTGGGGAAACTGGCACTCTGCACAATGCACTAGCATTGTGGTCTCGCAGTGTAAACTGGTGTCTGGTGGAGAGCTAATGAAACGGAGGTCAGTGTCACCGTATGGGCCTTCTCGGGAAGAACTTCACATTACTCCCGATGTCGTATGCTCTTACAGCATTGTGGTCGCACAAAGGAGATTTGACTGACCTTGGGCTCTGAATGGTTCCATTGTACACTCTGCATCAGTAAAAATGACATGGAATGCCATGTTCGTATTTTTGCTAAGTATTGACTGGCTCACAAAATTTTTTTATTGATAACTTAGCAGAAAATGTGCAGTCAAGTAAACGTTGTGGATTGCTGTACAATATGCTGCACTATTTTGCATATTTTTTAACTATTAAACTTTATGTTTTGTTTCATTAACTTTATGCACTCTACTGTAGACTCTTTACTGTAGACTGTACATTGCGTACAAATGACCACATATGCTTATAGATGCTAATTCACTGGGTATTGTTGCCTTCAGTGTCTGTCATGTTTGACAGTTGGCTCGTGAAGACACGGTTGGGCATCGCTACGTGGAGAGTGAAATGGCAAGTCTAGAACTTGAACAAGCTGAGACAGATAGACTCGCATCTCAGCTGGAGACACAGCTTCGTGCCGTGATGAAGTCAGGTGGTACTCTGCAGTCATTTCATTCGGCTGTAGCAGTCTGCTAACCTCGTCTTTTTGTCATAGTTAATGACTGCATCAGTTTTCGCTCTGATTTTTCTGACAAAACTTTTGGTCATAAGGAAGTGGGTGAGATCTGTGCACTCGTTCTCTCATTTTGTTTCATCAACATTTCATGTTTTTCCTGATTTTTACCACATATTTATCTACCAGTCCATTTGGTTGCTTTTGCTGTTTATCGTGGTAACAATTGAAGACATTTTCAGAGACACAATGGTATACATTTCGTCTTTTTTGTACTATGTGGCCATCCTAACAGGCTGTATTGTGGGTTTTGCACATCTGTCTATATGTCTATATGTCTGCTCATCTGTCTGTCCTATGTAGGTTTCTAATTTGAAACCAAATTAATGTAGGAAACCAAAATTGATGTCAATTTTCTCCAGGACCAAAGTAATCAGTATGCCATTTTTACGCGCGAAAGCAGCTACTGCTTTCAGCGCGTCTTAGCCATCACAATTCTGTCCGTCTGTCCATCCATCTGTCTGTCTGTCACACGGGTGGATCAGTCAAAAATGGTAGAAGGTAGGATCACCAAATCTTCATCTTCGGCTGCCTGGAAGACTCTAGTTTCAGGAACCGTAAAGCTTTTCCATAAATTCGAAAAGGGTCACCCCGAACAAGGGTGCTAAATGAGAGGGGGTGGGCAAAATTTGCGATTTTTGGCCAATAAGTCACTGTATCTCAGTAACGGTGTGAGATAGGGCGTTGGTTACTATTAATCACTAATGGGAAGTTGTACACTGGCTCTCGATTGGCGTTGAATTCAATGACCTTGAATGACCTTGAACGCCAAAATAGGGGGTTTTATGGATTTTTTTGGCGATTTTGGGCTGCAACACAAGGTGGCACCACGATGGAATTATCATCATTCGGTTTGTTGATTCAGATAGAGAATTTGGTATTTATATATTAACTTAGCATGAACACCCAAATTTTCAGCTAAACTACTGAACCGGAACTGCTATAGGCTTTTGCGTGTCTCGTGAGCATTAGCTCAAATTTCTTGTTTAGTTTGGAAAGCAACAACATAGGAAGGAATTCCGTAGAATGATGCAGTGAACACTGATGCTGAAACAGTGCTGTGATTGTGGCACATTGTGGTGATGGGTCTTGTTGCTGTTTTTGTATTTCTCAGCTGAATGGAATGTGCTAAATATTCTATGACAAAAGCTGTTGATGATTGGTCGATGATGTGAGCAGGTAAGAGCAGCGAGGAAGAGGTGTTGTTGTTGGAATGGTTCAACTTAGTCAACAAGAAGAACACTTTGATTCGTCGTCAGATGCAGCTTAACATTCTGTACGCTGTCTTTGCTTTGCTTTCGCTTGCCTTACTTACTTACTTTTGCTTGCCTGTGTACCAGCTTTATTGGGAAGCTGCTTCCATCTGTCTTAGTGGTACTGCCAGTCTCTAGCACTATGTCTGCAGTGGTTCAACAGGTTGATAACTCTACAGCTGAATTTGAGCGTAGGCTTGCCTGACTAGTTGTTGACACCTGTAGAATATGTGTAGGTTAAACAACTGTCTGGAGTGGAATAACTTCATTTAACACTTAAACTTGTTTTGTTTTAGACCTTGATTTAACACGTGCATATTTTTGTGCTTTGATTTTTCTTCTGTCCGTGAAATTACAGTATGTGATTTCTAGCTTTATTGCAGCTCCACACTGTGTTCAGAAAAAAAACACTCACTCACGTTTTTTTATATATCTGAGAAAAATGTACAGATTTTCAAAACATTTTCAGGGAATGTTTAGGAGGAAACAAGCATTTCACCTGTAAATAAATTAGATATTCTTTTCTACCGGTGATGTCATGCTGACATCATATTTTCGTGTTTGTATATCATGGGTTTTACCGTTGAAGACAGACATTGTTGAAATGTTAAAACAGACCAATTGGTCATTGTGCTGACTAAAACCAAAAATATGCTAATTCCTTATGCAATTTTTCATTTTAAACTGTTTTGTGATTTTTTTGGCTGAGTGCGAGATCCTCAACTCTGTTGATGTTGGCAGTCATACGCGCACTGCGTCTCACCATGGATGACCACTTGCCCGCTATCAGTCGAATGGCTTGATACTGCCGGTTTTGTCAGTTTTTTAATTTAAACATTTTATTCCATTAATTGTCTGTTTATTGTCTGGAAACATCTTCCAAACTTGCTGCTCCATAACTTTTGCTGCCTCGCAAACATTTTGTCAAAGGTATATTTTCAAGAGTAACACCCATAGTTTACAAACACGGAAATATGACGTCAGCATGACGTCATTGGTATCAAAGAATATCTAACTTTTATACCGGTGGAATACTTGTTCTCTCCGAAACATTTCCTAAAATTTTTGTGGAAATCTGAACATTTTCCACGGAGATGTAAAACAAAATGTGAGTGGGTGTTTTTTTCTGAACACAGTGTAGTAAAGTTGTGTGTCAATTTGTGTTGAATTTGACAGTGAAATGTAGTCGAGGAATCTCTGATATGATACGATAAAGTGTAAAGATTTCAGTCTGTATGTCTATAATTAGTAGCATCGCATATGTATTATTAGCACGCTTAGTTATAGTGCTGGTGTGAAGATTCCAGTCTTATAACTGCTGGTGTTAGGTGGTCTATATGGTGTTCTACGCATGTATTATCACCATGATTAGTACTGTGGTGTTACGTTGATTTGTCAGAGAGAAGGAAGACGACTTGGAAAGGCGGTTCAAGCTGTTAAACCGTGAATTGAGAAGCTGTCTGTCCATTCAAGGTCTGCATAGACACAGTGTGCTGTTTAGCTTTACTGCAGCATCTTGGCCATTACCAGGCGGAATCACGCTAGTGCAGGCGATTTCACCTACAGCTACACTTGATATTTTTTCATAGCGTGGTCTGCCTGTTTGCCATCTGACGGATTTAGAGGACATTTGACAGGTACACGTGTCGGGTTCACTTGTGGTAGGTAGAGTTCCCTGATCCCAAGGGAACGGAAATTTGAGGTGTCGAGCCCTCGGCCAAAACATGCAGTTGCAAACTGTTGCTGTCACCTGGCGAATAGAAATGAGAAATGATTCTGCATTTAGCCAAATAACTTTGGTGCTTTTTACTTACTCCTAACCTTACCTTACCTTTGGGGTGAACAGGTTATTATACCTGTACAGTGCTGTGGCCATTTGTTACTTACTCATTTACGTGAATTTAAAGTTGTTGAGGCAAGTAAGACAGCACAAGTAGAGCACATGATATTGAGCAAACTGTGAGGCGTTAATTCATAACTTGGACAGACCTAGTTCCTGTATCAGTTCTGTTGACCTGTGTTTGCACGTGGTGCATATAGACTGGCAGAAGACAGATGCTCAGAAGAAGAAGGAGCAGATGTTGCTGGAGGAACTGGTGTCAATTGTTAACAAGCGCGATGAACTTGTACAGCAGCGCGACCACGAGGAGAAAGGGTTGGTGGTGCTCATGCAAACATTTACATGTTCACTGCTAAACTTTGCTGCATTATTGCATTACACAAGTGCCTACTGCTCTAGTGTCACACACGTTGCAGGTGATCAATACGTAAGTGAACTAGAAGGATAATGAAAGTGTGAATCTCCATCAATGCCAGAAATCAGTAATTGAAGGTATACCAATTTTTTCCATTGTGTTTGCCAGGTGACGGTTCCATATTTGGTTCAGCAGAGGTTACTCCTATCTGGCAATGGTTACAGATTGAGATGCAGATCTTGATCACTACGAAAATGTAATTACTTTCAAGTTAAGTTAAGTGACTCAAGTCTAACTTTCTCTGAAAATTTCCGCCAAGTCTGCCTGTAGCTTTTTCGACAGATGAATGCCTGAATCAGATAATCTTCTTGGCAGATGTAAAGAAATCATTAGAAGGTGGTTGTAGCAACTACGGTATTGATGTGTATGTATGGCTGTGATGTAGGATTGAAGAGGATGAGCAGGTTGAACAGCGAGTGAGAGAGAAATTCCACAACAAAAACCACTGCGCCGTTCAATGACACCGGAAATCGTTTAATCACTGCGTTATTGCATGACAGCAGAAGTCATCCACATTCTGCTCAATTCAGTGACAACGTACATCATCTACTACAGTCTACGCCTCACTGTTTACTGACAACTTCTGTCATCTTATCAAAGGGTAAAGGTCTTTGTGGGAAACAGAGCTATGGAGCATCATCTGCCATATGGGATCATGCACTGTTACCTGCCATCCGACACTAGTGAACGTGCCCCACATTAGCCACAGCCATAGAAGCCGGTACTTGATTTACCTATCCCAGAGGGATGGAAGGCTGAGTTGACCTTAGTGTTGGTTATATACCTACAGGGTGCAGCACAAAAAAGTAGCCCCCTAAAGTTTTTCGCTGTTTTCTCAGCAACCGTTTCGAATTTTAATTTGAAATTTTACAGCTTTATTTACTAAGACATTCTACATCTAATTGTAAAGTAAAATGTGATTCTGTTGAAAAAATGACATGAAGTTACAGACTTTTTAATGTGACTGCCTGCCAATTTTTCAGCATTCAAAAATGTTCAAGCTACAACAATTCAGTAACATCATCAGTAACTAATGGTCATATGCCAGAATTTCATTGTCACTGTGAATGTTCGAAGTGTTCACTGCCAGCTCCAAGCTCCAACGCAAGCCTTCAGTCGCTTAATTTGAGAAGTCTTTTACAGCTTTGTCGATCGGTTTTTGTGGCAGGTTGCTCGAGATAACCTGAAGCACTTTCTTGACTTCAGCGATTGTTTTCAGCTTCGTCTTGAGCTTGCAGTAAGCTTCCAACATTGCACCCCCCCACACGTGATAGTTCACTGGGTTTATATTTGGCGAATTTGAAGACCACTGCTCCTTTGTGATGAAAGCTAGACAGTTGGCCTGCAGCCAGTTTTGTGCGCTGCATGCTGTGTGTGCTGGCGTGCCATCCTGCTGGAAGATGAATTCGGTAGACAGTCGGTGATTGCTTTAAAAGAATGATAATTTAGTGATAATTTATAAATGAAATAACTTACTGTTTATCAAAACGTCATTGTGACGTCATCGGCAGTAACGTGGTAACTGGTTTTGAAAAATAAATAGCATTTTTAGCTTGAACATTTTTAATGCTGAAAAATTGGTAGGCAGTCATGTTAAAAAATCTCTAACTTCATCATTTTTCAACAGAATAAAATGTTGATTGACGTTTAGATGTCGAATAATTTAGCAAACATATCTGTAAAATTTCAAATTAAAATTCTAAACGGCTGCTGAGAAAACAGTGAAACACTTTTGGGACTGCTTTTTTGCCGCACCCTGTAGATGGTTAGCTGTCTGCAAACAGTCACCGATCCAAGTAGTAACCATTTGACAGCGACTCAGCCCGGAGTCAAACCAACGACTTCTTGATCTTAAGTCTGACACCCTACTATTACGCCACCAGTGTCACTGCACTGTTTACAATGTACATTGTTTACGGTCTACACAGGTGTGAGATGTTTAGTTATTAGACTCACCTGTGATCTTACCTGATCTGATGAGCAAAACTAGACTACTGCCTATAGTGTACCTGTACACCTCTCAACGTGTGATTGTCATTGTCTCATTGTCTTGACTTACTTGATGGTGATGCAGCTGAAACATAGATAGCTCAGCAAAAACTGCTGTTCTCATAGATGTTAGATGTTGCCTGCAATATGTACTACAAACAAGAAATTTGAGCTAATGCTCACAAGACGTGCAAAAGCCTATAGCATTCCAGTTCATGTTAGGTTAATATATGAATACCAAATTCTCTCTCTTGTTCACCCCTCCCTCTCATTTAGTGCCCTCGTTCGGGGTGACCCCCTTCGAATTTATGGAAAAGCTTTACGGTTCCTGAAACTAGAGTTTTCCAGGCAGCCGACGGTGAAGATTTGGTGATCCTAGCTTGCACCATTTTTGACTGATCCACCCATGTGACGGACGGACGGACAGAATTGCGATGGCTAAGATGCGCTGAAAGCAGTAGCTGCTTTCGCGCGTAAAAATTACGACATTTTGCCAAAGCATCTTGCAAAGTTTGTTCGTTTGTGGAATTCTCTTCAGACTATCATAAAATCTGCACAGATTAAAAAAATTACCAGTTTAGTACAAATGAAAGCCCTTGTGAATCGTTGTGGTAAATTTGGTAATAAAATATTGTCATTTCCGAGAAACTGCAGGTTTTATCAGGATATCTTTACATAACCTGCCAAACGGCACAGTTCTGATATTTTCGGCAGTGTATCGACACCCAGTAGCAATTGTAGGTGCAACTCACTCAGCTGGTTCAGTCTGCACCTCTCAGCTGAATTATTTAAATATAACAAAAAAACTCGCCAGCACATTGTGCCGCATATGGATGCACGAACAGATGAACGATGAACGAACCTGGGTCTTCTTTGAAGTTTTTTTTGTCAGAAATTGTAACTTTCTATTAGTATGGATCGTTTGTTTCCTCATACACAGTTTTCGTCTGCTGGTACGTCTTCACCTACCACATGGCAATGCATTTTACAGCACTGTGCCATTTGCTTCAATTGTGCGCTAGCATACGCAGATTATGTATTCAGTGGATGTTGTAGTTAATCACTGACTTCAATTGTTGTTTCCCATAAGCAAGCGTTCTCACTGATATCATCTGGATAGCCCGCAGTTATGACTAGAGGCATATTACATTGTGTACCTTTGTTGTTATTGTTTGTTTGTTTGGTTATTCAGTTTATTAGTTATTGTTTGTGTCTAAGCTTCATCATCTTCCATGAGGCTATTAAATTAAGTGTACAGAAAACAAGGAAAAACAATCTACAGCCAGTTACATCTAAAGCAGTCAGTCATATTGTTGAGTGTACTGTTGGTGTACAGTTGCTGTAGTCAAGTTGATCGATGAGTGTTGGTCGTATCAGATTTTATAATGCAATGTTTGTACATGTACAAACTGAGAATCAGTTGGAACATTAAATATTCAGAGATCACTCAATTACTCTCCCTGTTAATGTTGCATTATTGTTGTTTTATTGTCTTCAGTATTTTGTACACTAGTCATGGGTTTTATACAGTACTCCCCATAACTGCTGGCCAATTTTAATGTGTGTATACATACGTATGTTAATGCTAATTATTAATGGTTAAAGGTAGTGATATAGCCCTTAATGGGACGCCCATCTCAGAGCTATGGAGCGTCACCTGCCGTATGGGATCTCACAGGTGAACGTGCCCCGCCTTAACCCCAGCCAGATAGGCCGGTACTCGATTTACCTATCCAGGAGGGATGGAAGGCTGAGTTGACCCAGGTGGCTGGTTACATACTGAGATGGTTTACCTGCCCACAGGCAGTCACCCATCGCAGTACTAACCGGGCCCGGCGTACAGTAACTTCGTTGATCAGATCAAGCGCATTGCCACTACACCACGCCACCAATGCTTGTCTTGTGCTGTATTGCTCGGGTACTTGATGTACCGCTGTTTACAAATCCTGGCTATACTACTGACAGTGGCAGCTGTTTCACTCCTGTTTTTCTTGTTGTTGTTGATGTTAACGATATTGTCAGTTGTGTTGTACATTTTGTTTCGTTTTGGATTTGATGTACATTCCACTTACGGAGTTCCCAAAATTTTCCACGTGTTGTCAGTAACACAGTAGGCCTACAGTAAAACAGTAACATATTTCTCGTCATACTGCAATATATGTGTGAGGCCCTGCAAAAAACAGGGTTTAACCCCACTCCAACAAAAAGCAAATAAAACCAACTAGGTTGGGTATTTAATGACCATTTTTGTAATTTTTCAACCCTGTAATAAATACTAGTGTTACCTTCAAAACTTGTAACACCAAACTTAAGTTTCAATTAAGTCAGTTTCACCTGAGATTTTTCCACAACAGTTCTCCCAGTTTTCGTTTTGCAGATGAGTGGCCACCCTGTTATTAAAATAAGTTTGACTAAACTTGGCAGAGCTCACTTTCTACTGCTGCCTATTCATCAGCATGTAAATGTGTGTGAAATAACTGCACGTCAGCTTACAGTCTTGTCCATCGGCATTGTACCATCGTAGTTTGTGATGAATCCACGTCTTCATTTGGTATTGTGGCGTGCATTTATTCCATAACGATAATCTCAGCTCATTAACTCACGTCTGTTTATTATAATATCTCAGCCAGTTGGTTTTAGTTTGCTATTTCGTTTTTGTTTGTTTTCCAGTTGTGCCATTTGTAGCCCTGCTTTGTCTCAGCTGGTCGAATGTATGTTTATTTGTTGCTTTTGTACTAGTCATCTGTCTGCAACAGTTTATTCCGCCATCGTGCCACTATATTGCTAGTCCGACTGAAAAATGAATATGCTGTGCTTATACTGCTTCTGTTCTTGTTCATGGTGCTTCTGTCCCATATGAATGCTTCACTGTGTGACTGTGTACCAAATCAACAGTTTTGTCAGTATTTGAAACAATAAACAGAAGTATTTCGTTCTAGAAAAATCTCTGTGTATTTATTCAAATAGCCATAGCTGCAGCAAAGTACAGGCAGAATACGATCCGTGTAGTACAACACATGGTAATCAGACACTGGTGTAGTTGGAACGTACCACGCACAAATGACCAACCGACCGACACACTGATTCAAGTGTCTGTTCAAGATGTTTACAGGCTCAAGAGACATACACGTGTAGCAAACACATAAATCTGTGCAGTTACCATCGTTTCTGAGGCTGCAAGAAACAACTGTAAGCCTTTTTAGTTGTTCCGTTTACTGGGGGTGGGGAAATTGACATGTTCAGTCAGTGGATGGTAAAAAACCATGCAACAAAGCAAGTGTAAACAACTGTCCTGATCTCAGTGTGAGTATAGTTACTATAGCACATTATACTCTACATGGTTCCTACTGCTCTGCAGAATTCATTTTCCCCGACTTTCCAGGACAAAATGAATCGTTTTCACTGACTAATTTGTTCATGTGAAATACCAATGTCGATTTTCAATCGCTTGTAATCACACTAGAAACAAGGGTGGCGAAACAAACTTAAAAGTGAAAGTACAAATAATCTGCCAGCAAAGCGAGCAGAAAAAATTTTGAACTGTTGTATGCAGTATGCGTGCAACAGTTCTGTTTTTTTTTCTGCATCTTTGTTAACTTTTGCACCCTGGTACTTTTGAATCCCTGACTTTCTCTGACCTTCTGAGTTTTCCCTGGCTTTGGAATGCAAAAATTCCCTGACTTTCAGATTTTCTAATTTTTCCCTGACTTTCCCTGACTGTAGGAACCATGACTCTAGCACCGTCGAAAAAGCAAGTTAGCAACTGCTCAAAATTGTTCTCTTTGTCACAAATTATTTTTCACGGGAATAAAAATACTTGGTCGATGGTGGAACAGTAAGTAACTAACAGCAGTCTAATACGTGTGCCAACTGGCGAAGCTCACTGTCTAGCTAATTAATACAATGACGCAACTCGGCTTTAGTAGGATAAAACATTAGCAATGCTTAAGTACATGCAACAGCTACGACAAGGCAACTACCACTATATACAAATGAATGCAAGAACTGGGATATTCTTTTTTTGGATAAAATAACTGACTAATACCAATAAGACAGAAAATGATACAATAACATTTCGTTTTCTGCACAATCAAAATTCAGTTAAAATTTTGTTTTACTGAGTCTGAGACAATTTCTCACAAGTACAAACCTTTGCTTGGCTGCTGCATTTTTTCTCAGTATTTTAGCCCTGTGCATTACAGGGTAAATAATCTATACAAAGATGTGTGGGTGGCTTTGGAAAGTGGCAGGAATTTATACAATTATTGGTTAATTTTTACTTGAAAAAGCTACTGCAAACGCTCTACTACCAAAAAATGGAAATTTTCACAGCAAACTAACCTTTATACATAACAATATGAGCATACAATAAAAGTGCAAACAACCAATGTGCCTTACAGTCTATAAACAAACGAACAACAAACACAGCAACGAATAAACTACAACTTGAATAAATTACACGAAAGTCGATAAAACAGCATCAGCGATGAACATCAAACGATGCAAGTCACAACACACGCCAAGTAATGTACAAGTTGTTATCAGTGAAAAGTGAAACAAATGAGCAAAACTCACATCCGATAAAAGGACCAATATCCACATACTACAACTGGTGCCACACAGTCCTGTCTTGTCCACAAGTCAACAATTCCCCAGCAAGCTTTTCCTGACTGCAGCTTCATAGAATACGTTCACTCTGCAAACAGTAATGATTGGAGAGCCACATCCTCAAAACTTCTTAGGAATGTCTTAGACTTAGGAAACTTCTCTGGAAACTTACGACGAAGAAGACCCTGACCTCCAGTGACTTTTGTCAGAACATTATCAAATCTACAATCTCATCTTCGTGGTGTGCACCATTCAGAGAATGAATGACTCAAGTTTGTGGTGAAATTATGGCTGAAAAAACTGAGATAAAAGTTTTTGCCACAAGTCTTATCAGGCAAATCAACTGCATGAGCAAAAACAATAAGCTCAAAATCGTGAGGAAAAATCACACAAATCAAAATTAGTTGTACGGTAGTTAACTTGAGAAAAACATGCAGTTATACAAGACAAAAATGGATGATTAACTTCGATCAGTATAAGCCACAGATGACACACACACGTCACTCATATCTTCAGTTGAACAGTTAATCTGAAGCAGGCTCAAGCAGATGCTTTAAGACAAAGTCCACAGACACGTATTGATAGAAATACATCATATAAAAATAACAGCAGTTGTCTAAATAACACAGATACTGCCAGATGTTTAGCATCATCACAGGAACATTTCAGTTGGAGATTTTTTATACCAATAAGCCACGGTAGCAGTACATACATCCATGGCTGGTCTAGAAATCATATAAAAGATGGATATTGAATAGGAAAATTACACATACTATGGGCGTCCAATGCTTTGTTTATGTGAGAAATGTCATTTTTCATGAGGTTTCTGAGTGAGTGAGTGAGTGAGGTTTAACGTCCCACCTGACACAGTATAGGTCATTTTGGGGATGGCCTTTTCAGGCAGAATGCACACAAACGCAATAACGGAACAGTAGGTTTAACCTTTACGATAAAGAAACAGAAAGTTTAACCTTTACAGAGGATTCTGGCATCTGCTGACCTTGAACTAAAAACTGGTAACTCGTGAAAGTTACCAGGGTACTATGACTTTCAGTTTTGAACTTGTATACGACAGACAAACAGACAGACAGACGTACGAGCACGTTGCTTAATGCGGTCTACACGATGGCTGCATAACAACAATCTTACAACAACGGCAATAATAATAATTAAATAATAACGACAAAAAAACAATAATAGTATTAGAATTATTCAATCAGATAGGATGCAAATGCTCTGGAGTGACCGGTCATGCAGCATGGATATGTAAATGAATGATAATTCTTATAATACACCAGATTATACAGCATAAGACACCAAACAGCAGCAAGCAAACTGTACAGTAAAAACTAATTCTAACAATGACTACACAGTGAACAAATGGAAACAACACCAAAGCTGAAGCTGCTGTGATTGTCACAGACATCCGTGCAAAAAGACAGCCACAACTTTCACCAAGTCAGACTGTACCACAGAAACAAATCGACTGCTCTACAGAATTTCACACTTATAAGACAGAAGATAATATTTATTCAAGATATACAGTACCAGTCATGCCACTAATGAAGTGTCTGACTTTTTACAACAACAAAAATGATCGAGTTGGTTGAATGGTAACAAATCACCATGCATCAGCGACAAACGTTAAATTTGGAACATTTGCAATTATAAATGCTTAACTTGACACAAAGCAGTGTGTTATAAACCGGTGCCAGAGCAGTAAGAAAAAGTTTCCCTTAATTTTTTCTCTTGAACATAATTTTCTCAGCATCATTTGCTGTTAAAGACTGCAATCACAGGACCGAATAGCAGGATCCCAGGATCCCGAATAGTGGGATCCCGGCCGTTTTCACCAATGCCGAATCGTGGGATTGGCAGTGTCTCAATCCCGGGATTTTGAGATTACAAAAATTAGCTAAAATTGTACTTTTTCGCATATTAAATGACAGAAATAA
>Ga0056128_1006863_pt1 | contig 14368 bp, 8 predicted proteins | sample WorMetLIZISLAND2_FD_71113 | JGI IMG/M metagenome (GOLD analysis project Ga0056128, IMG submission 71113) | Marine gutless worms symbiont microbial communities from Max Planck institute for Marine Microbiology, Germany - Olavius geniculatus... ... | reverse complement strand
ATTAAATTGTCACTTGACGACAAGTTGTCTCAGAAATATTCGTACCAAAAATTATTAAAATCCGATAATCCTTCTTCACGTTACAGTCGAAAATGTCGGGGATGTTTTTTGGGACACAGTGTAGTTTCAGGAACCGTAAAGCTTTTCGATAAATTCGAAAGGGGTCACCCCGAGCGAGGGCGCTAAATGACAGGGGGTAGGAAAAATTTGCGATTTTCAGTTGACACGGCGTTGGCAGAGCGAGAGAGATAACGCCCTCTGGTGAGTACAAGTAAAACACTATATATATATAGCCGCCGGTCGTCTGGCCCCCTCTGGCGACTGATTTTGTTTCACCGGGCTTTCAAACATGCACCGCTGTTGCGCGTTCACTTTTGCGTTAGCATGGCTTTTCTTGTAGCATGTTGGCGTTGTGTTGTTTGCATCACTGTCAGCAGTCTTTGCTAGGTCAACACGCTGTGTGTTCGTTAGCACGGCACGGTGTTGCTAGCATGTGACTGTTTATCTCTTCTGGTCGTGGTCTTGGTGTTGATCTTCCATCAATCACTGTCAGTGTATGCTATTGTCTTTGCTATGCTCTAGGTATAACGTTGGCGGTGGCTGCTGGAGTCGCTCTGGGCTTCATCGTCGGCTGCATCATGCTCTTTGCCGTTATGACCAACACTAAACACACGTACGTATTAGCCTATGCTCAGTATGTCAAACAGTCGTTGAGCAGAAAAATGCATGTAAACAAATTAAGACCTCCAGCCCTTGTTTCAGGGTAAGTACTACCAGCTAGCTGGTATCGTGCACAAATAACGAAATCCGTCGGCAGACGTCGTCAGTTCAATTCACACTGCCGATGCGGACGCAACTCAACTCGACAGTTGAGTCGCGTCGGCGTCGAGAGTGTGAATTGAGCATTAGTCTTGTCACATCGGCATCAGTCCACGTCAACAATGGAAAACTAATGACCGCTCAGTTCCATATTGTACACGCAATATCATGACCTTGGATATCAGCAGCTCCTGATTGTTGTACCCAGAAGTTGAACTTGGGGCGGACCGAGGCCCGGAAGGCCGAAAAACAAGAGCGTGGGGGCGTCCATAAATAATTGCCAAGGTCCGGATATCAAAATGTGTGAGATCGATCATCGAAGACCGATGACGCAATTCCTCCACGCCAGCTTTGTTCTACGCTTTTTTTATCTTCTGTCGCTTTTTCGTTTTCCCTCTTCTCTCGCATTTTCATGCATTGCCATGCGTTGTTTTGCCTCCGGGCGCCGATGACGAAGTTACGCCAATGTGTTTGTTTCTGTAGGCTATTTATTAATAGTAAACGTCCATGCAGATATGTCTTCATCTTTTTTCCTCCTTCTTTTCTCTCCTTTTTCCGTTTCGTCCATTTCCTTTTTATTTTTCCCCTTTTCAGTTTTCACCTCTTTTCGTCCTTTTCTTCAAAATCCAGAGGTCAGGTCTGTGAAACGCTGTAATTAAGCTCTCCAGGCGAGGTCCGGAGAGGAGCCCCGGCCGCCAAAGCATTTTTGTGTTCTTTAAACTCTGAAGTTGCGGCTAATAAAAACAATTTTTCGTCGCTGCCGGACAAAATTGTGTACAATAGACAGACAAATAAAATGCGCGAGATAAAACTTTAGCGGGTGGAAAAGCGCAAGTTCACCGATAATGCATGCATGAGACTCACGCGAGATGCGTGAGACTTGGCAGGGCTGGGCATCGAAACTCTTCCCTCTGTAATAAATCTGGGAAATCTTTCAAACTTCTCCAATTGATAGCAACCAGGGCGGAGCGCAGGACACGAATTCATTCATGGGTATGAAATATTCTCGATAATCATTGTAGCGCGAAAAATTTCGACATTTGCAAATAAAGTTGGGTTCCGGTCGATCTCATAACTACGCTAGTTAGTGAAGAGTCGATATTAATATTTTGCATTTCGATGAAACGTCAGTGCTGATTAAAATCACTTATATGCGGCCATCCAAATTGGCCCCATTACGCGTTTTGCCCGTCCGCCCGTCCGTCTGTCTGTTTGTCTCTCACGTATGGAGTCACTACTCATGAACTAAAGGCGTAGGAAAACCAAAATTATTATTAACTTTTCCTTTAACTTTTCCATCGACAGCAGTAACTGTTGTGTCATTTTTTACGCACGACAGCAGCTAATGCTTTCAGCGCGTCTTAGTCATCGCAATTCTGTCTGTCCGTCTGTCTGTCTGTCTGTCACACGGGAGGATCAATCAAAAACAGTAGCCTACAAGCTAGGATCACCAAATCTTCAACGTCTGCTGTCTGGAAAATTTTAGTTTCAGAAACCGCAAATGACCTTGAACGCCAAAATAGGGGGTTTTATGGATTTTTTGGCGATTTCGGGCTGCGACACAAGTCTATATCATTTACAAGGTGGCACCACGCTACTATCGTTATACGATCAAGATAGAGAATTTGGTATTTGTATATTAACTTAGCGTGAACACCCAAATTTCCAGCTAAACTACTGAACCGGAACCGCTATAGGCTTTCGCGCGTCTCGTGGGCATTAGCTCAAATTTCTTGTTAGTTCTCCGTAAAACGTCAGAAATCAGAATCACCGGACGTCAAAAAATTTTCAGAAAATAATGCAAATCTCGCCTGGACACAACTTTTGTTGCGACAATTCGGTAAAGATGAACTTTCGATTAAAATTCAAAATAAGTAAATGTTGTGTGTTTATAGGTAGGCGGACCGCGGACAGCCGCATGAATCCAAACCTTCGCTTTTTACGCACGAAAGCAGCTACTGCTTTTAGCGCGTCTTAGCCATTGCAATTCTGTCTGTGTCCGTCCGTCCGTCCGTCGTCCGTCCGTCTGTCTGTCACACGGGTGGATCAGTCAAAAACGGTGCAAGCTAGGATCACCAAATTTTCACCTTCGGCTGCCTGGAAGATTCTAGTTTCAGAAACCGTAAAGCTTTCCATAAATTCGAAGGGGGTCACCCCGAACAAGTGCGCTAAATGAGAGGGGGGTGGGCAAAATTTGCGATTTTTAGCCAATAAGTCGCTGTATCTCAGTAAAGGTTCGAGATAGAGCCTAGGTTACTATTAATCACTAATAAGAAGTCATACACTGGCTTTCGATTGGCGCCGAATTCAATGACCCTGAATGACCTTGAACGCAAAAATATGGGTTTTATGAATTTTTTGGCGATTTCGAGCTGCGACACCAGTCTATATCATTCACAAGGTGGCGCCGCGCTACTGTGGTTATGCGATCCAGATAGAGAATTTGGTATTTGTATATTAACTTAACGTGAACACCCCAATTTTTAGCTAAACTACTGAACCGGAACTGCTATAGGCTTTCGCGCGTCTCGTGATCATTATGTCAAATTTCTTGTTGCTAGTTGTAACATCATGAAATTTATCGTGACAACAAGGTTGCTCGTCTGAATAGGTTTACGCTTCAACGCCTACAAAGTGCGCAAGGCACAGCCAGCATTTTTGCGCAGGAGAAATTTGACGTTCCCTTCTCCTTCCTTTTTTTTCTTTTACTTCTCACTTTTTTTCTCTTTCATTTCTATGCCACCGAAATCCAGCTAGTCATCTAGAAGAGCGCTGTATGTAAGCATGCACCCCCGCAAATGCATTTTAGATTTTTTCGGCTCACAAAATGCATTTCGTGAAATTTGTAGTCGTTTTCGTGCAGTGGAAATAGGGACGTGTTGCCAATCTGTATGCCCTACAAACAATCCCCAACATTTCATTGGGGATTGAACCAGCTACCCACACCGAAAAACGGCCCTGAAAGTTCGAGTTTATGCTCGCGACTGACCCATCGTTACGTGGAACAGGAATTTCGTTGGTAACTGCATGCGGCCGGTGAGCGATTGGTCATTCGTCGGTCAGTGATCAACGCTGGACAGTCGTTAAATTTACTCGCATTTGTCTTGCTTACTGAATAGCCAGCCTGCACACCTAGTATACGATCGTTCACCTCTCGTGTCCGGGTTTCGCTGGAAATCTTCGTCTTTACGCTTGGCCACGCGACAGTTTCACGTTACGTTAGGCGGTCGGTGCCCGCCGATAGACTGTTGCAGCGCCCCCGCCCCTCCAGTCCACTCCAAGCCCGTCTGCCGCCATTCTCAATTTCCTGTAAATCGCTTCACGCGCCGCCGATCGACTGGTTTTGGCGACAGCAGCGCATTTGTCTGTCTGCTGCTGCAGTGGAAACCTGCTTCGACTCTGACGTAATGGGGTGTTTACACGATAAAGCAAACACGAAGCAAGCATAGGTCGTGCACGTGTATATTCAGCGCATTTGCTTCATGTTTGCTTGACGTTTGCTTCATCGTGTAAAAACCCCAACTGTCGCGGATGTATTGTGGCTAAACGATGCGAGATAGGCATATAGGTTGCTATTGATCACTAACAGGAAGTCGCACATTAGTTTTCAAATGACATGAAAATCATTGACTTTGGATGACCTTAAAGGTTAGTGCGCGCTATTGTGGCTAAACTGTAGGCTGCGTAGTGCAGTGTATCTCAGAAACGGTGAGAGATAAAGCGAACGTTTCTATTGAACACTAACAGGAGTCGCGTAAGCCCTTTCGCATGACACGAAAATCATTTGTTGGCCTTCCAACACCCGCGTACAGTCGGCTCTCCCTAGCGAAAGCTGGGCTTTTTGTTTTGTCTAGGATGAACTGCATGGTGATGCAACGATGTTACATTGCAGCGGCGGCGAGCGCTCGAACGGCGTGACTGGCAAATCTAGAAGTCAGTGGTTCTACGGCAACACAGTAGGACTAACCGGGAACCAGCTGCAGGCTCAGCGACGACGTCATCAGACGCTCGTGTCACAGTGTCGCTATGGTAACACAACGACGCTAGCCGCCAGCCCCGCCCAGGCAGAGGTGACGCCATACCACGCCAGCACCCTGCTGCTCGACAAATACTCGACGTGCACGCTGCCAGCGAACACGGCGAGTCAGCGTCAAGGTCGATGACATCTCAAGGTCATCTCAATGACGATCAAGTACCGACTGTATAGTTCCTGCGGCACCCTATATATCTCCGACAGGCTCAAGTCTTTCAGTGACGGTTTATTCACACGAATGTTTCTGCGTCATGTTGTATTTTCAAGGTTATTCTTGTACCACGACGTTTGCGGTGGACATTGTTTCTGCCATGTCAAGGTCATTTCAGTGACGTTCAAGTACACCCATTGTACTTTTTTTTCGCTCAAACCCACAACCTGTGAAGTTTGGTTTTTCCATGATGGTTTGCATACGCGAATGTTTGTGCGTCCATCATCTTCTGCATGGACCACCTTGTATCTTTCACTAACAGCTCGATGTCCGTGTAGACTAGGCTACTCATTGTAGTTTCTGTGGTACCCTCTACGTGCCAGCGGACACGTCGAGTCAGCAGCTACACGGCACCGCTGGAACGACTGTCAGTAATGGCGATGAACGACTGTTGCGAGCGCAACTGGTGGCCAGCGCCGACTGTATTTATTATAGCACACGGCACGTCTGCAGACTCTGTGCAACAACAACAACTACAGCAGCTGTAGTAGTCGTAGTAGTATCAGTAGCAGTAGTAGTATATAGACCAGATTCTCGGCCGACTGTATTTACTGTCGGCATGTACCGCTGGTCTGTATGCCCTCTGCAACAACGAGAACTACAACAACAGTAGTACATGTAGTCGTAATTGTAGTTGTAGTAGTTAACAGTAGTAGTAGTACTAACCCCACGTTCGCGACCGACTGTATTTACTGTCGTTACGGCTCGCTCGACCGGGCCGCCGCCAGACCGACAAACGCAGCAGTAGCAGACGACAACTATGCCTACATTTTTTACTGACATTGACTGCATGGTATAGGCCTAATTCTGATGAGTCGGTCATTACCAGCATTCAGTTAATTGTTCGCACGGTGGAAGAACTGATTTAGGCTCTGTATAGCATGGTACTTATTACGAGGCATGGAATCCCAAAACATTGGTTACACATTATCAGACGTCGCTGCAGTAGCAGACGGCAACGACACATTTTGCCGACGCGACTCGTACTACAAGGAGCACTCCGTGAATGTATCAACGGACTGCAGTCTTAGCCACAGAGACCCCCTGTTTTTAACTCAAGACGCCTCTGTTTAGAAGTGAGGGTCTATATTTGTTTCATATTCTTTTTTCACAGAAGATGGGCTTTCGGGGCAAAATTTAACATCACACCTTTCTCTCCCTCTGCGATCCTTCCTTTCGTTTATTTTTTCGTCTGCCTTTTTTCGTTTTTTTTTCTGTGCGGTTTTTCATAAATTTAGCTGGAGATGAATGGCGAACGCTATAGGTTTATGAACTTTTCTAGCTCGGTCTTGGGCAAAGCCCGCAGTCTATTTGGATACCAAAAAACTCGTTCGGAAGCATGCTACTAGAAACGTTCCTGTGTATAGCACGAGTTTGTCATTTGCCATATCTGCATATCTAGACTAGACCTGCCGAGATTCTATAGCCAAGCGTCACAACAGGGTTGGAAAAATCTAGTTTTGGGAAAGGTTTTAGGTTTTAAGTTCGGTTTTAGGCTTATACGTTTTTTGGGTTTTGCGGGATTAGCGAAGACAGGACACAATGTCATAACATACTCGACATACGAACTACGCACATCGTTTTTACGCGCGAAAGCAGCTACTGCTTTAGCGCGTCTTAGCCATCGCAATTCGGTCTGTTCATCCGTCCGTCCGTCTGTCCGTTTGTCCGTCACACGGGTGGATCAGTCAAAAACGGTGCAAGCTATAGGATCACCAAATTTTCACCATCGACTGCCTGGAGCTAGGACTCTAGTTTCAGGATCCATAAGCTTTAACATTAATTCGAAAGGAGTCACCTCGAACAAAGACGCTAAATGAGAAGGGGTAGGAAAAATTTGCGATTTTTAGCCAATTAGTAGCTGTATATCAATAACGGGCGAGATAGGGCTTAGGTTACTATTAATCACGAAGTTGTACACTGGCTCTCGATTGGCACCGAAATCAATGACCTTGAATAACCTTGAACGCCAAAATAGGGATATTTTATGGATTTTTTTGGCGATTTTGGGCTCCGAGACACATTTCAAAAGCGAATTGTGCCGAAACCAATTGAGATAGACATGGACAAGCTGCGCATGAAATTTTCAGCATTGAACGTAGATTTCGATCGTCCAATCTCGATTTTCTAGGTTCAAGGAAACCTGCGCACGAGGGCATCGGAATAGCGGTACCCCCGTAAAAGTCGTTATTTTACCGTTGTTGGCCAGTCTTTCGTGGAAACTGTTGCAGATCACCATGGGCATGCTGCCTATCACAACGAGCACTAGTGACGAGCATTTTAGTCGTATCAACATCGATGACTTTGAAAGACCATGAACTTAATTTATTCTAAAATAAAGGGTTTTATTAATTTGCGACGAAGTGGCTGCAGATAGCCTGACAGTTTGCGAACAGGAACTGCTATATATGCTTTCGCGCGTCTCGTGAGAATTAGCTCAAATTTCTTGTTCTATAAATTTTAGCAGAACTAAAAATCACGATTAATAAACAGTATGAAGTGAAATACGTTCTGTAATAAAAACTGCACAACAAAAAACTCCCTTCCCCCAAAAACCTTACAGTCTAAAGTTGTACAATTTTTTAAACACAAAACTTATGTTTTGTCAAACCGATGTTTCCATCCCTGGGTCAAAGTGAAGGATAAAGATAGGATGCTCAACAGATTAATCTTTCATTCCTCAGGAATACGAGCCCAAAGTTGAATAATTTAATTTAGCTACGTGACGTAAAATCGGCAGGTGGTGATGAGATATTTTATGCGTTCGTCTTAACTTAACAGTCCGCATTAGTGGTCTTGCTTGTCCGTCCCTCCGTCTGTCAGTCCCGTACCGGCCGGGGGCGACCTATTTAGGGGGCCGATTATATTTCGTGACACCGGCTCAGATTCAACTAGAAGACTGATGCATAGAAAAACTAAACTTGCATGGCGCATGTGATCGTAATACCAGTTCAAGAGCAGCCACTGTGTCAATTTTTATTATGAAAGGTGAAAACAAAGGTCGCCAGGCGTAAACAAATGTTAACCTTCAGAAAGTGGCGCATATCTCGCGCTGATGTCCACTTACAGCTTGCGCGCCGCAACGAGCCAGCCCACCGCACACCAGGCGTTGAACTTTTGTTCGAGATTTAAAATAAGTAAACGTTGCATGTGCATGCTACTGCAGTTGCTAGGCGGATGCCCGCATATGGTGTCGGCCTCGGGGCGACATCTTTGCTCGTTCTACGTGATATACTGCCACTCGTGTTCTAGCCAGGTAATGCTATAAGGCGATGGCTAACTAGGTTGTACTATGTCCGCTACAGAAATTGAGATTAGCTTTGATGTGCGTCCGTTGTTTTCTGCTGGAAAAGATGAAATTATCGTTCCGTCAGAAGTGTTCAAGTTAATCGGCTCATGGCGTGCGATCGCGAGACCCCGTAGTCGACTACGTATATATAAGCTTAGTAAACATTTCGTAGGCACACTTTTTCGCCGATTATACTAACGGACAAAAGAAACAGGCGACATATGCATTACAAGAAAGACCAGCCGTCACTAGGGAAGACGCGCTACAGCCTATACAGATCCTGTTGCAGTACTGACCTTCAAGGTCATTCAAGGTCAGTGATGTTCATGTAATCTAAAAGGACATATGACACTTACTATTAGGCGTAAAAATTTGTGCTTCCGGTTGCAGCCGGCCAAAAAATTAGGGACGGGGGCGGCGGAAATTGTTTTTATTATTTATTTTTATATCATAACGTGTCATGTAACATTACCCAACAACTCATGAAAACAAACTGACACACTAAATATAGATACTGCAACATTCTAGGCTAGATGCAGTAAGATTTTGAAAACCCACTAAAAACTGAGCTGATATTTTTGAAGGTCCGATAAAAATTTTAGGGACGCAGTTTTTTTCTAGGGACGGGCGGCAGCCGGAAGAACACAGTTTTAGGCCTTACTGATTGATAGTAACCTTCGATGGCCATATCTCGTACCGTTTCTGAGATATGACCAGTTTTTCGTTGAAAAACGCACATTTTCCTACCCCCTTCATTCAGCCCTAATTTTGAAAATGTTTCCCTTGCGCCAGATCGCTGATATTTTGCGTGCCTAGGTTTAAAACACATGGCTAATTATTCGTGTAAAAGTTTTCCCCTATACGACCTAACGCTTAGCCACAATACATCCGCTATACGACGACGACGACGGCGGCGGCGGACAGACAGACAGACAGACAGACGACAATCGTGCCATAATCGCGTCAAAAAGCAGTAAGTAGAGAAGTAGCGCAGGGGAGTGGATCTCGGCTCAATCCATCACTTAGCTCCATGTAGGCTACTGGACGACTTCAGTCAATACGCGGGAACGAAAGTGACTGATTGATGTACTGGTTGACAACTTGACATGCACGCCGAGCACACGACACACTAACGGATGCACCAATAGAAGTGTTACCCCTTTCAACTGCGTCGACAATATGACGCCATAAAAAGTAACTGCAAAACACTGTCGGTACATTTTTATGACGTGCTATTAATTAGGCATATTCACAGCGCAAATGTGCTCGTATTTTTGAAAACATTTTCATAAATCGTTTGTCATTCATTCGTTCATATTCATTCATAATGCGCTTATTACCGCGACTAGTCAAAAAGCAAGCAAGTGCACACTATAGGCTTAGGGCCTATCTTATAGGCCTACGATATTAAATGTCCATAAGTCCATAAATGTCCACACCGTACACTATGTGTTTCTCGACACGCAAGTTGCCAACCAAACAGTGTCCTTAATTAAGCTAACAACGTGACGAAATTGCAGTAATATTTATTCGCATAAAACAGAACTTGCGTACATCAGCGGCAGACGATAAACGAAAATGTAACGAGAATGGTGTTCCTAACAGTGACCAGAGAGCAAACTCAAATACCAAAATTCGTAACTTTTTGGAGCACCCTGTATACTCTGGTCACTAAAGACCTTTACGATGGTCACCGTAGACTTGTGCATCATGTGATTCGTGTCCCATTTGAAGGTGCATACAAACATAATAACAACAAGAAGCCCAGCTGTTGCTAGGAATGACCGACCGTATGCCGGTGTCCGAAGGCCAGCAAAAATGTGAATGAGGGGTCAGTCCAGTAGGCTATTCCTGTTCGGACGTAAGGAGAGGGTCGGCAATAAAGGTTTTTGCAAATGTCTGTAGCCTGTTAATAGTAGCCACTGCTCTGATACAGTTTGGCCGTAATGCGCCATGCAAATTTACAATTTGGGAGGTCGAGACCCCTATTTGGGCAGAAAAGGTAGGCCTACGTGTCCGTGACTAGACTTGCGAGTCGGGTTGAGTAAGTCGACTTGAGTCGACTTGTGCCTTCCAAGTCGGGTCAAGTCGCTGTGTACTGTAGTAGCGTAATCGTCAGTGGCGTCGCCAGAGCAGTAAAGCAGGAGCCAGATCATCATTTCGAAGTCAGACAATTCTCAAGCCAGGTTAGGTCACGCAAAGTCCCAGACGCCGCCGCGAAGGGTTCGCTTGACCCAGTGGCGTAGCGAATTGGGGCTCTCGCCTCCATTCTCCTTGCTTTCCTTTCTTTAGTCCTTTCTTTTTACTTTTCCTCTCTTTTTCTTTCCTTCTTAACCCTCACTTTTTAAAGTTTTTTTCGTCCTTTTTCCTTTCCTAAAGTTCCGTTTCTTATAAGTAAACGCTTAAAATCCAGCTAGGGGATTTAGGGGAGCGCTATAAGCTTCCCAACGGCAAAGCCCCAGCCAAAACCAAATTTGATGCATTGTAGCTTTTGAAATATATGACATCTGGTGGCAATGATTTTTATTATTTTCCTGAGAATCAACTGCAAAATTGGCGCAATCGGTCAGTTGATACCTGTGCTTACGTCTTGTCTAAAGAATTTGGGTGCTGGACCCTTTGCCTCACCTCCGCCTTTGGGCCATTAGCTACACAACCGTTTAATGAAAAAAAGAAATTGCGGAAAATTGGAAACAATGTAGAAATCAGAATGGTATCAAATAAGTAAATAAATAAGCAATGAACCCCAGCAAATAGTAGGCCTATAGGGCAATGTTATCGCTGATTGTTTTACTGTCAAAAGTAAACAAGACAAGAAATAGGCCTATTATTAGATTGTGACCAAAGTGATGTTCTCCCCGCGCGCATCATTTTCTTTTGTATTCTTTTAAGTGCTTTTCGTTTCTTTCGGCTTGTATTAAACACCCGGCGTTTATTTAAGACCTGTTTAATATTATACTAATAGTGACTGGCGTCGAGGTCGTTATTGGAAATCCCCGAAGTTTGTAAAATATTGCCCGATTTTTGGAACTGAGGGTAAAAATTCCAATAATGGTTGATGACGCAGTTGCCATTTGTCTTGTAGGCCTATAGGCCTACATCAATGCATGCGTCTATCTGGCACCGTTATGGAGATATGGCGCCTCGAAGATAATGGGGTCACGACCTTGACCTTTGGGTCGTGACGGGGTTACGTGACGTCATCGGTCACGTGACCATTCGACTCGCGGTGGGAACTTCCTATTGGTGGTCCACTGAAATAAATAAATCTAAGTTGCGCATTAAGATTTTAGGTCTATGCTGTACAGGAGCAGGCCATTATGGTCCAATTCTGCCATTGAATAGTTAAGAGCAAACTGAAAGATTTTTAACCTCTCAGTATTTTGAAAAGATACGAATAAGAAATGTGGCACTTAATCATTTTTCAGTCCATTTTGTATAAAGAAAGAATGTCGCCCTGCACAAGTCGTGGTAAATCGCGTCACTCTCCACCTGCGCAGATTTCATTTCAGCAGTCAGCGCTGGTAACGAGGAGTTTACTAGAACTCTGAGTTAAAGATCCTTTTGATATTTTTTTCACTTTGGAATTAGTGAATCTGTTCACCATTGAGGGATCTCAGGTAGTATTGGTCACAAATTTTTCAGTTCGCCGAACTGACCGTAGCACTGAGCACATCGTTTAAAGTGGACCACTAAACTTTTTCGCCGTTTTCTCAGCAACCGTTTAGAATTTTAATTTGAAATTTTACAGATTTATTTACTAAAACCTTCTACATCTAACTGTTAAGTAAAATCTGATTCTGTTGAAAACGACGAAGTTACAGACGTTTTAACATGACCGCCTACCGATATTTCAGCATTTAAAAATGTTCCGGCTACAACACCAATTTAATAACATCGTTGAAACAACACAATTAATTAGTGATCAGATGCCAGAATTCCATTGTCACTGCGAATGTTTGAAGTGTTCACCACCAGCTCCAAGCTACAACACCAGCTTCCAGTCGCCTTATTTGAGAAATCTTTTACAGCCTTGTCGATCGGTCCCTGTGGCAGGTTGCCCCAGATAACCTGAAGCGCTTCCTTGAAAGTTAGGCGCTTGTTTTCGGCTTTGTTTTATAAGCGTGCAGTAAGCCTCCAACACTGCACCTCATATGAGATAGTTCATTGAGTTTAAATATTCGGCGAATTTGAAAGGTCTTTTGTGATGATATCTGGACAGCTGGCCCGCAGCCAGTTAACGCGCCGTCCTGCTGGAAGATGAATCCGAATTCACCGAAGCCACCAGAATTACTGGTGGCCTAAGTAAGCACAGGCAATAGCCATATAACGCTTATTATCTTAATAACTAAGGTTAACTATGTGTTTCAGGTTGCAGTTCCCGTTTCAAACAATTTTTAAATTGGTTAATTGTATTACTGGTTACACACACGTCAGACAGTGCATTCCAGTGATCAATTTTTCTGTTGCTAAATACATACTTTCTCAAATCTAATCTACTGCGTTTTTATACAGTTTCTTTGAATGACTTCTTCTTTGACCTTCATCATATGTAAAAAATAAATTTGATTGCAAATTATAACAACCATTAATAATTTTAAATGTTTCTATTAAATCACTCTTATGCCTTCTTTTTTCCAATGTCATTAAATTTAATTTTTTAATACGTTCTTCGTAATGTAAATTTCTTACACCCTCAACCAATTTAGTTGCACGACGTTTAACTCCCTCGACTAACTCAATATCCTTCTGATAATGCGGGCTCCAAATTGGAACACAATACTCTAAATGCAGTCTTACAAGACTTTTATACAAAGGCATGATAGTTTCCTTAGATCTATCGATAAAATTCCTTTTTATTACCCCAAGCATCTTATTAGCTTTTTTACTGCCTGACTACACTGTTTATCCCACTTCAAATCTTTACTCACAATTACTCCCAAATCCTTTTCTTCATCTACTGTTTCCAATATATTGCCACACATATAGTAGTCAGCATGGCAGTTGCTGTGTACAATGTGTATAGTCTTACATTTAGGGCTATCAGCGTTAAATAACATCTGCCAGTCTAAGCTTACTCACCATTTTACCAAATTCTTCAAATCATTACTTAAACTTTCAATATCCTCATGTGAGTTAACAACCCTATATGATTTGTATCATCGGCAAATTTTAAAACTTCACATGCAACTGACACTCTATGTCATTAATATAAATTAAGAACAAAATTGGAACTCCACTTAAAACATCTTTCCAACTGAAACACTGACCATTCAATGTAACCAGATAGCCAATTTTCTATGCACAGTAACAACTCACCCCTAACACCCCAGTGGGCAGCTGGCGATTGCTTTAAAGGAACGATAAATTAATGATAATTTATAAACAATATAAATTACTGTTTATCAAAACGTCACTGTGACGTCATCGGCAGTAACATGTAACCAGATTTTAAAAATTAAATAGCATTTCTAGCTTGAACATTTTTGAATGCTGAAAAATCGGTAGGCGGTCATGCAACAAAAAGTCTATTTATAACTTCGTCGTTTTTCAACTGAATCACATTTTACTTGGCAGTTAAATGCAGAAGGTTTTACTTAATAAAGCGGTAAAATTTCATATCAAAATCCCAAACGGTTGCTGAGAAAACGGCGAAAAACTTTTGGGGTCCACTTTTTTGCCGTACGTATACAAGGTGTTCCAAAAAACGGATACCCAATTTTATTTTTGGGATAACTTCGGTAATTCAGCACCGATTTTAACCATTCTATCACTGTTACAAGCAGAAATTTATGGCGCGTAAACGTGAAGTTTTTCCACCTACCGCACCTTTATTGTGTGACCACATTACCTAGCAAAACAAACACTGTCAAAGCTACAGTGGTCTCGGAGAACGGGCAACACATAAAGATATCAATTTCGTAGCATAAAATAGTTAAGCTTACTTACTTATTCGCAGTAGTGCCTTGTGACGTCATTGTTACGTCATATTGTGTTTATTTACTTTGTTTACCAG
>Ga0056128_1006862_pt1 | contig 14369 bp, 8 predicted proteins | sample WorMetLIZISLAND2_FD_71113 | JGI IMG/M metagenome (GOLD analysis project Ga0056128, IMG submission 71113) | Marine gutless worms symbiont microbial communities from Max Planck institute for Marine Microbiology, Germany - Olavius geniculatus... ... | reverse complement strand
CCTGCAGGAGTTAAGCCACGCTGCCCTAGATAGGCAGCGGTGGGCAGCGATAGTAAGAATGGCGTCAGACACCAACGGGCATTGAGCCCACGGTTGTCGATGATGATGATGATGAAAAAGTCAGATCATATCTTGCGCTCAAAATGGCCTCCTCCAGCACGAACGAAAGCGGTAGACGTTGACGCCACTAACCAACACAACGTTCAATAAATGGGCGACTTCTGCATTTCACAAGGTAGTGTAGCTACATTATTAAACTAAGGTGGCCAAAACCAAAGTCATTTGTGTCCAGTTTCTTCTTTATGTCACACGCCAAAAATTATTAAAATCGGCCCATGTTTCACAGAGCGATTCAGAAAATAAAAGTGACACCTTTTATGGTTCACGATGTAGTTAGATTAGTCACAGTGAAGGCGTTAACACCGTCTTCTAGTTAAGCTACACGGGCGTGCAGCAAATGAGCGTTCGCTCTGCTGGCAATCGGCTTTCAAGACGAACTATTGGCGATAAGTGTGTAGCATTAAAACAGCTTTTGTATGACTTTTGTATACTTCTTCTTCTTCAGTCGATAAAGCGAACGGATAAATGAGCTAATATACCGTAGACGTAGACGAGAAAAGTGACGTCGATGGAGCCGAAGCCGTTGGTGGCGTGACACACAAACACTCCCGAGTCCTCGACGTCGACATTACGTACCCGCAGCACCCCGCCGTGCACACGATAGCGCTCCCAGCCCAGGTGAACCGCCTCTCCGTCCTTGGACCATGTCACCAGGGGAGGCGGCGGCGGCGAGTCTACCGGGCAGGACAGACGCAGATTGACCCCCGCACGAAGCACTCGACGCCGCTCATACAACTCTGAGACCAGGCGAGGCGGACCTACATACAGTCAGCATAGAAACCACTCAGTCAATTAATCAGACAATCTTTATTTACCAGTGCAGTCGTGGCAATGGAGGGCCAGGGGCAGGGGAGGAAATGTATCCCTAAATTCTAGCCAGTCCAAAAAATTATCTTTTAGTCAAAAATGTTTTTACAAAAATGACACATTTGGGGCTGAAAATTCCTTTATTTGTAAAAATTCGAGAACTAAATCGAACTTTTGAGCATCAGTCGTTTTCTCTGCCGGTAATTTGCAGTTGTATGTCGGAAGATTGCAACTTACTGTTCCAAACTTTTTGAACCCAGGACGCCGTCGTTATTTACCCATCGAGGCATTATTATATGGACACGCCATAAAAAATAAAAACAGCATTCTCTTAGACACCAGGGTCTCAGATTCAGCAAGTTTCTCGTCGAAATTATTGTGCGCTATGTAAATTTATTTATTTACTTACTTACTTAAATACTTACTTGCTTAAGTTTGTAGATAAGTTGTTTCGCCTACTGCAATTAGCGGGCTTGCGTGTTGAATGCACTATAAATTCATTGGCTATTCTTACTCGTTATAAGCACGAGTAATCATAGTCACATCTAAAGTGCAATATCGCTTAATTAATGTGTGATTGTGTCTTGTATTGATCTCGTAAAAGCAGAGCTCTACGTGTATATACTACCCAAAATAATTCATTTACACATTAAAAACTTCGTACGCCGACTGCTTTTACAAGCGAGTTAGCTTTTTGTTTTCCAAGCAAAGTGTTTTAATACATGACGTTTTTGAAGCCATTTATTATGCATTCATATCTGGAGCTGGCTGCGGAATTACTTTGTCGTTCAATGGGCTACGTACATTTTCGCACTGTAGGTCTAGTGTTTGCATTACAATGACACATGCATGATATGTGATCGTCGTCCTAATGCCACGCGACGCAACGCAACGCAATCGCCAGTATATCGCTGTTTAATAATGCATAGTCGTCGGCGTGTCCTGGTATAGACCGGTTCCATTTTTGCACACCAGTGATCAAAGCGCCGTAGCATTATTGGCATGCATGGGCTATATAGGCTACACACTTCAGTAATTCCCGGTGCAACGTGCGCTACATTCTAAATAGCTCCACGTTCGTGTTTTGTCGTTACGTGATCCGATGCCGAATCTGTTCGGCAAGACCGTATTTAAGAGTGGGGGGTAGCGGGTTGAAAACCCCCGAGATGTTGGAAATTTTTAAAGTTAATACGACAATTCTGCTTATACAACAGTTCAAAAAATTTTTCTGCTCGCTTCGTTCGCAGATTATTTGTACCTCCACTTTTAAATCTGTTTTGACGCCTTTGTTTGCCAAACTGCATGCACTAAATTTGGTCAGTTGATCTTGAGAAAAATAATTAAAATTGTTGCCACCAGATGCCATATTTTAGGGCTAAAAACACCAAATTTGATTTAACTGGGGAAGCTCACGGCGCTCCCCCAGACCCTCTAGCTGGATTTAAGAAGTCCTGCTTCTAAGGGAGGGAAAAGAAGAAACAGGAAAGGAAAAAAGAAATGGAAGGAAAGGGGAAAAAGAAAGAGAAAAAAAGAAAAAGGATAAGGACAAGGAAGGTCAACCCCTCCCCGAACAAAAATTTTGGCGACGGCCTTGCTCTTCGGTCGATCATTATTATCATCGCCGCAGCGACGAATTTTTGTCAATAGAATCTCCTCCACGTACTGCAAACTTTGTATTTGCCTACAGCTTATAGTTCGCCGACCACTCAAACTTTTGCCCTTCAGCGAGCGTGAAAGACGATTAAAACGCGTTCTTTGTCCAACGTCCTCAAGACCGCATGCAAATTGTCGGCAAAATCCACCCACTCACTCACAGCTGTGGTGGTATTCACTGACAATACTAATAACACTTGAGTTGTGCCACCGGTTGACGGCAATCTCTGAAACAATCTTTTTAAAAGAAAGTCGATCAATAGTTTGGGTATTTATGTTATATTTACACGATATATACATAACTGACAAAGGCAAAAAAGCTTTATATTTGTACACTGTCAAGTTCGTACAGAATTAACGACAGCGAGATAATAGGGCGTTAATGCGGCTTAAAAACGACTACGCAGAGATACGTCAATAAAGCTTCAGCTGCGGAGATTCCCAGCAACAGATAGACGGCTTTAATAGCTTACCTCGACCGACGGCGATGCTAACAATCTGCGCTGCCAGAAGCAGCTTAACGGCAGCCGTTGCTATGGCGATCGTTGCCATGACACCGCCTCGTCTCGCAGTGAGTGAGCAGGTGCACGAGACTTCAGAGCGTTATGTCACTCACTAGCCGACCAGCAAACTGAGCGTTAGACTGACTAACAGCAGTGTTCGCCGACAATGTCACGAGACCTGTCAACGCAAGCAAATACAGCACTCTCGTCACCTTCACGTGTTTATTAGACACTTGCCGTTTCTACCACGTGTTTACAGACTAAACGCTGTTTACTGAACTATGCAACCAGCGTGTGGGTTTATTATTCGCGTGTTACGCGTATAACTGTCTACAACTTGGAATCAATATGTGTAAGCTACAGTAGTATAAGTAGCAGGCAGTGTCAACTGCCTTAAATTTATTTTTCACGCTAACCGCTTTTACGTTGAATAATTGTCTGTGTGTGTATGTGTTAGCCAATCTATGCGCTGTTTGTCAGAACGTTATATGCGTCCTGTTTCATCGTCAAACCAAACGCACAACGCATCACACGCGTTACATTACTGAACAGTGTTCTTAGGTTTCTAACTGAAGTTTGTTTTTGTCTTCATCCGCAGTCTTAGTAGCCGAATTATCATGTAGCAACTCAACGCTGACATCATTTTCCAGATCTCATAGCACCTCGTGGACGGCGCAACTGATTTGATTGTTTATGTTACACTTCGCGCCATTACGACTACAACCAAGATGTAGTGGGAAAGGAACGCACGGTTGGGGCACGTACCGTCCTTAGGGTGCTGCGCCCCGAAATTTTTACACGGGCTACAGAATGACCAAGTCTTGCCAGCATATACTCCACCGGGGATGGGTGGTCCCCCAACAATTTTTTAATGGCGGATCAAAAATTGGCTAAAAATGTAGCGTATGAGCCTCAAGATCTTTGGCGCTAAAGGGATTAGCCTAATGAAACTTTACCACGTGATGTGCCGATGGATGGGAATGTTAACCCGTGTACAAAATTTGGGGGCACCGCCCCCTTAAAATTTGGAAAGGCAAAAAACGTCAAAAATTCGGCGCGATTTAGGACAACTTTCGAGCTGACCGCAAATGTCTCTGAAACAGATTAAGATATCGACAATCGGTCAATGGCGTTATTAACTACCGTTGTCCCGCGTTGAACAAAAGAAATCTGGTGAACTTCGGTCTATTAACCACAAAGTTGTGTTTGCTCATTTCGACCTACCTAACATTGACAGTTCGCGCGTTGTCGGACAACTTTAGAATTTGATCGCACATATCTCGAGAATTGATAGAGATATCGATAAATGAAAAGCGGCATTTACAACTACGATTAATTCCACGTCGAACGCAAAAAAATTGGTGAATTTGGGTTCACAAACAACAAAGTTCTGTTATCTTATTTCCAGTTACCCAAGTTTAACATTGCGCTTCCTATACATGTATAAGATAATGCAATTGCGTTCGGGCCACGTGATTTTGCTGCGAACGAAATTTCAACCCCTTAACTGTCTCCAGTCGGACTTACTGCGCCGGGCGGCCTCACGTTGGGCTCTGCCCATATTTCTAGTTTTATCTCTATTGCATTTTATACTATTGCGCAAAACTTGCAAAAAATTATGCAATATTTTGCCTATGCGGAGAATGAATAATTTTGTCAAATTAAATAATTTGTGAAAGTTTATTTGCAGAAAAAAACATTTACAGATATTGCCAGTAGGTTTACTACCAAATGTTTAAAAATGGCAAGTTCCCTGCAATGTGCCGGTAACTAGAACTGTCTGTCAAATAAATCACAGAATAAACAAATCTGCATTGAACTTAAACACGAGAGTTTCATTATCTATAATACCTGCCTGCTTGACAGAATTTTTCAGTGTGTCTCTTTTTTCCATCAAGCGGAGGATGACGCATCAGATGCAAATGCGTCTGGCGATAGTTTGCGGCATTCACTTAGCAAACACCAAGTGATGAAACATAAGCCTGTTTCTTGTTGACAGTAACACGTGCGTTCGTCTTCCTGAACTTGTACTTTGTCAGTTTCTTGTTCGCGGCTGATGGCAGATGGGAGCATGTAAATAAAGTCGCGTCTACGTGCGGCGTTTGTGAACGAGAAGTTTGCTTGGAATACAAACGGACGCCTCTCGGCGAGTGTTGTAAGCGCCGCCGACGAACTCTTATCTGCTCTGCGTGTGTCCAAGAGTCTCTTCTTAAGCCGCAAGTCAAGCGTAACTCGTTGAACCTGCCAGTTCCTTACATATGAGCCGATAATAACGGCTAATTCTCGCATTCAATGTACACCGCCTGTCACCGGTAGAATGGAGACTAATCGCTTATTGTGCACTCGTCCCACGAGTTGGCACCTGCACGTCTTTGTCGAAGTCCAAACTGCACTACTTCGATTTGGTGTGCAGAACAATGACAATATGTTGGGAATTTCTTGCAGGCTTTCATTTTTTGTGTACTTTTCGTATTGTACAACTTGCTGCGGATTTGCTGCGTGGTTATAGTTGTATAACACGTTGTACAATAAATTCACAATTAATCTGGGTTTAATGCAGCTCTTTAATAGCTCTCGCAACAGCAGCAGTCTAAATTATTTAAAAGATTACGGCTAAAAACGACAGATCTATGTACGAAGATATGATCAATCAATTGTATCTTAAATAAACACTACTTTATTTATTAGTCATACGGGATGTTTGTCTAATATACAGGTAGGATACACTATGATACTGGTACCGGTACAGTGGTTTATAAAAAGTCATAGCGATACACTTTTACAGACAACTATGCCAGATCTCAACCGATTCCATCAGTATTGCAATTTTTCAACCAGGGATGAATTTTCTACATCCATCTCCACAACACTCACAGTGAAATAAACGCCACACCTCTAGATCCCAAATGTTGCTTGGTGGAAAAACAGAGCGATAATCATTTTACAGCAAGAATTCACGGTCGACGTATACACTGCTATAGCCGTCTGTAGGTAAGAACCGTTAGGATTCGCGACGATAGAATAACTCATAAAAGAATTATGAAATGACGTAAAAGGGTCGAATTCAGTACACAAGTTTGTGCACATCACTATCCAAATTTAATTTTAAGACGAACTAAAATAATATAATGTGGCACATATGCTCTGTAAAGTCATTAGCAAAAAAAACACAAACCTCAAACGTTGTAAGACTTACTTTAATCCCGTACACAAAAACGATAAGCCCTACGTGTCTATAAAGGTCAGATATTAAAACGATTTTTAAATACGGATCACACGTTTTGTTAAAATTCGGGTCTAGCATTTAGCTGTCACGATGTTTCTTGCGTTACCAGCACGCTTGTTAAGTTATTAAATAAGCTAACAGAGACCATTTTTAACAAGAAGCCCAGCTGTCGCTAGGATAGCCGACAGTACTAGTTGTCAGTGATTTTAAAAGTTATCCAAGTTGATGCTTTTCATCTCATCTGAAAGGGCGTACGCTATTACCTATTAGTAAATAATAGAAACCTTGGTCTTATCTCTCATAGTTTCCGAGATACATGGCCACTTATAGCTTGAAACTTATCACTGAAAATTGCGGCCAAAACGCTGCTGATGGAGCCATGGTTACTATTGACAGTCTATAGGAAGTTCCAGCGCCCTATCCGATGGCACCACAGCCGACCCCTTACGATTTACCGTTTAGCCACAAGACATCCGTGACAGACGGAAAAAACGGACGGACCACAACTCATACCAATAGCTCGACCGTTACTGAAGTACGGTCGGCTAAACTCCGTTTAGAACTCACCTGACGGCGCTGAGTCAAATTCTAAGACGGCAAGATCGTGCGTAGGCCCGAAACTTTAAAGTCGGCAACGTACGGGCAAATGTCCGACACCCCTTTCGTTATCATATAAACGCGGCGCGAAGAATTGATCGACGGTCAGTGTGCAGTACAGTGCAGCGTCGTGCTGCAAAGAGTCTCCGACAACTTCAGTAACAGCAGCAGCAGCAGCAGCAAAGCGTTTTACCTGCGCTGTCGCCATTAGCGTTCCCTGTCTTCCTTCCGTAGCAAGCGTCAGACGCAAAGCTCTCAACTAGTCCAGGCCTATAGAAGCAGTACTAATGATGATGTCGGAGCAAGCAGCCAACCAACGACGACGTCGACGACAATGGCGTGGGGCTAGTGCATAGATTCGGCAACGACCGATAGCCAGTGTGATTTTGGTTACGAAAAACGAAAACGATAGAATCCAAAACTGAAACGGAAAAAATGACAACAAAATGCTACTGTTGTACAGTTGTAGTAGGCCCATGATGTAATGATGATATGTGTAATGTGATGACGCGATTGTCCATTAGGCATTATGTTTATGCTGAAGAACAGTCATACGACAGAGTCTGTGCTGCATTTTGCTTTATTCTTGTTCGTGGTCACCAAAACTAAAGTGAATCAACCAAAAAAGTCATTAAAAACTAAAACGAAAAAGTATTTCAATCCTAAATCTGCATTACCAGGCAGTAGAAAATGACACTGTGAACTAGGCGACGGCGAAGGACGGCGAGTGGCGACGTAGTATGGCGTCACGTCGACTACGTAAGATATCAATTAGTAACAGTTGGTCGCGGCGACGACATGCCAATCACCGGTCGTGTCGACGCTCTGGATAGGCGGTCGAACATGTGCGCGCGTGGGGACCGCGGACAAATAATCAACTCAACTCACGCTGGGGACAGCAAGCCGTTTTTCTCCGTACATAAATAAACCTTTCGTTCTCTGTCTCTTCTCTTATTTCTGCTTAGCAAACATTGCTGTAACTATCCAGTGGCGTACTTAGAAATTTGAAAAAAAGGGTCTGCACAGAGCATAAGCCTAATTATTCTACGCTTCGTCTGGTTTACTCCATTTCTGTTGTGATCAATTTTTAGGCGAAATCGCTTTTGCAGCGCGATTCCGCCTATTCTTACGCATTTCTTCGTAGCATGGTCTGTCTGTCTGTCTGCAGTCTGTCACGTTAGTACACACTGCTTTAACCACTCGACGGGCTTAGATGCCACTTGGCAGGTGCACTTGAGGGGTCCAACAACACACTGTGTAGAGTAGACTATAAAGGGTCGAACTTTGGTTCAAAACATGCAATTGCAAATTGCAACCAAATTGTCAATCGCAGCGAATACAAAATAAGGAGTTGGGTAGACTTGCCGGAGCGATTTCGTTCTTTTTTGCTAAATTGCTTTGGTCTTTGTTTTTTTGATTAAATGTTTTGCACTTTTAAGGGAAAGCGCAAGGGTTCCCTGAATACGCCTTTGCTGCTGCGACGCTTGTCAACCGGCAGCGGATGTGCTAATGAAACGTCATCATCGATGTCAGCTATTTCACGTTTATCCTGTCAAATCTGATCGCCACGAACGACCGAAATTATCTGTAAATTGAGATCAGACGGTACCTACGTTTGTCGTCATCGTACTGAATATAACTATTCACTCAAAAACAAGCTTAAGTGATAAATGTACAATTTTGGCATGTTTAACAGCCGGCAAATGGCGCAAAAACGCTAAAACTTGCAATGAGCATTAGTGCTGTTAAAGGTGTGGTACATTTTACCCTCGGCGATCATTTTATACTTGCTTATACACAAAATAATAATAAAAAACACAAAACCAAGTACTTTAAAATAATATATAACTTAAGATAGTAATACGCTTAACGGTTTTCCATCTAGCAATATATTCGCTGGCTATATTCCGCTTATAATTCTTCGATCAAGAACATTTTATGAGTTTTTTTATACCCCGTTTACACAATAAAGCAAACGTCAAGCAAACATCAAGCAATTAAAGCACACATCGTGCATGTGTATTTTAAATACATTTGCTTAATGTTTGCTTGATCGTGTAAACAGGGTATTAGTCGCACATAATGCAAACGCATTTTATTAAAATCCAACAAATGTCAGACATCAAACCACAATAGCACAGCACTGTCTCGAAGCGTTACTTCAGTAGGCCCCTAGAAGTTTGTGACAGTGTGCAGTATCGTTTTCATAATCTCAGTTTCGTTGCACAATTCGCATCGTGGCATCGTAGGCCTATATATGATGGCCATGACGATGAGAACTTGCTGCGCCGCTATCTCAACATATCTCTAGTATCCAGGTAGTGTCTGTGACTGCAGTGTACGGTACGCCGTTGGATCTCTTCGCTTCTAGATCTACGCATGGTTAGACACAATCCTTGCTGCATGATGCGGCGGCTTCAGAGGATGCGACTAGCTGGATAAGAGTCGGACATTGGCCGTCAAAACACCACAGTATATGATAAACCGCCGTCTGGTTGGAAATATGAGATAAGAGAGTACTTAGACCGGCACTCTTGATGCAGTGGTTTGGTTAACGGGCATTTATTCTGCATGCAATCATCGACGGTTGGTCGTAGCTTCGTCACGTTTGACTGCATCCGTGGTCGTCAACAAGTTACGCCACTGCAGACATAGTGCTAGAGATAGACAGTACGTGAGTCACTGTTCTGCTAGAGACCGGTCTCTCTTGATAACATCCGGTCTTTTTACACCAGGGGACGCAGTATATACATGAACCGAAGTTTACTCGCCGACTATATGGTCCCTTCGGTCAAAATCGAGAGATAAAGAGACCCCGCCAACTCCATAAGGGCGATAGCCCCAAAGGCCAAAAGCTTGTGGGGACTACCCTGGCCGGCATTTGATTCCTGACTAATTTTGCAATCGCAGTTTTTGCATCTCGGCATCTGTTAATCTTAGCCCAAATCGCCATTTTTATTGGCTACGTCCAAATTGAACAGTAAAAAATACAAATGCATCTATCGCCAAACGACTTTCGGTACATTCTGCAGCCGAAACTCTGCGCTTGTTGCCGCTTTCATAACGACTCATTTAGGCCTGTATGTTATTGGACTGGGAAGCTTACAGCAATCACCTAAACCTCATAGCTAGATTAAAACCAAATGTAGGGCAAGAAAGGATAGACGGGTGGGGAAAAGGAGAAGGGGGAAACTTAGGAAGGAGAGGCAACCCCCCACTGTGATTTGTATGAAGTGGGCGCCTGTGATGACGTCATGTTTCGAGTAAATCGGCGGCGGCTTAGCGCAGGTTCCCGCCGCATGTAGATCAATAAACTCACCCACCGCGCACTGCACTCTCGAATGACGCTCATCACCAACGCTCATCTGCGCATGCGTTGACATGCACCAGGCTGATTTTGTGTTTGAGCTGTCATTTGCTTTTTGTTTCAGTTTTCAAAATATTTTTAGTTTCAGGCTCGCTTCAACAATTTTTCGTTACATTTTTAGTTATCGTTAACGAATGCGTTATTTTTTCGTTGTCGAGAACTTTCGTTTTCGTTTTCGTTAACGAAAGTTTCCCTGGTCGTCATCGGAAGTCATGACGTCTACAACGTATGAACCTTAAAGTAGTTTTTCGGTCCTTTGAGGAAAAGTTGGCATAATTTAGAAGTTAGATTATATAAACTTTTAGTGGCTTGCTTTCAAATATCCCACCTGAATTTGGGGCAAGAGCCCAGCAGAGCAACGCGAAAATGTGCGAGAAAAGAGAAAGAGAAGAGGAGAAGAGGACAGAGGTAGGGGTAAACTAGCCGCCGGAAGCTGTACTAGTGATGAAGACCACAGATGAGCGCATGAATGGACGCGGGCGCAAATGTCGCTGCTAGTGACGTTATCATGTCACGTGACAAGCCGTGCGCTCGGCGCGGCGAGGAGGCTAAGTGAATGATGACGTGTCACTGCGCAGACGCATGCGCACTGATGTGTCGATTAGCGACAACTCTGCGCGCTGCAGCACTGTGTGCTCCAGTCCATCCATTCCTCACCAGCGCTCAGCAGCAATAGCAGCAGCAGCAGCAGCCGTTGCCGTTGGATGTACACATCTCTGATAGCCTATGCTCAGTGACTTCTGCAGACTTCTGTGCTTGCTGCTAGAACACGAAAACTATAGATTCTGTTGTTGCAAATTTTCTGTAAGTAGGCCTAGGTGAGTAAGTATGCTGACAAACCGTTAAATTTTAAAATATAAAGGCAAGACGAAGTAAAAAAGAAAACAAGAGATAAAAGAGAATAAGAGAGAGCGCTTTACCAGAAACTTCTGTGGCAAGATAACAAAATAGGCCATCGCGCAGTATAAAATTCAAATAGCCTTTCTAGAAATTAATTAGAAACAAAGCTTAAATGTGTCTTAAGATGTTTTAAATCAATAAGTAAATAAAACGTCAATTTATATAGCGCGCCGAGGCCATAAAAATGCGCTCTTTGCATTAGTACTAACAATGTTTTAAGTAATCGTCCAAGACGTATTTTGTTTTCTTTTCTCGGTTTCCTTAAACTGTATACGCAACAGTTAATTGATGGCGGATGGCAAAGTCAGCTGCAGCAGCAGCAGCGCAATGACGAGTGTATTGATGCAGTCTGCTAGGAAAAACTAGCGAATGTCGACTCAGCCACAACGACATCTCCGTCTGCGATCAATCAGCATTAAGGATACAGGTGAACTCACATCGACTGGGTTTAGTTAAAGCTTCTTCATCTCCTTCGCACAACATCGTCGTCGTCGACTTGCAGCGGTGCAAGGTATGATGCCTCGGTGCGTCTGTGGTACATAGGCGAGACAAAATGGTACGGTACTAACCCGAGCTGGAGTCTAAGTGCGAAATGACTGTAAGACCAAAAGGTGGATTTTAGGGGCATATTTGACCCAACGGTGACCTCGACCCTTGACCTTTCGACTTCAAAATTTGATGCCTTCATCCTTGCCCCAAGAGTCCGTTAATGGTGACAGCTTGGTCAAATTACGTCAACAAATACAATGTTTATTCCGGACTCACGCATGCAAGGACGCACGCACGCATGCATGAACACTTCGGAAACATAATGCATCCGCCCACTACGTTGGCGGAGGCATCATAAAAAACATACCAAATTAGAAGTTTCGTTGGAGCTAAACATCGGCTGACTGCGAGTTAAAACCATATCACCAAGTTTTGTCAAAATTAGGCTTATCTTATCATTAGGCCTAACGCTCGCGACAATGGCGTCATGTCAGAGATGAGTGGTGACAGAAACAATGCCGAATGTTGTAGGCAATTTTGGTCAGAAATGCGGTTAAATTAATTTTGTGGTTATTATAACGGTAATTTTCACTCATAAGTTAGTTCTGTGTAGCAGGTAAATACTCATGCCGTGGATTGGGTAAGCATTTTGCCAAGCTGCGAAAATGTGGACATCGCAAATCTGTTCGTGGCTTAAAACTCGTGCACTGGTGCAAACTGGAAATTTGGAGCACCAAATGCACTGTTTCGCATGCCGTTTTTAGTGTGCTACCCATACTATGATTTAGTTTTTTACACGCTGAAGACCGAACTTTCTCGCTGCCAGCTAGTTGCCAGGAACCGTTCTGTTCCATACAACGCACCGTGTGACGCCACACCTGGACGAAACCCGATCTGCACGGGTTGACTAAAAATGCCGGACATGAAATTGATGGACATGAAATTGGAGGAAAGACAAATATCCTTTGAAAATAAATTAAATTACAACGCAATTTTTTTTGAAATAACGGCAGAATACAGATCACAGCAGCAAGGTAAATTGTGTAATATGCATTATATATAATATGTTGAAATGCATAACATATTACGAAAACATCTACTTAAAATTAGCTACAGGGGAGCAATGCTAAGTAGACGTCTACTGAATCTAGCCTATGTATTTAGCCACTTTAAACGTATTGCATTTTCAAGTCCGTCACATTCATGTCAGGCTGCTTCATGTCTTGCCAATTTGTTTAAATTTGTTTTACATTTTATGTCCGTCAATTTTAAGCCTAGACACTTGGTCCGTCAATTTCATGTCCGTCATTTTCAGCGTCCCCGGTCTGCACACCGTCTGGACGAAATGGAACAAATCAAGCGGTAACAGGAGTGCTCGACGCCGCCCACCCGTAGCGTTAAATTCCCGCAGGTGGACCGGGACCGACCGACCGACCGACTCACTCCGGCCGCATCCCGTCGGACGTTTCCGGATTACAATTACGTAAGGCAGGTGCTCTGACGCGGCGCAATCAGCGTGGTGCAGTGATGGTGCAGACGTGATAATTATGTCGACTAGACAGCACTCGCACCACATCTCACGGGAACGCACACGACGATCGACGTGAAGACCCGGATCCATAGCAATTTCAGCTGCAATGCCATGAGTGAATCTACCTGCTCTGGCAGGACTTGATGTCATTTCACAACCAGTGCACGCTACACGAATAATTTACTCCAGGATTAGTTTCAGTGATCACTCAACGCACAGCGTGTAACTAAAGTATTTAACAGTATGCGTACATGTAACTTCTCGTAATAATCTATGATATAGGCCCCTAATATGACACGTAATTAGCTCTGCGCTCGTAAACTGCTAGTTAATCCAGCACGTAAACCAAAAGAACTAAAATGGAACTGAAATGAGATGAACGGGACAAGTAAAAGCAATAACAAATAACAAACATACAGGTTACGAACATGATATTAGTCTAAAACTTCAAAAATAGTTTAAAATGGAATGAGATAGCGAGGACCAAAATGAGAGAAACATCGTAGTCGAGAAAAATCTATTAACGGTCCAGAGATCCGTGAGTCGGTCCGGAGGGTGTCTAGCATTTAGTTTACTACTACATGCATGATATAAATGTAGAGTAAACGGTTTTGGCAAATGTTTCAGACGTGATTTGTCAAAAAAAATACGAAACGTTTGCAAAACATAGGCCTATGTAAAATGTTCTGCTTTGCATGTAAGCACGTTGCGCAGCTTAAACAAGGCACTACAAAGCTGCGACGCCAATCCACGTAGGCCTACAGGGTGCGGCAGAAAAAAGTAGCCCCTAAAGTTTTTTGCTGTTTTCTCAGCAATCGTTTAGCATTTTAATCTGAAAATTTACAGATTTATTTATGAAACTGTTCTACGGCTAAGTGCCAAATAAAATTTGATTCCATTAAAAAATGACGAAGTTATAGATTTTTTAACATGACCGCTTACCGATTTTTCAACGTGAAAAAATGTTCAAGCTACAACACCAGTTCAATAACATCGTTAAAACAAGTCAAACGACACAGTTAACTAATGATCAGATGCCAAAATTCCTTTGTCACTGTGAATGTTCGAAGTGTCCACCGACAGCTCCAAGCTTCAACACAAGCCTTCAGTCGCTTAATTTGAGAAGTCTTTCACAGTCTTGTCGATTGGTCCTTGTGGTAGGTTGCTCCAAATAAC
>Ga0056128_1006859_pt1 | contig 14375 bp, 10 predicted proteins | sample WorMetLIZISLAND2_FD_71113 | JGI IMG/M metagenome (GOLD analysis project Ga0056128, IMG submission 71113) | Marine gutless worms symbiont microbial communities from Max Planck institute for Marine Microbiology, Germany - Olavius geniculatus... ... | reverse complement strand
TTTGAAGCAATATGACTCGTATTCGCCAGGTGGCGCCACTGTTGCACATAATTAATTTCAATAACTTATATTTTCGTGTTGAGAATGAAACGACCTTGATTTGTGCAAAAAATCGTGTAGGTCTACGCAGTATTTCTGAAGTTAGAAGCTATATAACAGAGTGGCCTCGTTTTTTTGGGCCACCCTGTATTTACAAGCAGGGTATGAATTATTTTTGTTTAGCGTCCGTTTTCTTTCGCTATTTGTCCAAAGCGTGATCCAAAATAGAGATTGCAATCCCGGGATCCCGAATCCCTGGATCCCGGCCCTATTCGCCAATCCCGAATCCCGGGATTGGCAGCGTCTGAATCCCGGGATTTCGGGATTACAAATATTAGCTACTTTCTCGCGTATTAAATGTCAGAAATAAGAATATTAACCGTTTGGTGAATAATATTTTATGAGCGCTTGAGTAATAGGCCCTACTTCGTGCTGTCGCCGGAAATTTGTATTTTGGCAGTCACTGTCACTCTTAAACAGTTTGGATATAGGACCTTTCGTAGGGGTCCTGTGCATAAAATAAGTCAATTGGGGATACCAAAATAACGACCAATCTGTAAGCCTAATCCAGAAACGGGATCCCGGGATTACAAATTTTTCTATTTCTGATCCCGGGATTGAGAATCCAATCCCGGGATTGCAATCACTAGTCCAAAATTGGCTTCACCTCAACCTGCGTCCGAAACGGCACTACGGTACGATTTAGTAGTTACGACGTTTTAGATACAATCGGAAGTGCTAGAAACTGCAAAATAGCAGGTGCCCGCAGTATTTAAAAATACTCTGAACAGTTTTTGAAACTTTTTGTACCCAGAATGGCTTCATCGTCTGATTTAAGCGCAGCTTGTGATCAAAATCAGAAGACCAAAGGATGCGACGAACCAAGTGGCAAGAATGTTGGACAGCCATCGTCTTCGTCGTCTTTGTCTGATGATTTTGCTCGTAAACAGTTCAACAAGAATCGCAAAGTTATTATACGGAATGTCCCCAGAGTCACCTACGATGTGCGTATCATTTGAAATGTGAAGTCAGTTAACATCCAGTATCCAGTGGTTCTTAATATTTCACTTTCTCTTAGTCTCCCAGATATGGCTACAGGTAATAAGCGGATTGTGGATGTGTGGATCTTTGGATGTCGCGGGAGGCGGTAGCACTAATTGCTGAATCGGCTTGAATCGGTCTACTGCTGGTTCAGGTTTTGGTTTGTTTTTGGGTTTAGGTTTAAAGTTTAGATTTATTACTTAAAACTATCGCTTATTCAGTTACATCCGTCAGCACCGATTCAGCTGATTCAGCAATTAGTGCTACCCGCGGGAAGTAGGCCTTCTTAATGACCTGAGCAAGCAACTCAGTCTTTGCGCAGCGTCAGGAATCATTTGTGGATTAAGCTTAGGCTACTTGAGTTGACCTTGCATTCGTGTGTGATGTGCCAGCTTATGCTCATGAGTTAACAGACTTCAAGGTGTTTTAAGAGTTAAGTTGAAGACATCAGTATGACTGATCACTTTGCCAACTGCGTGACCACACCGTTTGTGAGGTGCCGATGTCGATTTGAGACTCAAATGTAAGCCTAAGCCTACGTGAAGTTGATTATTTGATTTTGTTTGAATTTTGCAGAATGCTAATGTGGAAAAACTCTAAGGTGTAATTTGTGGAACGTTAAGCAGGTGAAATTCCACAAAATACACCTTTTCAAATTTCCATAAAGTACACCTTCCCAGATGTTACAACGGGTAATGCTGTAATTAAGCATTGATGTTATTTTCTTCCGCGCGGACGGATATGTAAGCCAATCTGATGCTATTTTCCGTCTGTCATGATCGGACAGAAAGTAAAACTTTATGAACACTGCATATGGGCTCGCTGGTCTCATATCATCCGTCTATGAAGCCGTGGCACATTAATTTGTCAGATGTTAGCATATGTGCTGTATATTATTAATTATTAAGAACTACTTCATTCACATCAAAGCAACTGCATGCATTTAAAAGGCAATATCTTTGCCAGGAAATTAGTAAGGATGGAGCATAACATCAAATTTCCTGTAATTTGTCTAGATAGACATGTGCGCATGCATTTTTATCCATGGCGGATGGAAACTAGCGTCAGATTTGAATACGTTTTCGTCCATGTGGACGGAAAATAACACCGAGCATAATTAAGCTGTAATTTATTAGATTAACCACCATGTAGCCTTATTTTCAGTCCTAACTGTAATCTTAACCCTACCGCTAACCTTAGCTCTAAATCTGCTGTAACATCCTTAGATCCGCACGTCCGCCAATCTCGGATCGGATTGGCACTTATCCAACTATGCTCGTGACATCTGGATGTGTGCTGATCTGCTTTATACCAGAGCCTTCCACGTATTAGTATCAAGACATTTGTTCAAATATCTGTACTGCAGTTGCTGTAGTTTCAAAGCAACATGATGACCAGCTAAAATTGTGCCTTACCCTCTGCAAATTGTTGTCATTCATAATGCATCTAAGCATTTTGACCAGCATCCAGCTGGTCCATGCATTCATGGTCTATGCAGTCGAGTCTGTCAAGGCCGGCGATGGTTATACAACTATTTTTTAGCAGCATTGCCGGCCAATATGGTGACATCATTTTGTCTGTGGCAAAGTTAATATGGTGACATCATTTTGTCTGTGGCAAAGTCTTGCTGCAGACAGACAGCAAGTGTTGTTGAAGGCTTTCCTGACATTATAGGGGAGTAAAATAAACCCGAAACAGAATTTGATTACTTCCACTGATAGTTGTCACATAGTCACAGAAACTGACCAGGTGGCTCGCAAACCCAGGCAAAGAAGGTGCTCTAATTAGTCTTAGTTCACTGAGCTGCGATTACCTAACTGCTCTGGCCAACTTGGCTGCCGCACCGTCGTAAATGTAGCTGTACTGCTTTCACCAGCTTTGCCTGTTTCGCCAGCCTCACGGCTCACGTGCATAGTTTAGCATTGCTGATCCACCTTTGCCAATGTTAATCATTAACACTGACCATCTCCTACTGGTTGGGTGTTAATTTACAGTAAATATTGTCGCATTTCTGTTATAGGAAGTGAAGCAGTACATGGGTTGCTATGCTGTTGCTGACATCGCCATCAGCAAACGTCTTAAACATGGTTAGTTTAGCTGTTGTTTAATTAATTTTAGACAATATGCATTTTTATAGTTTATATGTTTTGGTGAAGTGGGTGTTTTCAAAAGCACAATCTTGAAGTGTCATTGTTGACTGCAGTAGTATTGATATTTTTAGTGTTGAACACAGATATTCAGATACCGTTGTAAGATGATGTGTGGTTATTATTTTAATGCAAACACGATGTAATTGCAATATTGTAACCTACATCAGTTTCATTATCTTTTCATCATATTTTACTTTTAGGAGCCCCATTTTCCTACAACTTTGATGCTCACCTCTATGCTTTATCCTACAGTCTGCTGAGAGATTTTGTGGCTTTATATGGTGCATCAGCACCAGAGGCCATTTTATGCCATATGCATTATGCAAACAAAAAATATGGAATAAAATTGATACTGTTTAGCTGCAATAAATCACACATAGCACATACTTTAAACATAGAAACATTGATAATATAAAGGCATTGTTGCAAAGTGCTTTGAGTGTGATCTGTACCTTTTTGACATACTGAATCTGCCTACAGCTAACGTATAATCCAGTGATGTAGAACCATTGTTGTTGTTTGTGCAAACTGTAGCAATAGTGACACTCAAGCATGGGGAGGAGGCTGAGTTGGCTGTGTCAGAGCTGAGTGGTGTCCCACTGCTTGGTTGCAGTGTTCAAATTAGTTTATATCGTGGTGCTGATAATCTACTCTGTGTCAGTTATCTGCCACCAGCGCTTTGTGCCGATGACGCTGCATTCAAAACGTTTGCCGAGGCTTTTGGACCAGTGGAAAAATGCTTCCTGATGCGATTCAGCAGTGGTTTGTATGGTCAACAAATGTTTTGTTTTTTCTATTACTAGTCACTAATGTGCTACTCTTCAACTTATGTCATTATATCTTATTTTTATGAGCACCTTTTTCGCAAGTAGCAGATCTGCAAATACAATGCAGTACATATATCCGAGAGATAAAAAAAACAGTAAAAACATCAAAAACTGACAGACAGACAGACCGAAAATGTACAAATAAAAACAGCAGTCAGTTCATTCTTGATCTACAATCGACATAAATTTTTAAACTGCATTAACTGTAAAAATTGACATCATGCAACTGTCATGTAGGCTGCCAGTCGACAACAAAGCGCAAAACAACTTATGCAGCACATAACTGTAATCAAGAAATATACACCTATAAAACTTAACTTTACGTGGTAAAATTAAATGTTTCACGTCAAGTCTGCCACAGCCATTAATTATAGCTCAAACGGACTCCCATTTATTATAAGAAAATATTCTGCTGAGGACCATATTCCAGCAGATATTTTTATGTTATTTGCATTATGATTGGAATTGTGAACAGGATTTGTCATGATATTTGTAGCACAGCAGTTTTTCATTTTTGTCTTTTACAGAAACTATCTCTTGGGAAAATTATACGCTGATATTGTTATCTAAACCAGTTCAAAATTTGTCAGTTTGCTGTTAACCTGCGAGTAACTTTGCTGTTGAGACAACACAATAATGGTAATTGACTAACAGAGTTTATTGATGGGTCTATATAAAGGTTATGGGCTTGTAGTTGCAAAAATTGTGCTTCCTTAAGTAGGTCAGTATTAAATGTTACATGTTTGCAGTGTATTAAGTAGGTCATTGTGAAGATAGAACTTGTTGTGTGCATAGGCCGGTGTAAAGGTTACGGATACATCGAGTACGCCCACAATCATGAGAAGTCGGAGTTAGCAAGACGCCAGCTGGATGGTATGGAAGTATCGGGGTCGGTCCTTCGCTGTCAGTTTGTGCCGTCATCACTGGTGCGGTTCAGTGATCTAGAATCTCGCTGTTTGCTCGTCACTAATATCCCACATGAAATATCGACTACTCCATCAATCTGCAATATGCTGAGTGTTGTCTCAACGCCCATGTTCTGCCAGGTAAACACTACAATATCTGCCAACAACAAATACTAGTTTTTGTTACTTTTAGATAAATTTGTGAAAAACATTAGGTTCTTAGATTCGGGCGATTCTCCGAAAAGTGAGCCTCAAGAGTCAGAAAACAGAGTGCAAATTTTGTGTAATTTGGTTTTTGTTTTCGGTTGTAGATGGATAAAATTTCTCTGATTTATACTCAATACATTTTCTTGCATGCACATCAGTCGGTTTTCATGGTTGCAAAATGAAGCAATTTTTGGTGTTTTTTTATTGGCAATAATAGCACTTTTAACAATTAGTAAGAAAGTAGTGAAATTGCATCAGCTAGTGGTAAACTATTTGTGCTAACTGCTATAAGACATGGAAGAATAACACAGTGTAAGTTATTTGCCCATTATTATGATCAAAACATTGCAAAATGTGGTCAAAATCCATCGTACAACCAATGTCCCATGCATTACGGAAAATGTGCAGTTTTTAGATCTGTGACTTCATAAGTAAACAGACACGAATGTTATTTTACCTTCAAAGCACACTACATCATTGTTATTGTGCATTGCATTTAAATCATATAACAGCTGCTTTAACAGTTTCAAAAGTTGTTCCGTGTGTCACGCAAAAAATGTCTCGTGCATCACGTGATGTTTTAACTCTTGATTTCCACCAAATATGAGCCTGATGATCCAAATTTTAAAGTATGACTGTCCACAAAACTAATACTATTAATCAAAAGGCTGTTCCTTTCGCATCCTCTCTAAATGTAGTCGGATAATGTTGTGTGGTTTTTGAGAAATTAGCCGTCATTTGAATATCTGTGTTTCTTCAAAAAATTAACATGAAAATACAAGATTAATCTAATGTGCCGCCAATTGCCTCAACATTACACAATGCTGTCCTGGGTCCTGCCAATGACCAAGTGAGGCTCAATGGTTGTGGTAGTGGCTGGTCGTTGCATGGTCGAATGGCGGGTGAGTTTCACGGACTGGACCAATACCGGTATTGGTATTCGACCAATTTGGTTATCTGCCACTCTCGCACGTGCCCAAGAGTCTAGCTTTACTTTGCCTTCTCTCCAGTCTTCCTGGCATTATGATATTTGAGCAGTATCAATATTGGGTATGACACTAATAATTATGACAGCGAATAAAGATATCACCCAGTACCCAATACTACCCCTTGCTGACGAATATTGGGATCGATACCCCAATACCAACATCATTCTGATTTTGCTTTTTGTTGGTTTCAGCTATCCAGAGCAGCTGATTGGGCAACGAGGTTTGCTGTGGTTGAGTACTCATCAGTGGCGGAAGCAGAGCTTACAGTAGTTGCCATGGAAACGAACAAGTGCTTGTTACAGCTAAAGTTCTGTGCTCCCAACGCTGAAACTGCCTCAGAGCTGTTCAAACGTCTTCAGACGTCTAAGGTTTGTTGGGGTAAAAAATCATAATGTGGTAATGGGCACAGATAATGTACCTTTTAGCCTATGTCATTGTTGGCAGTATAAACGTAACATAAGGTAGTATAACTATATACAGTCATGTGATTAACTTTTTATTAGAACTGTCGAAGCGTTAATTTTTAAAATGCATTAACGCACTGCATTAATTTTTTTAACGCATTGATTAATACGTTATTAACACACCCAGGCCCGTCAAAAGAAAGAGTAGGGGGAAGTTACCCCATGCCCCACAATGTTTGGGAGGCACCTCCTGTAGATATAGAAAGTTAAGAAGCATATAGAAACACATTTTTCAACAATAACTGATGTTATTGTTGACATAGAAAATTATTTATTTACAGTAGTGATGGAACGGCAACTACGGTTTGGTTACTTGAATTCATTCGATTGTCAAATAACCGCAGTGTAACGGAATATTGGAACCTTTGCTTCACAGAATTTAGTAAATTAAATAAATTTACGCATGTGCATTAATTTTTTTTATGCGCGTTAATTATTTTAACACGTGTTAATTTATTAGTGCGTTAATTTGATAGCTCTGCTTTTTATTTTTACTTCTGTTTATATCTGAGTTCCAACTATATCTGATGTTTTGATTTCTCCAACATTTGTACGTGTTTTTATCACAGTTAGCTGATTGTGCTGCCATTGGTGCAGTGTCATTTTTAGTTGGTAAACTGCTCCAAATATTACCAGGTAAAAGTATGCTTACATAGTAGTCTTAGTCACTTTAATTTGACATTTTAGCAACATGTCAAAACCTAGCTGTTCAGAAGATTAATGCTCCAGATCTTATTATTTAGACCGTTGATTATTTTTCACTGTCAGCTGGTTTAACTGTTTCATGCTTTGAACTGCCATACAGTTTCACCGTGCAGTGTTTTTGTTATAAAGGCAATTGTGATCACTTGGTTGATTGATTAAATAAAAGAAGATTATACGTTTGGGGTCAGAAGGTCACAGTGGGGTCGAATATGCTCTAAAATGCACTTTTTGGCCTTGTTGGCGAGATATCTTAGGTATTTGTTGAAGGAATTTGACCAAACTTTTACCACCAACGGACTTGGGGGCTACGATGAACGCTTCAAATTTTGGGGTCATAAGGTCAGGATCAAGGTCACAGTGGGTCGAATATGCCTCAAAATGCACATTTTGGTCTTGTAGTTGTCACATGTTGGTGGAGCCATAATAGTCGATGGACTCGTAACCACCATCTATTTTGTAATGTGTATGTGCAGTGTCAGCCATTGCCAGTTCTGAATGAAGCCATCTCAGTCATACCAAGGCTGCGTTATCCATCTAATAGCAATCTCGCCGACAGCACTGTCAGCATCAGCAGCAGTAATTCCTGGAGCAATAGCTCCACCATCATCCACCCATCCGTCACTCCAGCACCTCTCCCACTGCTCCCAACACCCATTGTAATTGCTCCAATTGAGCCAATGGGAATTCCAACTGGAATTCCGGTCGCCACAGATATGTTGAGCTTGGCTAATGGCCGCTTTGAAGCACCAGCTGTTGCCGTGACAATGCCAGTACATCGACCAATCCCAGTTCTGGATGCATTAAGCTCAGCCAGCGGTCGCCTGGAAGCACCTGCTGTTGCCGTGACAATGCCAGTGCCTCAACCAGTCACAGTCTTGGATGCATTGAATTCAACCAATGGCCGCCTGGAAGCACCCGCTGTTGCCATGACAACGTCAGTGCCTCGACCAGTTATAGTCCTGGATGCATTGAGCTCAGCCAATAGCCGCCTGGAAGCACCTGCTGTTGCTATGACAATGACAGTGCCTAGACCAATCACAGGGCGTGGTGGTCGGGACCAGGTGCCGGCTATGATGGATGCCAACGATAGCATTGTAAGTTTGTGTTTGGTTATTGCATTGAACTGCATTTGAATTTATTCACTAAGTAGTAAAATGTGTAGTAACAGCTCAAATAAGCATGCTTGATTAAATCATGCTTTGTGTTTTATTAATTTTACATGCAGTCAGAGAGGCCACACTTCCTTGAAAGTCCTTGGAAAAGTATCCATTTTTCCAGGACCTTGAAAGTCCTCGAAAATCGAATAGGGCTTTCAAAAATTTTTGTAATTTGATTTTAAAGTCTTGAATGCAGTCTGAATAATCTTCTAATAATGCTGTAGCCATGAGTCACTGTGAAGCCACTGTGTATGTTAAGCCTGCTTCTGAAGTATGTTTCATAGTTTCAATTCTTAATAAATGTGTTCAATGTTATTCTGTTAGCAGTCGATGCCAGCACGGGCGCTGAAGCTAATCCAACCGCCTCAGTGTTCAGAGAACACAGTCAACAGTCTTAACCCAGCCGCTTCAGCTGTAAACCAACCGACCACTTTCTCAGTGGAGGTTTCATTAACATTTCTTGAACATATATTTCTTATTATTGTTTTATTACTGGCAGTCGATACAGCCTTGATGTTCACATAACACTGATTGAAGTTTTTGTAGCTTTTTAATAATGTGTGTTAAATATTAGAGCTAACTGGTTTGGTGGCTCAGAAGTTACAACAAGTTCAACTCCCAGCCAGTCCAGTACTAAGTAACAACTCTGGGAAATTGTTCACACCCAGGTATCTGTGGCCCAGTAGTTGGTTTATACCCCGTTTACACAATGAAGCTGGCTCGACGAGCTGGCTCTAGTTGGCTGGACGAGCCAGCTCAATGTCTGCTCTGTGTTTGCTTGATCGTGTAAATGGGGTATTAGACTCATAGGTTGGAACTTTCAGGTTGCGGTCCGATTCTCACCGTGGCTCATTTGCAAGCAACCTTGAGCAGGTCGCTAATCTATTGTGTGCTCAGATCAACTCAGCCTTCTACCCTTGGCGGGATGTGAAATGAGTATTTTTCTGTCTGAGATGTTGACTCTTTTGCCATTGTTTTTTGCTTGTTTTGTATATTTTCACTGTAGCCCTATTAATGTTAATGGTGGCGATTGTGAACTGTATTTCAGGCGAGTACATGAATGAACGAATAAATGAATGAAAATTAATAACCGCAGTGGAGTAGGCGTCTAAAGTTGTGTATGTTGTTGGTTTTCAGAAACCGATCAATTTTAACGCAGCCGTAGTTTTGAACACGGGTCAGTTTGCAAGATACAACAGCAGCAGCAGCAAGGTTGTTCCATTAATCCACCCCACCCACCAGCCGACAGGTCACGTGGTGTCGCAGGGTCATGCGACAAGCTCTAGCAGCTCCATCATTGGTTGTCGGACTCCAGCCACTGCGGCAGGCAGCAAACGGAGACCTCATTTCGTGGCATCACCGGAGCCCAGCCCACCGGAGGGTTGCTCGTATGTAGGTCAGCATTCCCAGGGCATCGGAGGTCACTACGCTGACTCATATCTTGCTAAACGACGACGACGAAAGCTCTGACCTACTTCCTGCACTGACCTACTTTTCGTTATCTAGGTCAACATTTTCAAGGCATCAGTAGAAACTAGGCTGATTCATACCTGTCTAAATGATAAGGAAGAAAACTGTTAAATACTTTTTGCACGACTTAATTCTTGCAGTCACCTGCTTTTTACAATGATCTACTTTTGTCTGTGTGGGTCAACATTCCGGGGCGTCCATGGCGTCACTGTGGCAACTTATTTCTCACTCTGGAAACGACTCGATGAAAACTAGTTTTTGCACTAACCGAATTATTGCCCTGAACTACATTGATTGCACTCGGTGAGTACCCAATATCGCCATCTAAGGTGAATTTTTGTATGTGTTAATTATTATATTGTGCAGATTTGTGATTTATTCCTCGACGGTGAATTTTTGTTATAATGCTGGTTGATAGTGTTCTGCATTGATTCTGTCATGCAACGATTTTGAGTTTGTTGGAACATATCACTATGCAAAGTGCTTTTTGCTAGATACTGAACGATTTCAGGGAATAGTTTTTCCATTTTTTAAATACTTTTCAAGGCGGAACGTTTTTGTACTGAATTAGTACCTGCTATGTTGACAACAAAGCAATAGACAATTGTGAATTTTTAATACAATTTAATGTTATAAAATACAGAGATATAGTTATTGTTAAATGTTAGTAAATACTGAGAGTTTGTATTATATATTAATTATTATACTTGCAGATGTATTATTTATCAAGCTGTATAATATGATTGGGATGGACAGTTTGTTTGTTGAAAGTTTGTGAAGCATAAATTATGAGCTTTTGTGTTATTAAATGTGAAGATAATGTTAATGATGTGGATAGTATTAGATTAGTTATTAAGCTGTGTATTGTGTTGAAGATGGACATTGGTAGAAGTTTTATTGCATATTACTGAGTGTGCTGTGAATTTTTTAATACTGTGATGCGTATGGTGTTCAACAATTATGAAGTGGTGTTGTTTGATTCATTAGTCACATAATATTAATATTAACACTGCGTTATGTATACTTTTAATGTGTTCGTTAGTGTCTTAGTAGAGAGAAAGATTAATATTTTAATTATCGATTGATTACGTGTATATCTAATGACTATTAGTATAGTGTGTTTTATGTATGTTGTGTTTTACCCATTAATAAAAGTTTTTGCTGATAATTGTTTTGTTTTGCATGATAGTTAACCTGATTGTTTATGATGCTTATTTTGTGGTAATGAATAGTTTTCAAAAGCACTTTAAAGGCGTGTTCTCACGGCAGAAATGAACTGAAGTCACTTGCAACTCTTTACAAACCGAACAGAACTAATTGCCAGTTGGCTCGCTTCGTACAGTCAGTGCAATGCAGTTTGTTCACTTAGTGCATTCCTTTAAGGTAAACACTTTGTGCTAAGCCTGCTTTTGCTGTTGTTCTATGGGCAGATCTATCAACAATAGTAAACGTAGGCAGAGCCGGCGGAAGGGCCCCCCGTACCCCTCGGCCGGGGGGGAGGGGGGGCTCACGTATGCTTAGGGGCCTCATGCTAGGTATGAAAAAAATTACTAGTTTTTAAAAAAATTTTATTCAAAATATGATATAACTAAACATGTGGAAAGTTTACCCAAAATGGACAAGTCTATTACTTTTCATTAATGTATAGTAATCTGTGACGTAATGCGGCCTATTAGACTTCGTCTTTTGCAAAGACAACACAAATTGTATCTTGATTTTTTGCGTTTCCAATTTTTTAAATGTGGGCAAATTTGCGGCTTTCAGTGAACGTCCAATTTGACCAAGTGTTCCAGACCCCCATGATAGGGGCGTCACACTTGTATTTGGGGGGCCTCCAACTCTCTATCGCCGGCACTGAATGTAGGTTTACTTGATACAGCGCTAGTCTTGGGTACACAATAACTGATGATCGATGCAGACAGCAGACATACCGTCGCCCCAATCAGCCACACTGGGCCTTCACTACGTAGCTCGTAAGGTAGCAATCATTTTCCATCCCGCTGGGGGTAGGAGGCTGAGTTGGTGTATTTAGATAACTTAATATAGTCTCCATTGACGCTGAAAATTTTGCACAATTAAGGCCTTATGCTTTCTGAAACATTAAAATTTATGTATCCCTTAGCTAAAAGGCTTCAGCTTTTGGTGGCACATCGTTCCCTTTCTTTAATTCTAACTATGCCACTGCAAGATATAACCATCTTCAGAGTGATTGATAATCATAAGACCTGAAAAAGAACTGCATAACAAGAAATTTGAGCTAATGCTCACGAGACACGCGAAAGCCTCTGCTATAGCAGTTCCTGTTCGCAAACTGTCAGTCTATCTCCAGCCATTTCATCGCAGTTCATTCTTGGAGTGTGCGCTGCAGCCGAAGATCGCAAAAAATAAATAAAAACCCCTTATTTTAGAAGCCCAGGGTCTTTCAAAGTCGTCGATCTTGATACGACTAAAAGCTTGTCACTAGTGCTTGTTGTGATAATCAGCATGCCCATGTCTATCTGCAACCGTTTTCATGAAAGACTGGCAAACAATGGTAAAATAACGACTTTTACGGGGGTACCGCTCTTTGATGCCTTCGTGCGCAGGTTTCCTTGAACCTAGAAAATCGAGACTTAGACCGTCAAAATCTACGTTTAATGCTAAAATTTCAAACGCAGCTTGCCATGTCCATCTCGATTTCGGCGCAATTCGCTCTTGAAATGTGTCTCGCAGCCCAAAATCGCCACAAAATCCATAAAATTCTCTATTTTAGCGTTCAAGGTCATCCGAGATCATTGGCTCTCGATTGCCATTGAATTCAATTCATTCAATTGAATTCATTGAATTCAGTGTACAACTTCTCATTAGTGCTTATAAATAGTAACCTAAGCCCTATCTCGCACATACTGAGATGTAGCGACTTATTGGCTAAAAATCGCAAATTTTTCCCACCCCCTTTCATTCAGCGCCCTCGTTCGGGGTGACCCTTTTCGAATTTATGAAAAACTTTACGGTTCCTGAAACTAGAGTCTTCCAGGCAGCCGACGGCGAAGATTTGGTGATCCTAACTTGCACCGTTTTTGACTGATCCACCCGTGTGACATACGGACGGACAGACAAAACTGCCATGGCTAAGACGCGCACGCGCGCAAAAAAAATAACACTTTCAGCTGTATGCATTTGCTAATCACATTCTCGTTACGCCTAATCAGTAGAATAAGTCGTCACAATAATTATTGAACAGGTGCTATGAAGCGTGTAACAGTTCTACAAAACGACAAAATGTTACTTCTGACCGCGATCAAAATCCAACAACCAGTACTGTAAGCTTTACCTATTATTCCCAGTCAAGCAACATCATAGTTACAAAACAGCTATTGCCTGCTGCGGTCCTACAGACGCGTAATGTAACAGAACGACGTAACTGAACTGAACTGACATGGTTTAGTTTTTAATGAACTGACCACCAACGAGCAAGCAGAAAAGCAATGCATTACATTAGGCACCGTCTTATAACGGTGTCGTTAACGTACGTGACCACGCGCACGTACGCGTGAACCAATGACCAGTGGGCTCGCCCTGCTTGCCCATTGGTCAGTTCGTTCGTCAAAAACTAAACCGTGTCAGTTCAGTTCAGCTGCGTCGCTCGTTGTGTACGCGCGTTAACAAATAACGCATCGTCGGTGTGTCGTTGTGAGACTTGTGGGCTCCGCTGCGGTATGAAGCTCGTGCAGGAGTTTATCGGTCAGCAGTTTGAAGTCGTACTTGTCAGTGGCGTAGCTGTCAATCAAGAACAGCTGAGGTGTCGGCGTGCAGCCTGTAGTTGTCTGATTTAGGTGTTCCATGGTGCTCGCCCTGATGTCTTCAATGACCGTTTCCACGCTGCCAGTCAAACAAACAAACACTCATTCGTTCAAACGTTGGCGTATAAAGGTGGCGTATAGCTCTTTATGAGAAACCCATCACAGAGCTACGGAGCGTCACCTGCCAAATGGGATCGCACTCTATTACCTGCCACTAGACACAAATGAACAAGCCCCGTCTTAACACCAGCTAGACAGGCCGTTACTCGATTTACCACTCCGGGAGAAATGGAAGGCTGAGTTGATCTTGGCGTTGGTAATATACCGAGATGGTTAGACTCTCCGCAGTCACCCATTTAAGTGGTAAACTACCAGGCTTGCCGTGGACATGGATATCCACGGATATATCCATGTGTGGATATCAGACTTAAGCCATCCTGTGGATATATCCATGGATATTGTGCTGTCGCATTTGCTAATTAAACTGAATATTTAAGTGTTTTTATCTCTTTATAATATTTTTCTGTCTGTCGTTCTTACTCTTCATTTTCTCGTTTATTTATGTTATTGAGTCAAATGAATAATCAGTGACATCAGCACGTCATTATTTAGTTAGCCTAAATTAATTTATGTGCACTA
>Ga0056128_1006854_pt1 | contig 14381 bp, 13 predicted proteins | sample WorMetLIZISLAND2_FD_71113 | JGI IMG/M metagenome (GOLD analysis project Ga0056128, IMG submission 71113) | Marine gutless worms symbiont microbial communities from Max Planck institute for Marine Microbiology, Germany - Olavius geniculatus... ... | reverse complement strand
TCTGCTGTCTGCACAAGATAGCTCGTTTCAAGTGGCAAAACAGAATCCCCAACACAGATGTATTGAACGTCTGTGGTATCATGGGCATAGAAACTTTTCTGCTTAAAGCCCAGCTACGTTGGGTTGGTCACATTATGCACATGCCAGACAGTCGCATCTATAAGCAAGTATTTCTCGGACAACTGGCAGTGGGGAAACGTCTGCAATGTGGGCCAGTCTTGCAGTACAAAGACGCTTTGAAGGTCAACATGAAGCAGTGCAACATGGACCAGTCAACTCTGAGCAGTGACATGCAGGACCGTTCGGCCTAGTTGGCCGGTTCGAGGACTCACGGGTTGAGGCTCTGGAGTGCAGGAGAGTGGTCGAGAAGGGGGTTCAACCTCGCAGCAACCTCAGCGCTTGGCCTTGTGACAGTTGCTCCCACATCTGCAGCTCCGGAATTGACTCTGTGCCCCTCAGCAAACGCATCGATGACAAGCGGTCCATCGTTTCACCAGTGCAGTTCATAAATAATTTGGACTAGTGCCACTCCAGCAACTTGGTTTTTGTTTTTAATTTTTGTTTTAAACTCCTGGGAACCTTTACTATCGGGGGTAATAAAAAAAAATTTTTAAATAAATAAATAATAATAATAATATAATAATAATACCACAGTTTGTATGGCACCATAAAATATCTTAAGATAAAAACAAGGGTGTCTGACAAAACATGCAAAATGAAAACAATAGTGCTTAGTCATTGACTTTCTGTCCATGGTAGTTCACTGTGTGAATCACTATGACAACGACATCCCAGGCTGTGTACTGCTGTTACTGTTCATCTGTGTCAGTGTATCTATGGCTGTGTTGTTCTATGTGTGCAGCCATGGACTACCTGTCCGTCATAGTTCGCTGTGTGAACCAGCATGACAGTGACATCGCGGCGCTGTATCCTCCCAGTACAGTCCAGCGTGAGGCAATCAGACGCGCTGTCATCAAGTCGTTCTCACTAATCCAAGCGCCTCCAGGCACCGGCAAAGCACTGACAGCAGTGCGACTTGCTCTGCTGTTTGTGAGAGTCAATCAAACTCTGTATTCTACTGCTGAGAGACGCAATGCCACTAGACCACAGCTGATGATCTGTGGTCCTACGAACAAGTCTCTTGACGTCATCACCAGTGAGTTATATCATCGTTATTTGTAGTCAGACTTATAGCGGTATTTTTGTACTCAGGCACCCATCAGATATTTTATCAGTTGGGGTGTATAGTTTGGAAAACATGACTTTTGTTTGGTTCTTGGTTCAGTTTTGCAAATAATTGTGCTTTGTTTTGTTTTTCACTATCTGATGTTTGTTGCGTAGTCTACTGCATTATTGTATTAGATAAACTAAAGATAAAATTGCATAATGGTGCAGCTGAACATTACAGATGAATAGCAATAAGACCGGTAATGCAGTCTGTTAGAACAAGTCATGTCAAGAGCATGCAAGGGAATGTCGTGTGGTGTTTGATATAACAGTAGGGTGCTCGTGTTGGTTAACCTAACCATGCAACTGGAGTGATGCTTGTGTGTATGGTTCTGGTAGGTCAGTTGAACTTGGTAATCAGTGAAAGCAGCGATGGCAACGAATTCCATCTGGTACGTGTCTACAGTAACGCTGTCGAATGCCAGGACTTCACAGTGCCTGGTGGTCACGTGATGACGTCCAAGACTGCTGACTCTGCCCCCCATGATGCTGAACTGCAGGCTGTTTCACTGCACTACCTGGTACGTCACGGTGACAGCTCGACCGCTCAGCTCATACGCACCATTGAGAGCCACTACAATGATGACGATAACTGGTCTATGACGCCAGAGCAGCTGGAGCTTTACCATGAGGCGATCAAAGAACGTGAACAGGAGTTGCTGGCAGCGGCTGACGTCATTTTGTGCACATGCGGTGTGTCGGGCGAGGCACGGATTACATCATCAACCAATATTCAACAGGTATCAGCCATTCACTCAACTGGAGGTGCCAGAAATTGGAGTTTTGAAGCAGTGATGTAGTAAAGGGGGAATGCCAGTCCCCCAGATAATTTTGCTACTTTTTTGGACATCTAAAAATTTTAAAAAATAGTGCAGAATTTGGTGTCACCCTATGCAGTTTTCAGGAAGCAAAAATGCTGCAAAATACATTTGCGGCTGGAGCCCCTGACTGTGCTGGGGAGCTTCCAGCACTCCTGCGTACTCCTTAGCTGCATTAAAGGGATCTACTTCTAAGGGAAAGGAGAGAAAAGGGAGGGAAGGCATTCCGCAAACAGAAATTTATCACTACGCAACTGTTGGGATGCAGAATGGGTTCTTTGAGACGGAATTAGCAAGTTGGAGGTTCTAGGGCTGAATCCTGACTGCAAGCACATTTTGGGGCATGAAAAAGCCTCGAGGATGCAGACATGTAAGACTTATATTTAAATTTCATTATTTTTTAATTCTACTGCACAAACTTTTTTGCACATGATAAATGTTTTTGCTGACTCACTGACTTGCTGTAGTTGTGTTGTGTGTTGAGGTTGTGGTGGTGGATAGCGGGATGTGTAAAGAGGCGGAGACTCTGCTGCCTTGTATCACTTGCCGACCACAACAACTGTTGCTGATTGGTGATCACCAGCAGATGAAACCGGTCGTACTAAACCGCACTGCACGCAATCTGGGACTTGACCGTTCGCTCTTTGATAGATATGCATCACAGGCTTACATGCTGACCATGCAGTACACTATGGTACGCCCGTTTGTCTGTCTGCGTGTCTGTCTGTCATGCTGTTTGTCGGTGTTTTTGTGTCTGATATAAACTGTGGTATAGTTTAGTGTACTGGCAGGCAGTTCTTCTATCTTATTTACTTAATATTAATTGAAGTTGCTTATTTTTATCAGTAGTTTCCTGCAGTTATGCCACAGTGTATGCTAACTACATGCTGTCTAGCATTTACTCCATGAAAAAGTAATTGTGATATCTGTTTTCATTATGGTTGCTGCTTTAGTTTGCAGCACTGTCAAACGTATTTTGTTCTATCACCAAGATCAAACTTTGCCGGTGTTTGGCGTAAGACCAGGAACTTAACACTTAAGCGAATTTCTGCATTATAAATGACATTAATGCTAATAATAATTACTTCAGTCTCGACTTAAGTTGGTGTACAACTGAAGTCAAAACTAAAGTTTGGTTTTAAGTTTCATCTCAGACCAAACTCAAAACTTGATCTTGTTTTTGTAGCCAAGTTTATTTTTTTATTTTTTGGGCCTAGTTTTTTACTGTTAAGCACTGCCATCCAGGAGGCACTACACAGCATGGTTGTTGTTGGGATTGATTGTGACTGATGTCTGTTCTGTGTGCATTTTGTGTATGCGCTGCAGCACAAGGCAATTATGTCATTTCCATCGGAGCAGTTCTATGCCAGTCGACTGCTGACTGGTTCTAAGCTACAGTCTTCACGCTCAGTGCTGGATATCTGGCCTTCATCCAGCGATGAGCCAATTGCCTTTATTCACATTGATTCCATAGAGATGCAGACACCTGTAGAGACCGATGGTGATAATGATGAACGTCTGACTGAGAGCTCGGTGACAAACGTCGATCAAGTGCTACTTGTGGTCAGTTTCTCAGCTCATTCATTTGAAAACAGAGAAATACAATGTAAAACAATAAACACACAGATTGGTAGAGAACATAGCACCATTGCCTGAGCAGAGGTAGCTGAAAATGGAAGTCTGATACAGATGAGCAGTTGAGTTGAGTTAATGCTTGTCACTTATCTGTTGGGCTGTGATAACTCATCAGTAAAGCTGGTAAGGATTTTTGTACATTGTTTTTAAAAATTTTTGTAAATGACACATCTACGTAAGATTTTTGTAAGTTTCAGTTACAGTTATTGTGGATGAGGATTTTGGTATTAACTGAGGTTTTTATGACACTGAATGATGGAAAGATAAGTGTGTGAAGTGTGACGTTGTGGTTCTGTATGACACAGTGTCGTGTGGTGAGCTCAATGGTGGGACGTTATGGTATCAGTGCCAGTGACATTGCTGTGCTGTCTCATTTTGAGGCCCAGTGCTCTCTCATCTCTCTTCAGTTGCAGCAGCAGTTCAGTGACATCACGATGTCCACTGTCAACTCTGCTTATGGTACACACCTACTGCTACTGTTCTCTGTCTCTCTCTCAGTTGTCATGATATGCACCAAGTTTATTTTCGTTACTCATCCTGAAATTCCTGGAATTGAAGCTTGTTGTTAATGACCCTGAAAATCTTGCAAATTAAAAATAGAGCTGGTAAAGACTGAAGTTTTTTTAAATAGTTAATTTTACAAAAATAATGATTAATCATTAATTTAAAATAAAGTTAATAGTGGTAATTGCCATAGAAAATGCATTTTCTTGTTTAGCTCTCACAGATGCACTAAGATACAATTAGCGAGTGTGTTTTTAACCCATTTTTAGTCGACAGACTACAATGTTGACTTTTTCTGAAAAAAACCAATGATTCCGATGATTTCAGATGCTTATCGTGATGTCATTGTATCTGTTTCTAAAATGTTTTATTGCCTTGCCTTTAATGCAAATTTCAATGATTAAGATTTTGTTAATCATTACAAGTTTTTACTGAGTAAACTGTGATTTATCATAAATTTTCACGGCGCTAAGTATTAATAATTGGGTGCTGATACGGTGGGGCTGTCTGTGTGGCATGCAGACCGTGAGTGGAACTACGTGGTGCTGTCAACAGTGCGCTCTTTGCCTCAGCAGGAGATTGTTGGTCGACCAAGTGACAGCTGGCGTGCTGAACACCTTGGCTTGATTCTCACTGATGCTCACCTGATTAATGTTGCTCTTACGCGAGCTCGACAAGGACTTATCATCATTGGTATGTAGCGAAGTTTGACTATACGCATCATACATAATTATATATCCTACTTTTTCTTAAAAATAGGTATGCTTTTTAACATATTCTATGTAGTCTGTATGCTGTGTAGTCTATCTACGCTCACAGCATCTGGAAAGTAATGGTATTTAAAAGTTAACATTTTCACATTTGGAAAGTCCTTGAAACGTATTGGAAATTTGTTGTGGAAGCTTGAAATTTCACTAGGGTTAATTATGTTAATGTTAATGAAATAGCTTTGCTATAGACCGCTACTCTCTTTCAGAACTGTTCCTCAGAGGTGCTGTCATCTGCAACAAGATGTCATTCATTGAAACAGGAATTGTGCTTTATTAGTTAGCTAACTAAGAGACTAACTCTGTACTGTGTTCATTAATATGTTTAACATACCTTTAGCCAACGTCATGTCATCAGTAAAATTGGTTATGTTCATGATTCACAAATAGATTCATATTGCAGTAGCATTTGCATCGTTCTGTGATACTGCAAAAGTTACGTCAGAACTGTTGTCTGACACTTTGTTTGTTTCTGAAATCGACCTGTGTGTTAGTAATCAGTTGCGTGTTTTAAATTTTACTATACTGTGCGGAATGTCTGTCTGTCATCTCTCATACCCCTCTGGCGCCTTCTGTCACGGTCACAGTCTGTCACAGTCACGACCCTGACTGCGGCCTTTGAGTCCTTGGCCTTAGGTCTGTGTGCCTTTTCTTGCCCCCACTTCCCACCACAGGCAACCTGGGGGGGGGGGCTGAGTTGCCGACCCGCCATCAGTATAGTACTTAGCGCGGCATGTAGTTCTTCATGGCGCCATCTGGCGAATGCCAGTCACTTAAAGGTTTTACCGCCCATTGAGCAGGAACTATGCTAGCAGTGACAATGGAGTTGTTTGTGTGTTGCCAGGCAACAAGCACCTGCTGTCATGTGACCCGGTGTGGAACTCCCTGCTGCTGCATTATGATTCTCGCGGCAAGATTGTCAACGCCAGCGAGTTTATGTGCTAGACGCTATGTCCCGGTGTTATCACCTTTGGTGATCATTGTTACAGCATATCCTGTAGTCACGGATTAGTCGAGCATTTCAAACTTTGTAGACTTATTTTAGCCATTCAAAGTCAATTAACTCTCCTGCTAAGTTAACTTTTATTTTTTATGCATACTTGTGACTTGTTGCATTTAGACGTAGAAAAATGTTTACCCCTAGGCATTTATCAGGAAAAAAACAGGAAATCTGGTTTTTTATGGCTGTGCTAAAGATGGTTATTTTGAAGACAACCGACAGCTAGAAATAATGATATGCATGCCACAAAAACCGGAAATAGTTATATTTTTATAACTAACAGATTATAATGTTGAAATTGTAACCAAAATTCGGGATTTTTGACCATATTGTGGTTGTTGGTCGTTGTTGCAATTGTCAGAGGACAGTTTCTTTGAGTTCGCTGTGATCAGATTTGCCATTGGAAATTCAATTGTACCTGTGATATTATCGGTGTTATAAGTGGTCCCAGTTTTGATGACAATATTGCTACTTTCATTTGTGCGTCAATGTCATGTTTATTTCTGGACACCTTGTGTAAGTTTGCCGTGGTTGAAACCTTTGCATTTGTTGCTTGAATTAGTTCCTTTGTAAACATTTAGCATAAGCGTAAAATTCCTCCAGTTCATAAATACTTCATGTTTGAAGACACGCCAGGCAACTTTTGATGTATGATCTCGCCTTTGCATCTTTTGCTGGATTTATGTTTATGATGTCAGAAACGGTGCAGCCCAACTCTGGACAGTATATTTTGAAAGAAGACTTAAGATATCAGGCTGGCTGGAGGCTTATTTAGCTGCAAGACACTGCGGTACATTGTTAAAACGTACTTTTAATAGAGTGTGTTTGATAAGTGTTTTAGTTATGGACTTATTGGCACAGAAACGGTTCATTTGTCTAAACTGTCAGTTTGTCACTGAAATGTGTCTTATGTTGCTGACTGTAGACCTAGGCATAAAAAATTCCTGTGCATCTGGTTGGTGTCCGTCCGTAAAATTCCCCCATCTCCAGAATTTATACCGGATCTTCGAAGATATTGGGAGTCGTCCATAAATACCATCACGCTCTGAGGGGGAAGAGGGTTCATATTATTGTGACGACGTGTGAGAGAGAGTCACGCACGTCACATTTGCGGGAAGGCACAATGAACATCAAAATTCACGTCGCCACCTGGTCGTATGTGGCACGACGAGTAGGCTTAGAAACATTTCGGAAAACTGAAACTAGACTCATCGCATCTAGTCTGTTGTGCTGCAGTAATTTCACTTTGGTTCTAATTGGCCACTGTTCAGTGTGTCACTGTTTTTCTGACCTGTTGTGTAACAATACACGGAATGACATGAAGTGAAATTTTTTTTAAATAAATTATTATTTTTCCCAACGTTTCTACGTTTTCGCCAGACTGCAACACGAAGCACAGGATATTTCAGGCCTTATTGACGTTTACGTTTTTAACAGTAAAATCAAAGTCATCTTGTCGGGTGACAAAAATGCAGAATAAATAATGTTTGAAATTGATGTGTTTGTGTTCATGGTGGTTTTGTGTCTCATAGCAGGTATGCCCAGTATTCCGCCAGAGTTAAGTAGAGTCTGTGTGCGTTGAAGATAGGATCAGGGCTTGAGCAACAATGCACTTTTAACCAATAGGCTGCAAGGATATACTGAGTGGAGCGGCAGTTCTTTAAGTTGTTGTTCTTCTACAGTGCATACAATATCTGCTTGTCATAAGATTTTTTCCGAACATGTGAACCATTATAAAGCGCAAGTTTCTCATCTTTCGGAGTAAGTTGGAGAACAGTAGAGCCTACATGACGCGATAACAGTTTCTAGTGTAAGGCCAAGGCTTAAGACACGAAAGCCAATGTGTAATATTCGCGCGCTATAGGCTAGAAAAATGCAATCGGCTAACTGGTAATCTGCTGTTAGTAATGAGCAATACTGTTGATATTTTAGTTTTATAGGCTTACCAGTGACAACGACTCTTACCGATTTGCAAACATCTAACAAATGAAAGCTGGATTTCTCTACACCCGTGATAACCATTAGGTCTACAATTTAGTCATGTAGGCCTAAAACAAAACTCTTGTGAAACATTTAGTTCAAATCATGCACGACATTATTAGCGCCTCAAAACACATTAAACATGATTAACCGGAGGCCTGCATGCAAAATATATACGATAGGCCTAGGCATTCGCACAATTTTTACGCGCAAAAGCAGCTACTGCTTTCAGTGCGTCTTAGCCATCGCAATTCTGTCCGTCCGTCCGTCCGTCACACTGGTGGATCAGTCGAAAACGGTGCAAACTAGGATTACCAAATCTTCACCGTCGGTCTAGTTTCAGGAACCGTAAAGCTTTTCCATAAATTCGAAGGGGGTCACCCCGAACGATGACGCTAAATGAGAGCTAAGAAAAAAGAGAGCTGAGAAAAATTTGCGATTTTTAGCCAATAAGTCGCTGTATCTCGATAACGGTGCGAGATAGGGCCTAGGTTATTATTAATCACTGATAGGAAGTCGTACACTGGCTCTCGATTGCCACTGAATTTAATGACATTGGATGACGTTGAACGCTAAAATAGGGGTTTTTATGGATTTTTTGGCGATTTCGGGCTGAGAGACACATTTCAAGAGCGAATGCGCCGAAACCAATTGAGATAGACATAGAAAAGCTGCGTATGAAATTTTCAGCATTGAACGTAGATTTCAACGGTCCAAGTCTCGGTTTTCTATGTTCAAGGAAACCTAAGCACGAAGGCATCAAAGAGCGATACCCTCGTAAAAGTCGTTATTTTACCGTTGTTGGCCAGTCTTTCGTGAAAACGGTTGCAGATAGGCATGAGCATGCTACCTATCACAACAAGCACAGTAGTGACCAGCTTTTCAGCCGTATCAACATCGATGACTGAGAGACCCTAAACTTCGGTAATAAAGGGGTTTTTATTGATTTTTTTGCGATCTTCGGCTGCAGCGCACACCCCAAGATGAACTGCGACGAAATGGCTGGAGATAGACTGACAGTTTGCGAACAGGAACTGCTATAGGCTTTCGCGCGTCCCGTGAGCATTAACTCATATTTCTTGTTTTATATGTAGGCTAATCATGGCTCTTTCATCGTTCGCAAGCGAAGACTCGGACTGTTTGGTCATGTTGCCAGACTTACAGAGGACGTTCCAGCAAACCATATCCTTCGGACTTGCTGCGAAGCCCAAGACGGTGCCCAGCCATCTCCTGATTGGAAACGCGCTCGTGGCCGACCTCATATCACTTGGATCCATCAGATCTGCCGGGACACGGGAATATCAGTGACCGACGCTCTGCAGCTGGCAGAAGATCGCTTGTTTTGGCGACAAATCTCAACGGCGGAATGCTAAGGCTGAACGCTTCGCGTCATGATGATGATAATCATGGCTTAGAAGGTTGAAACGCTTCGAAACTGACTATCCTGTTGCATAATGTAAAACAAGTTCATACAATTGCACCTCAACGCAAAATTTATGTAGCCAACCTGCACGCGATTGGTCCAAGTCGTGGACATGCAAATACGCTATAGACATCAACCGATCAACAATCACTTCAATAGTGCCCGCGTGGGCAATATTGAAGTGCTTTTTGACTGGTCGTGCGTCGCTAATTTTCAAGACGACTATAACCATGCCGAAGCCGAATTCATGTATTGTGGCTAAACTGTACGTCATATACGTTAGGCCTATCAGCATACGACCATATTGTTTGTTTACTTTTTTCAAAGGGAGCTTAAAATTATTAAAAAAAGCACAAATTTTGCGTTGAGGTACAACAAAACAAATATTAACTGACGTCATTGATCATTATTGAAAATTTTACGAACTTCGGGAAAAAAATTTCAATTATGACCTCGACGCCATGCAGTCACTAAGCTTAGGTTTATTTGTATAATGTTACGTATACTCAGTACTGCAGAGCTATTCGCCGAGAAACGCGAGAGGAAGTCTGTGCAATAAAAGATGAAACGCTGTCCTCATGTAGCGAGCGTGTGCGGGTGTATGTATAACCATGCAGGCCGTTAAACGTTCATCAAAGCCTAACAGCGATGACGACTATACGCAATGTCATTAAACCAGAGCCGTGTTATAGCCGCACTGTCCGTCCGTCCGTCTGGTGCCTCCGGGCGTCCGTCCGTCCAATCCAGTCATTTTACTCAGTTTGCCGCAGTATCGTTCATCCCACAAACTATAGCGTTCAACAACTGGCAACAGACAGACAGAAGACGGACAGACAGTCTGCAGTGATGATGAAATTGCAGCTGATCGTGGCGGTCGTGCTGTCTGCAGCGGTTGATAACAGTGTTCAGGACGGATACGATAAACGACCGCAGTTCTTTCCGATCTATCCGCAAAAGATGAATGTTCAGTATCAAGCCGGATTCAAGCATACGTGAGTACTGTTGTCATTTTCACGCCGTAACAGCCTGTAAATCGAATTTCACTGGCCGTAAAAAATATCCCTGTAGGCCTAAGCCTACTTTTAATTGTCGTTCGTCTATCCCCGCAAAAACCTCCGTATCTCAAGATATGACGCAGTTTTTGTTTGCTTTCAAAGTTCTACTAAACAAAATTGTTTGCATCTTGAGGTAAAATACGATATATAATACCCTACCAGACAATGTGCAATTTCTTCGCAACCAATCAACGATTTTAAAATTTTTTGCAGCTGCTTAATACTTAGTAGCCTACGACCTTATACCACCCCAGATAGTGCGGTACCGTACTTAATTCCACGCTGGGATCGCACAGAATACACCTTCGTTTCATTTATGACGCACGACTGCCGCTAAAGTTGTGAGAACAGTAGGACTACCAGTGATAGGTGTGGGAAATAGATTTAATTATAATGACGACGATGATTTCGAGACGTCGATTTTATGCAAATAGGCCTAGGCCCTAAGCCCAGCACGACCGCCACGATCAGCTGCAACGCGCCTCAAGTAAGTAGGCCCCCTAAGCGCGCACTGATACGTAAAGGCGCGTACAGAGCGACGTAACTGAACTGACATGGTTTTGTTTTCGACGAACTGACAAAAAGACAAACAGTAATGCATTACAGTAGGCACCGTCTAACGGCGTCGGTGTCTATGTGACAACGCTCACGTACGCGTCAACCAATGACCAATGGGCTCGCCCTTTTCGCCCATTGGTCAGTCGGTCAAGGCTATACCGTGTCAGTTCAGTTTCAGTTACGTCGATTCGCTCTGTACGCGCCTTAGTGCTTGTGTTGTGAACGCAGAAAAGACGGCGTGCAGGCGGCGTACCGGAACGACCAGAGGCAGGAGTACGTTAACAATCTGGCGTACAAGCACGGTACGGGTCTTGGTACAGCCCCGTGGTATGGCGTACCGGGCACGGCGTACGACTTCGGCAATTCCAAGACGGCAGGTGCGACCTACCACACGGACGCCAGCATGCCGCAGGGATACGGCTACCAGTCCCCACCGGCGCAGTATCACACCCAGCCGTCGTACGGGGGAGGAGGAGGATACAAGACTGGTGGTGACGGTGGATACGGAGATGGTAAGAAGATGCACGGGGGCAAGTCTGCAACGCCAGGGCGCTGCATCAGCGATGCAGAACGCTATGTTCTTGAGCTGCCGCACGCCAAACAACACGATGAAGCCACCGCTACATATTCTCCGGCGCCTCATCGCGATCTTAGCAAACCTGCCATACAAAACATCATTGGAGGTGGTGGTGGCAGAGCGGTAGACAGAGGCTCGTACGGCCTGGCTGTGGAAAAGGCCGGCTACAACACAGCTCATAGAGGGTACCAGGCAGCAAGTCCGGAGAGCAGCAAGGTGGGCTTTGACGGACCGGCGGGTTACGTCAGCGGCAGATACGAGGCGATCGGATACGGATACATGTACTGAGTTTTAAGACACTACAGTGGAATCTTGTAGCGAACAGAACAGAACTAGCAACAGTAGAAGGCGTCATATAGTTGATGTTAGCGCAGCGACTGTACTGTCTAATTACAGTGGACATGAACAGTGTATATGGTACTAAGTGCCGGTGCTGGAACAGTGTAACTAACATATAGTCCAAAACAAAAGGCGACTACGGGGTGCGGCACAAAAAATTAGCCCCCTAAAGTTTTTCGCTGTTTTCTCAGCAACCTTTTTGAATTTTAATTTGAAATTTTACAGCTTTATTTATTAAGACCTTCTACATCTAGGCTAAATGTCAAGTAAAATTTGATTCTGTTAAAAAGCGACGAAATTAGGCCTACAGACTTTTTAACGTGACCGCCTACCGATTTTTCAACATTCAAAAATGTTCAAGCTACAACACCAATTCAATAACATCGTTGAAACAACACAGTTAAATAATGACCAGATGCCAGAATTCCGTTGTCACTGTGAATGTTCGAAGTGTCCACCGCCAGCTACAAGCTCCAACACAAGCCTTCAGTCGCTTAATTTGTGAAGTATTTCACAGCTTTGTCGATCGGTCCTTGTGGCAGGTTGCTCCAGATAACGTGAACCGATTCCTTGACTTGGCAATTGTTTTCGGCTTTGTTTTAAGCTTGCAGTAAGCTTTCAACATTGCACCCCACACGTGATAGTCCACTGGGTTTATATTCGGCAAACTTGGAGACCACTGGTCCTTTGTGATAAAATGTGGACAGCTGGCTCGCAGCCAGTTCTGTGCGTTGCGCTCTGTGTGTGCTGATGCGCCGTCCTGCTAGAAGATGAATTCGGTGGACAGTCGGCGATTGATTTAAAAGAACGATAATTTAGTGATAATTTTTAAACAAAATAAATTATCAAAATGTCACTGTGACGTCATCGCCAGTAACGTGGTAACCGGTTTTAAAAATTAAATAGCATTTTTACCTGGAACATTTTTAATGCTGAAAAATCGGTAGTTTATAACTTCGTCATTTTTCAACAGAGTCAAATGTTAATTGATTGTTAGAATGATTCAGTAAATATAGATGTAAAATTTCATATTAAAATTCTGAACGGTTGCTGAGAAAACAGCAAAAAACTTTTGGGGCTACTTTTTTGCTGCACCCTGTATATTGTGCTTGCCACGTACTCGTACGTCAAGTTAAATGATCTCAGAATTCGTTCTCTGGTTTACACAGCAACAGGCCAGCCTGCACAACATTTAACGTAACAAAATTCCTGCACTCCCAGTTGCTGTCTTTAAAAACCTCATTCCTAAAATTTATATTTGACCTGTCAAAATGTTGAAACAGTTTTCTGTTTGCTTTCAGAGTTCTACTGAAACAAAACTGTTTGTATGTAAACCTGGCAATTTAAAAAAATTACTGTTGTATTTTTAGTTGCTACTATTCAGTGTGCCACTTTCTTTAGTTTCTTTTTATGAGCTGCTGTGTGATATTAGGCCTACACAAAATGTCACATATAACAGGCCTAATAAAAACTACAACAATTTTAATTCAATAAAATGTCTTAATTAAAACACTTCCCCTGTCTCTGCCTTTTTCACCAGACTGCAAATGGAAGCACAAAAATTTTTATGCATAACTGCTGTATGATAGGCCTACAGCTAGGCTGCTGCCTAAGAGTGTGCTAGTGAAAGAATTATGAAAATCAGCCTAGGCCTATATTAATATTTAATTAACCTATTAAAATTTTGTGGTTGGACCATTGACATTTGCAGATTGTGCAAGCTATTCTTTGGTGCTTACAGTTACAGGCTAACTGATAACTCAGTGATTTAAATGTTTAAAAAAAAATCATGTCTTGATACTGTCTGTTGTGACTCTAGAGAGCAAATATTAGGGCACATAGGCGTGAAAATTCCTGTGCTATGAGTTGCCATCTGTCACTGAAATTTTTATCAAACCCATCAAAATAAAAATGCAATTTTTAGCATGCTTTTAAAGTTTTACTGAAACAAAAATTCTTGCACCTAGTCGGCTATGTCTGCTATTCTACAGTATTTTTACTTGAATCCTCATTCATATTATACAAAATGTCATGAAAACAAATTTTTAAAAATATTTTCCCATATCCCTACTTTTTACAAGACTGCAACGGCAAGCACAAGATTTTAAAAGTCTTATAAATCACCACAAAAATTACAATGAAAACATACTTGGCAGTTTCAGACACTAACCACTGCTCGTATTCACAGGACAAGAGAACAGAATTAAAATAAATACAGTCACAGACAACCCAAGGGCAGTAAACCTCAAATCATATGACACAACTACTATATACTGTAGCAACTTAGCAAGGGGGCAATGACTACACGGACGTGGAAATGGACACAGAAATAACAGTGAGTAGGGTTTGCAAACCCGGAGCACTTTTCCAAACCCGGTTTTTCAGGTTTCAAATATCTTAAACCCGGGTTTCGGGTTCGGGTTTTAGAATACACATAACTGCATCTGATTCAGTATGCATGCTGTTCAACGTAGCTTCAGTTGTAAGTGGGTATTAGG
>Ga0056128_1006853_pt1 | contig 14382 bp, 14 predicted proteins | sample WorMetLIZISLAND2_FD_71113 | JGI IMG/M metagenome (GOLD analysis project Ga0056128, IMG submission 71113) | Marine gutless worms symbiont microbial communities from Max Planck institute for Marine Microbiology, Germany - Olavius geniculatus... ... | reverse complement strand
CCTCCCCCCTGGTCGTCATACATTCGGGTACTGACCGTCTACATCCGGGTCTTCCGCCTACAGGCTCGCTGCACGCTGCGTGCAGCGTGCGGCCAGCTAGGGCCTTTATATGCGAGTGACGACACGTTCGGCCGTTCATTTGACGTTTGGTAGTTGATGTGATAAGACGTCTAGCAGTTTGTAGTGTTGACGGCTGTTTGGCCAGTACTGACAGTAGTTATCTAAGTGAATAGCTGTTAGAAGTAAGAAGTTTATCAGCGATATTGAACATCTTGTCGGCGGAGATCGATTCGCTGTCGTGGATCGCTGATTTCTTTGTTGAATATTTCTTGCCGGACGTTTTGTCTGCGATTTATGTTATGCTGACAGAGTTAAATGGATGCCATCGTGAATTGTCATCGGATGTCTTGATTGTCATTACTTACTTGCTAAAAGGATCCTTTTTTGCTGGAGATCTGTGTTATTGTCATTCGTCTACTCGCGGCAAAAAAATTAATTGTACTGAAGCTTTACCCGTGCGTCAACGCCAATTCCGTCAAGGTGCGGTTGTCCGCTTTACATGCGGTTTTATCTTTTAGTTGTCCGTGACTAAGTCTTACGTTTAGGCTTCCATCTGCCAAATTATTTTGATTCCTAAGTTCCCGTAAATTTTGTTCATTTTCAGTTCGCTGTCTGATCGGCTCGGAGCCCCTTACTCCCCTCGCTGGAGGCGCCTACCCCTTACCGGGGGCGGACTGGACCAGTAGGAGCCCGGGGTTTTTCCGTCTTCTGTCTCAGTTTCTACTCAAAGTTTAGTGCCTTTTTTATCACAATGTCTACTGCTGACAGTATAGCCACAATAGCGCAGTCAGACACCGGTGCACAACGCTCGACTCCTACAATGGCGACCTCAGGCCAGGAGAAAATAGGCTCTGATAGTGCATAGGAGATAGGCACAGTGGCCGAGCCGATTCATTTCCAGCTGCATCTTCAGGGAAAAATTTGATTGTTGTCAATGTTGCTAGTACTGCTTCTAACGTTGGGTTTGCGGGAAATGTTTCGGATGTCGATTTTTCGCAGCAGGCGACCCATGCTGACATTAATGTTGGTGTTTCTAGTGTTTTTGTTAGCGGTGTACAAGCGGACGGGCGTGCGGAAAGACCAGACGTGCACACAGACCAGTCAGGCGTACATACAGTGACAGACCGGGCGTACGACGTAGAAGTGTTTAGCTATTACCAGGACGGTGACAGTTCGCCAACACCGCGGCCGCCGTCAGCTTTCCACTATCCTACATCACCGCGTGCGACATTGCCGTTTGTTAGTGTGTATTCACAAGCTGACAGCCGACAGTCGCAGATCAGCCATCGCTCGGTTATCCAGCTGCCACGCGCCGCCAGTCGACAGTCTGTACACTCACGTGCAAGTGGCCGATTGTCGACACACTCGCAACCGACAGATCCGTTCATCGAGTTAATGCGTGGTGTGTTTGACAATCAGCGCGCCGACGTAGCAGCTCAACGCGCCGACGCTGGCCGACGTGAGCAAAAGATGGAGAGAGAGATCGAGCGCCGAGGACGGGAGGCGATGGAGAAAGCTTGTTTGTGGATGGAGCTCGCGCAGTTGAAGAAAGATATTGCTGCCAAGAAAAGACAGACAACTACGCAGTTATTTTCACCGGCAGCCGCGCAGCTTGACGTGCACACTGACAGTCTAACTTTTCTCACCGCTGGTACACTTTCGGGAAATATTCAGTCGACTGCTGCTATATCGGCGCCTGACTACAGCGAGCGTGCTATGGTGACAGACTCTGCCGAAATGAGGTCAACACTGCCGCTGCAGCAGACAGACAGTGAGTGCGCTGCGCCTCTGGCGCCCGAATTGATGATATCAGACTCGCACCCACCGGCGAACGTACCAGTGGAAATGAAGTCAGCTGACTACGTACTACTGCAGCAGCAGACTGATAGTGATCGTGCTACACTGCCGGTGCCTGGGACTATCGATCGTGCATATCGACCGTCGACTGACAGTTTTGGTGTTGAAAATCGACAGGTGACTGAAAATAATTCAGATGTGAATAATGTTTTGATAAACGGTCGTCTGCGCTTGTCGCCGACGGAACGTATTGCCGTGCATTGCCGACTATGACATCTGACATGACAGCCGTTACTGTTCCACCCCAGACATTAATGTCAACTGGTCGTGCGCCTGTTGGTCTGCCGCCCGTGCCGCCTGCTACAGTTGCTACTATACTTTACACTCACCCGTCTATGCATACTGTTGATCATGCACTACCTGTGGTAAATGTTTTTCAGTTTTCAACGATGACTGCTGACAGACGTGATGTAGCTATGCCGTTGTATACTGTGTCCGCCGCTCCCGCTGTTACCGCTGTTGTGTCTACTGCAGCACACACAATCAGTTCATTACTTGATGATGTGTGCGCTCGACATGCACCATCAGGCGCGTTCATAACTCATGCATCGCATGGCCCGATAGTCTCGTTTCCTATATCTGCGTATCCCGAGTGGGGTGGTGCCCCCGTGGGATACCCGAACCCCGATTTTGCACTGCCGACGCCAGCAGTAGTTGGACCAACGATATCCGCAACCAACACTGCACCTACTTTACTTTGTACTATACCTACTGTTAGTTCACTGCCGGTACTGACGGACATTACGAGTGCTACTACTACTACTGCTGTTGCTGATAGTGTTGCTAGTTCTGTGTCTGGTAAATTGGCCGCCGGCTTACAAGTTTTGGCCTTGGCTCCTCGTCCTTCTGGTGTGCCGACGGACAGGCACTTCCGGTTCCGGCCGCCGCCACGCCAACCGCTCAATCGCTTACAGCGACAACACCAGCTACAGTTCAGCTACCCGGCAGCCTGACAGCAGTTACTACAGCAGTGCCAGCGTCTATAGCGGCTTTCGTCGTTGTGTTCACCGCACTTTCAGAGTCAACTACGACGTCATCAGCTGTTCCGACTGCATCTACCACGACCGTCGTCGCGTCAACTGTACTCCCGGTGTCAACTGCTACATCATCTATTGTGACTGCACCCCAAATAAATACTAGTACTGCTGAGTCGTCGAGTACTATTACTGGTGTTGCTGTCACAGGTTCTTCTGGTTCGAATCTGCCAGGGAGTACTTACGTAGCTTCTACACACGCAGCCACTCCACCCGTCATTGTTGTGTACAGTCAGGACGCGTTGAAACGTTATGATGGTTCTTCGTCGCCCAAGGTATTCATGGACCACTTTGACATTGTTGCGGACGTCAACGGTTGGAAGACAGGCCTTGACAAGCTGAATCACTTGAAAGTCGCTTTTGATGGTCGCGCTGCTCTCCAGATCAAGGGCCTCGATGATCCAGCTAAAGCGTTCGCCGCGCTGCGTCGTCAGCTGATAAGTCATTTTGGTTCCCCTAACGAGGTTCAGATCGCGCGCCGACAGTTCGGTCGTCGTTTACAGCTGGAAGGTGAGGCCATCGATGAGTATGCGGACGCACTGCTGAAGCTGAATGGAGCTGGATGGTCCGGTTTGACACTCGAGCAACGTGAGACCGAACTTCAGAACCAGTTCGTTGACGGACTTTGTCAACCGGAGTTGCAGGAACATTTGCGTTTGCAGTATGCAGATCTCGGGTTTGATGAGACGGTCAAGAAGGCCCGATACTATATTGAGGTCAAGGACACTTCCAAGCCCAAGAAGGCTTTCGTGCGGTTCGACAGCGCTAAGCGTGAACCGACTGTCAACGTCATCACGCCATCGACAGTGGATTTGGAGCCTGTAATAAACTGTCTCCAGGACATTAAGGGTCGGATGGACAAAATGGAAGGTCGTGGACAGCTCGCTCGTTCTTCAACTCCACCCAGCCGTCCTACATCACCCGTGACGCCACAGTTGCAGGGCAACCAGCGGGGTAGATTATCATTACGATCGCAGAACGACAACACCGGCAACCGGCGCGTTCAGTTCGAGGGCCAGCAGCCCTAGCGTTTCGATGATGTGCCGCCGCAGAACTACTTTGCCAGTCCGCAACCACGCCGCTTCCAGACGCCGTCGTCAAGATGAAACGAGCCGCCGACGCAGTCGTGGGGTGGCGGTGGTCCACGTTTCCAGGGGACGCCACCGTGGTGGACCAATCTCGGCCCGAGGTATGGTGGCCCTCAGTCCATCCCTACTTCTTTGATGGGCCGTGGCAACTGGCCTGAGGGACGCGGTCGCAGTTCTACCGGACGAGGACAATGGTTTAACAGTAACCGTGGCAGAGGTTTCCAGGGATATGGCTGCGGTTTCGGCAGTCGCGCGGAAGACAAGCAACCAGCTGAGCGCTACGAGGATTTTACACCACGCCCAAGACCCAACGCAGAGCCACGCCCAGGTCGTGGTAGAGGTAGGGGTCGCGGATGTTACGTGTGTGGGACGTTCGGTTGTTACAGCCGCAACCACGTGGAGGAGCAGGCAGCAGAGTTCCGCCGCTACGAGCAACCACGGTCATCATCGGTGCCGCCAGGCAACAGGTCACAGGGAAACGGTCCCCGGAGTCCGCCAACGGGCAACCGGGCTCCGTCACCTCCTCTCCGCCCGCAGTCCCAGTAGGACCACTTCTGCAGTCCGATCGACCGCCGAATTTCGGCCCGATTTGGACTGGGACGCCGGACGGACTATGAACTTCAACGGACCTTACTGAAGACCGAAACGACACCGATTTGACCGACGTTAAGACCCCTCAGTTCTCCTTTTCTGTACTTGGTATTACTAGTGCTACTGCTGACGCTACTGCTACCGCGCCTTACCTTACGCGATTTTTAGCGACGCTGAATATGCTGCCATACGCTATCTCCGAGGGCATGGCCCCGAATATCACCGTGGCGATCTATTCAGTTCCGACCACGATGATGTTAGACAGTGGGGTCCAGATTAGCGTGCAGCCAAGCGACATTGCCGTAAACTTTGATGCGCCCATCTCGCTTTCTAGTGTTACTAGAGAAGTTCGGACTTCGGACACCAGATCACGTTGCGAGGTCCTATCTCCCTCGAACTTCAGTTGTGTGGTTTTCGCATCCACCATTCGTTCTACTTCATTGGCGCTTCCACTCCAGTGATTGGTGGTGTCACGCTCAAGCATTTTGTTTTATCGAAAAATCGTCGACGAGTTGACTTTCACGCTTGGTTGGGCATGGTCAGCTGGGCGGCTAGACCACGTGTCTGCAGCTGCCTGGCCACGCTTCGGCAGTCGGACAGTCAGTCTGTCTGTGCTCGTTGCGGACAGCAGTTGTGTTGAACATGTTGTGTTTTTTTTGTGTTTGAGATGTGCGATCGCGGACGTTACATGCTTATTTTGTTTTCTTTTGTAAATATATTTTATGTAAAAACGTAACTGGGTGTTAAGCGTTATTAGTTTACTTACAGAAAAATCTGGTGCAAAAGATAAAGGCAAAAAAACCTAAAACTCGGTCACTGTGACATTTCTCGCGTCGTGGACAGGATCATCATCAGCTTGCCGTGCCCGATGTACGAGCGTAGGCGGCTTCATCAACTAAGCATCGATAACCCTTTCTGTTTTCAGCCTGTCTTACCATTTCAACCAGGCTCCTATTGCCCCACTGAAGGATATTGTCGATCCATTGTTTTTTCTGGCCTCCTTGTCGACGTTTTCCGGGCATGATGCCCAGCATGATATTTTTCTCCAAGCTCTCATGTCGCATTGTGTGACCGAAGTATTTTAGTTTGCGTGATTTCACTTGCCCCAACAAGCCCCTGTCTTGGCCCACCCTTCGTAGAACCTCCTCGTTCGTCACATGCTCCACGTAAGAGATGCGCATCGCCCGTCTGTAACATTGCATCTCAAACGTCTCTACATTCTCGCATAATTCTTTGTTTAGTGTCCATGCCTCCGAGCCGTACGTCACGATAGGCTAGATTAGACCTTTGATGAGTCGAGCTTTCAGTTTATTGCTTACTGTACGTGCCTTCCAAATTGGAACTAGCTTGCCCAGTCTCTGCTTCGCGATTGCAAGTCGCGACTTGATTTCCTCGTCACATGACGCTTCGGAGTTAAACTTTGCACCAAGATATTTGAACGACTTGGTTTCACTCAGGATGTATCCAGCTACCGTCACAGTTATTGGTTTCGGATCATTACAAACTTTCATTACTTTGGTCTTTTTTCCATTTATTTTCATGCCCAGTTCAGTAGCCGCCTCATGCAAGCGGTTGACTAAATCCTGTAATTTTTCTTCTGTACTGGCAATTAGCACAATATCATCTGCGTACCGAAGATTGGTAATGCACCTTCCACCAATCTTGAACCCTCCATCGAAACCGTCAAGTGCTTTGCGCATTAACAGCTCAGCCATCAGGTTGAAGAGGTAAGGGGACAGAATGCACCCTTGTCTCACTCCTTGCTTGGCTTGAAACCAACCACTTGTCTCTCCATGAACACGAACATTTGATTTCTGCTTTTCGTATAGCGCTCGTATGAGGGCGACGAGATCTTTCGCGAATCCCATGTCCACCATTACCTTCCACAGTTTCTTGTGGTTTACTTTGTCAAGGGCTTTTTCGAAGTCTACGAAACACATGTACAGCGGCTGCCGTCGGGACCGAGCTTTTTTCTGTGAAAATTTTGAGGCTGCAAAAGTGATTGTGCGTACCTCGCTGTGGCCTGAAACCTGCTTGTTCCTCAGCCACTTCGAATTCCGTTTTGGGTGAGATCTTTTCGAGGATAACCTTCAGTAGTATCTTGCTTGCATGAGATATCAGAGATATCGTTCTATAGTTTGCGCATACTGAAGGGTCACCTTTCTTGTAGAGTGGCACAAACGCCGACTGAGTCCAATCGTCTGGCCACTTTCTTGTTCCCCAAACGCACACAATAATCCGATGCATTGCTTCAACCACAGAATCCTTTCCCAGCTTGAGTAACTCGATTGGTATGCCGTCTGGTCCTGCCGCTTTCCCGCTCTTTGTGGATTCGAGTGGCTTTTTCACTTCCTCTACTGTTGAAACCGGCTCTGCTGGACCAGGTGCCAAGTCGTATGTGTCATTGTCAGTGCTGGTGTCCAGGGTCTTGCAACACTTTTGCCACCTTTCCAATATGTCAGCGCTCTCTGTCAGTGTGCCACCATTTTGGTCCGATATCACTTTGACTTTGGGACATGCTTTCTTTGTCAATCGATCAACTTTTTGAAACAAGTCGTCCGACTTGTTTTTTTGCCAGTTTTCTCGATTTTCTCGCATATTTTCTTCAAACGGTCGGCTTTATCCTGTCTGAGTTTTGCGCGTACTTGACGTTTCAATTCTTTGTATTTTGGCCCGTTTCTGAGACAATTGCGTTTTTCTTCAATTAAGGCAAAAGTCTCGGGCTTGATCCGCTTTTTCTTTACGGTCCGGACTTGTTTGCTTAGGGTACTTTCCGCCGTTTCTGTTAGAATGGCTTTCAGCTGGTTTTATTGCGCGTTTGCGTCAACACAGTTCGATGGGTCGGCTGCATCCGGAGTATCCAACAGTTGAAACCGGTTGCGCAGATCAAGCTGAAACCGCTCCTCTTGAGAAAAGTCAAAACGAGGCTGTGCTTTGCTTTTCCTTATTTTGTGCAGTTTCAGCTTGAATTTCAGCCGGACCAGCGTGTGATCCGTGTCAGCATCCGCACTTGGACATGACTTGCATTTGGTCACACTCGACTTGAATCGATCTTGCATTAGTATGTAATCGATTTGATTCCGGCAGGCACCTCCCGGAGCGCACCAGGTGTACTGATGTCTCAGGTGCTGTCTGACCATAGCCTTGGTAGCTAGTAAGCCGTTTGTTTGGGCAAACTGGACCAGGCGTTCTCCATTATCATTTTTGACGCCCAGCCCGAATTTGCCGACCGGTGCCCCTCCACCGATTTTGGCATTGAAATCACCACCCATCAGGACAATGTCCTGCTTTGGTGCCTGGCTATACACTTGTTGCAAGCTCGTGTAAAAGCCATCTTTCTCTTGGTCAGTCGCCTGGTTCGTCGGAGCGTACACTTGGATCAATGTCACATTCCATGGTTCAGAGCGAGTCAGACGGTCAGCAGACGTTCTGAAATCGGGTTGTACCCGAGCATGGAAACCGATGTCTGCTTGTCGAGGATTATTCCGACTCCTGCTTCATGCTTTCTTTCACTACCCGAGTATATGATTATACTCCCATTATCTGTCACAAAGTGACCTTTACCAGTCCAGCGTACTTCCGACACACCGAGACAAATGATACTCAACTTTGTCATCTCGTTTTCAACAATTTCCACCTTGCCATCGGTGGTCATTGTTCTCACATTCCAGGTGCCAAACTGGATCGGCTTTCTCAATTGTCGCTTGTCGTCCCGAGGCCTGGGACAGGTTGGCTTTTGCTTGTTGACGACCCCGGTAGCCAACCTGGTACTACCGTTGCCGGTAACGACCCCACGCTGGCGACCACACGGCCAAGCACAGATGCCCCTGGAGACCCTGTCCCTGCCGGTTCCGACCGTGCAGGATGCGTGGTTCCGTTTTGCTTGTATCGTTAAAGTGCTCATTTCATAAAGTGTTCTTGAGAGAGTGGGGGCCATATGGGGAGTAAGTTTCTCATACTTTTCTTTTCGGCCTTTGTGAGCCCACTTGGCTACTGTGGTGAGATCCCACCTCCCCACAGTTATGGTTTTGAGGCCGGTACCGATACTCCTGCATAAGCTAGTCGTACGGTCCTCCTTCCTCGAGTAGTGTTTGGGTGGCCTTTTACGGCCTATGAGAGCCACTTCGGCTGCTGGGGAAGATCCCATTTTCCCCAGTCGTGTGTCTGTCTGGCGCTGGCTGCTCCTGTTGCCTTAGCGTTTGCTATGAAATTGGTACTGATACTTCTGCTGTCGCTAGACGTACAGTTTTCCCTCCTCATTAAACGTGTTGGTTTGCTGCTTTTGCCAGAAGATTTGGGCATGCATCTGGCACCCTGGCTTCGCGCCTTTTGAGATTGGTACCAATACTCCTGCTGTAGCTAGTCGTATGGTCTTCTCTTTTCAGCTGGCGTTTTTTCAGGGCGACCTGAGTTTTTCCCAGCTGTTGGTCCGCGGCTGCTTATTCTACAAACTGAGTTACCCCAATCCGCTTATTTCGCAGCTGACCTTTGTTGCCAGAGGTCATTCCACTATCCGCCACCTGTGGACGCGTTGAGTGGCAGTACAGCTCTGCCTCCGGGTTTGTGTGGTTGCGAGAAGTTGGTTCCAATACTCCTATATTTAGTCGTATGGACTTCCTCCTTCTTATGACAAGCCTAGAAGTTGGTTCCGATACTCCTGCGGTGAGTCGTACGGACTTCCCTTTTCTTGTTAGCAAGTTGCAACCATACTTCCCCCGGGACAAGATAGTTCTTTGTAAACTTAATACTGCTTGATAGTTTGTTATGTGTTGCAGCTTTTTCATGACTTTTGATACAAATTATGATCGCACTTTCACTGTACGAGCTGTTTGCGAGCAAGTGTATGTGCCGGTTCTGATATATGGACAGTCTGGATGATTGTGATATATTGCATTCTGATGAATAGAGTGCAGGTGGGTTCTATACTTCGCTACTCGCTTTTCAGATGTTTGTATTCTCAGCCGGATCTTGGCATGAAAGTTTGGTTGTATATTAAGTATTATTTGTGCATAAATTCGTGCGATTGGTAGGTCACTGTATAATACTCGTATGTTCCAAAGTAGCGTTTATTTCGCTGTACGTGTTGGCTGGTAGCGCCGCGTGACGCTAACCGGTAGTCAAAGGTCACGATTGACTAGACTAGCTTAGTGTGCGTTGTGGAGGGTTCGCCGCACACCTGTACACAGCTGGTCGGTCAAAGAGCAGGGGTTTGTATGCTAGGTGTGGTCGGCCTGCTCAGCTCACGGTAGTCAGTGGCTGAGCCAGGCACAGTTCTCCTGTCTTCAGTAGTGGCCAGGGTCCGTAGGACTGGTCACTGCGATGTGCTATAGTGCAGCTATAGCGGCACATTGTATACTGTGGCTGGGGTAGCGATTGTCCTTCCCCAGGGGTCAGTAGCGGCGTGTGCTATCTTTGCGGATTGCTGCGTACAGGTAGGCCTATAGTGGACTGACTGTAGGGCCTTCGCCAGGTGGCACGTGCGGTCAGCTATACTAAGTAACAGCAGGTTTTTTTCCGCACATCAGTATGGAGAAATTAGATGCGTCTCAAAAAGAGGCAACCAAGAAGATGTCTAGCCTCCGTTTATCCGTCAAATTATTAGAGGCGGGATTTGATGAAGCTCAGATTCAGGCTATGGACCAAGGTCAAATGATGGCAGCCTGGGCTGAAACAGTGGTAGCTGGTAAAGATAAACCACCCACTGCAGAAGTCATTGGTTATGACCCAGATCTGGAAAGAGAGCGTTTGCAATTTGAGATCAGAAAATATGAGGATCAAAAGGCAAAGAAAGAAAAAAAACCGAAGAGCAAAAAGTGTGAAAAAAAAGAATGCGAATAAGCGTAAAGTAAAGGAAGAACAAAAGACCGAAAAACGCAGACTCAAAAAGGAAAAAGCAGCTGAAGAAAAAAGAAGAGCTGATGAAATTAAAATGCGAGAATTAGAAGTAAAAAAAAAAGAAAACAGAAAAACGAAAACAAAAAGAGAAAAAGAAACAGAGGAACGAAGACAAAAAAAGGAAAAAAAGCAGAGGAACAGAGAGTAAGGAAAGATAAAGCCAATGCATTTAGAAAGCGTGAGTTGCAAATAAAAGAAAAGGAATTAGAGATACAACTAGCGAGAGAAACAGCAAACACATCGTTAGCCAGCAAGACTGAAGTATACGCTGAGGTGTCCTTACTTAAACGAGAAAGCGAGTATCCTGGTTAGCAGGATGGATCCTAAAAAGGCCAGTAATTTCAACAAGGTGAAACAGATGTTGTTGCGTGAATTTAAATTATCTCGTTCTGTGTATTTGGAGAAGTTTAATTCTGATATCCGTAGGCCACAGAAGACTTGCTTCACCACGCTTAGCTGCTATACTGGACGCGTATTTAAACAGTCGCAAGATTAACAAAAGCTATGATAAGCTGATTGACTTACTGGTTTGTGATAAGGTCAAATCTACTTTGCCAGAAGGTTGCTTGAAGCATATTTTGGCAATCGAATCAACCAAAGAAAATGGCTGGCTACCTAGTAGTGAGTTAGCTGAAGCAGTTGACTTGTCTTTTGCTAGCAGGTGGCAGCATAGCGACCGGCTGCGAGCGGGGACGCTCAACATACCGGCATCCACTATAGCTACTGGAAGCGGGGTCGGGGCCGGTGAATCGGTGAACCAGCCTACAACCTCTATTGTTAAACCACCACGTAGCCCGAGCGGCAACCGTAAAGAGCTGGCAATTAAAGCTGCAGCTGAGACAGGGGAATCCAACGGGCGTTGTTTTCGTTGTGGTTCAAAGACGCACATAAGGAGTGAGTGTCCTAAACATAGGCCTGCTCAGACTCACTTAAACGCTAAGGTTAATACCTGTCAGGTACAAACCCCCGAAGAAAATCAGGGGCATAAAAACATCGGTTGATGATGTTAAATCCCCACAAATTGCCAGCGTTAAAGATGCTAAAGTACAGGTGTGTGTGATGAATTACCTTTCGGTGTGCATAAAGTACAATCACATGCTGCAGATAATAGTGGAGTGCATGATGACTGTCAATCTGTGTGTGATGACTATGCTAAACTACAATACGTTGATGTAAAGATAACTGACTGTAATAAATCAGGTATAAAATATTTTTTGCTTTAAATGATAGCGGTGCACAGATAACAGTGATACGTTGTGATGTACTAGGTAGTCTACATGTACCGTACGTTGGTAAGGTTAAGTTATATGGTATAGTAGGTTCACCTGTTTCTGCGGATTTGGTAAAGTTGGATGTATCTTTGTCAAACGGTGAGAATGATGATGAGTACATTACTGTACTGTGTGCTGTCTGTTCTGAGGCAAATGATGATTTGGTGTTGGCTATTGATGTTGTTGATAGTCTGTTTGGTAGGCAGATTAAAGCAAACGTTGCTAATTTTACACATGATGATGATAATGCTAAATGTGATGATGATGTATTAGATGTTATCGATGATCACTCCACAACTGTCAAGAATACTGATAACAGTAGGTCTAATGTGACCGACATAACTGTTGATGAATCAGCAGCTAATTGTGATACTGATAATGTGAATGATTGTGCCAATGTGATGGGGGATAAGCCACTGTCCCAGTCTAAGGCTAATGCAGAGACGTTGCGCCAAGATCAGCTAGAAGACGATACACTGAAAGGTTGGGGGTCCCTTGCAAAACGTGGGAAAGGCGGCTTTATTGAGAAAGATAGCCTGCTTTACCACATTGAAAAGATTTTGAATCAAACCTTTTCTCAGCTCTGTTTGCCAAAGAGTAGGAGGAGCCAGGTTCTTAAACTTGCCCATGATACTTTTGGTGGCCATTTTCGTGAGAAACGTACACGTGAGCGCATTCGTCTGTCATTTGCGTGGCCCTCTTTAACATCGGACTGCAAACGATATTGTCAGACCTGCACTGTCTGTCAAAAAAGGGCTCGTAGGACGTACCGAGACAGGGTCCCGATTACGCCTATTTCAAGGGCAGAGGCCCCCTTCACACACTGGTTTGTTGATTGTTTAGGCCCAATCTTAAACCAGAAAACAAAGTATAATTACTGCTTGGTTCTTTGCAATAGTGCTACAAGGTGGCCTGCTGCTTACCCATTAAGATCTCTGTCTGCTAAGCATGTCTGTGAAGCCATGCTACAGCTCTGGATAATAACGGGGATTCCTTCCACCGTATTTAACGATAATGCCACGAATTTTTTCAGTAAACTTAATCGAGAGTTTCTCATACGTCTCGGATGCAGTCCCAGGTTTAACACACCGGGGCACCCTCAAAGTTCTGGTCTTCTTGAGAGGATGGTAGGCACACTCAAGAATATGATAAGCAAGATTGCACATGACCATCCTAAACAGTGGCATAAATATCTTGGATATATTCTTTGGAGCTTGCGTGAGATACCATATGAAAGCACGGGGGTTCCTCCTTGGGTCCCTAGTTTTGGTCACTAACCCCGACGACGACCACTCGCAGCGCTAAAAAAACCTAAAGTGGAGAGGTAGATTTACGTATAGATTTCGGTAAAAATGTGGTTGAAATTATGCGGCATCTCAGATCAAAGCTGTCTGTTGCACGGAATTATGCCGAATCGCACTGCAGTAGGACTTAAGCAAAATATGCAGCGCATTATAATTTACGCAGTAAAGACAAACATTTACTGCGGAGGAGCAAGTTTTAATATTGTCCCCAGACTCTATAGCCAGTAAAGTTTACAGTCGTTGGAAAGGTCCAGCCACTATAGTGCAGGTGAGGTCGCCTATAGCTACCTCGTAGAACTGGACGGGACGCGTAGTCACGTACATGCCAACAAGCTGCGTAAATTTCATGTGCTCGTTAACGAGGTTGTGTTGGAGCAATTAGTAGAAGTGGAGACAAGCTTGTTGGTAGCTTGGCTTGGCTAGAGACATTTATCTTACGCTGTAGGGGCAGGCAGCAATGTTAGAAAGCGAGCTAGGTTTAGAATAAAACTGGCTTGTACTGGCTGAAAGCGTAGCTAGGAAAAACTAGGCACATTTGGCTGTAGGCTGCGTCTGTGACGTACTGTGCTGTAGCTAGAATATTTCTGTCTGCCACAAAGCGTTAGCAGCAGCGCAGGTCTTGTATCTAGTCAGTTGAGCTCTGGACATCGGTCCGTGCTGAGCTCTTTTAGCTGTAGCAATGTAGCGTAATGTGTTAGCGGCGTAATCGCTGTCGTGACGTCGTAGCTGTGTGTTCCTGATCTATAGAACTTTGCCATTAAATGTCATAATTCTGGATACTATCATGAGTCGTCTCTGTGTTTCGTAGAACCTTCAGTGTAGACGACATGGAAGGACCAATAACAGTCTGACAGTTGGAGTGACGCAACCAGTCTGCCTACACTCTGATGAAGCTAATTCCCTCAATTTCCTCAACCTCTAAAACTCCCAGTAACCAGGCGATATCGACCTTTCTTATAGAAGATCTATTGCCTGATCAGACTGTGAGTGTCAAAACTTGTGCTGTTATCTATGAACATGATTTGGATTTTGGTTCAGTGAATGTTGTAGATTTCGCGGTTCAGAGGCCAGACCGGTCATCGAAGTTGCCTCCAAGCCAGAAGATTGATTCAGCCAAGCTAGCACATTTGTCTGCGCGACAGCGAGAGAAGTTATTGTCTGTTCTTGATGCATTCCCTGACTGTTTCTGTGACACGCCCGCTTTTGTGACTTTGTCGAACATGAGATACCAGTCACGAGTGATTTCAAACCTAAGAGACTTCGAGCTTATAAAGTTCCAGAA
>Ga0056128_1006852_pt1 | contig 14384 bp, 12 predicted proteins | sample WorMetLIZISLAND2_FD_71113 | JGI IMG/M metagenome (GOLD analysis project Ga0056128, IMG submission 71113) | Marine gutless worms symbiont microbial communities from Max Planck institute for Marine Microbiology, Germany - Olavius geniculatus... ... | reverse complement strand
ACTGGATACTAAAATTCGTCTCTATCAGACCTACATTGTGCCAGTCGTGTTGTATGGGTGTGAAACGTGGACCACTACGAAATACTTGTGCGCCCGCCTGGATGCGTTTGATATGTGGGCATTACGCAAGATTCTGAGGATTCCATACACCCACCACATAACCAATGATGAAGTCCGGTCCCGCTCGAATTACCAGCCGCTCTCCAGCATAGTTACAAGCAGACGGCTCCGTTTCTTCGGTCACATCGCCCGCAGCTCTCTTGACGAAGATCACCATCGTGCCATTGCTGCCGCGATACGCAAGCCTCCTCCGGATTGGAGAAGGCCCGCAAGGAGATCCAGTCACACCTGGTTACGTTCGGTGGAGGCAGACCTGAGACCTCTGAACATTGGTCTTTCTTCTGCGTGGAGAAAAGCTTCTGGGCGGGCGGACTGGCGCCTCATCGTGGACACGGCCACGCTCTGGAAGAGCACGCCATAAGAAGAAGAAGAAGGGTAGCATGGGCAGCGAGCCCTCTCTTCTCGCTGCTATGGGACATAGGGGAGCGATGTGAGCTTTCCCAGTAAAATCTGTGAAAAAGTTTCAGAAACGTTGGTGTTTCTATGTTGTTAACGTTTTCAGGCGATTTGTGTTGCTGTAGAAAATCGTGTATGCGAGGCCCGAATTAGGGCTGAAAGCAGTGAATAAGATTAGGGAGTGGAGCGAGCCTCTTCCCACCAGCTGTAAATGGTCTGTGAAGCGTTGTAAGCTTTCCAGTGGAACATGGAGCAAAGCTTCAGCCGCGGCAAGAGTTTCAATACTTTTTGTGACCTCTCGATCTAGCTGCTATGGAAAATTGCGTGTGCAGTGCAGTAGAATTGTGTCGTTTCGCTTTTTTCTTGCGTTTTTTATTGGAGGCGTCGGGAGCTCGGGAGCCCCGGTCCGTTAAACCGCCTGAACCCCAGGTACGTATACAAAGCGACAGCACTGAGCCGAACTGAAGTGACGGGCAATCAGGGCAAGCCCATTGGTCATTGGTTGATCGTTTACGCGTTCGTGAGCGTAGTCACGCAGGTCACCGACACCGTCATCCGGTGCCTATATTGTAGTCTTTCTGCTTGCCCATTGGTCAGTTCGTCAAAAGCTAAGTCATGTCAGTTCAGTTCAGTTCAGTTCAGTTCCGTCGCTGTGTACGCGTCTTTACGCCACTGAGACTGACCACGGAGTGACTGCACGGACTGAGACCTCGTACTGAGCCTACGAGACCATTCGTTGTCTCGGCAGCTGACGAGTCTCTAGTCTCTACGGCCGTCGTCCACTGGACGCCAGCTGCAGCTGTCTGTTTACATTCGACGACGACCGAACTTAACTGACTTGTGGGGTGGTTCAGTCGTCTTGAGACAACGACTGACCAGCCAGACAGCCACCACTGACCACTAAATGACCACTGGCACTAGAATATAGTTTGCAGCAGACTACACAGACCCACGCTGAAGCCGGCCCTGCAGCATTTTGCGTAGTCCTATACTCGGCTGCTGTTGTGCTTTTCACTTGTCGCCCATGTCCAGTCAGTCGGCAGAGACAGAGACCCCGCAGTATTATTATATTTTAGCGCTTGTCTGTCTTTGTCAGTGACACCGTGTCAGGTGCAGAGAGGATGGGAAACAACTGCCCACCGTAAACGTTTGACTGTTGGAAAATTGTTGGTAAGTCTTTTTCTTGTCAGAAAATTTTCGTCAAGGAAGCAAAATTTGGGAAATTTGAGGGCAAAAGCGGAATTTTGAGTACCCGTAATCTCCTCTGTCGAAAATTTGCAGTGTCTGTTGGAAAAAGTGCAATTTCCTGGCGGCCTACTTTTTAACACACGACGTCGCTGGCATTTTCTTACGCATCAATTTACATGTACGTTCAACAGGTTGGTGCGGTTCGTATAGGCTGGCGAAACTTCAAGGTTCGGGTTCGTCGTCATGATCAGCGGCGGATTTAGAATTTTTAAATAGGGGGAGCGAAAGGGTAGGAGGTACAGCCTGGGGAGGGGGCATAGCCCTTTCCGTAAAATTTAAAAAAAATATGCAAAGAATAATACATTTCTGTGCAGATTTTTTACTTGTTTTAAGATGCGTCCAGTTAATAGAAGAGCGGGCAGCCGTCCAGTCCAACCCTTTCCTTGAATCTGCCACTGGTCATAATGTGCACAAGCCGAGTGCGTCTGTTTGAATACAGCAAAGTCTCTAGACGTCTACATGCAATCCTGCTGCTGCTGCTGATGATGATGATGGTGATGCAGAATGAACTGAGTGTGACGTGACGTCACATACAGTGTGTGCTGCAGTGTTAATCAGCGGCTGAACCAACGACTCGTGACGCAGCTTGCAGCAGCAGCAGCACGACGCCTCAACCTGTGGCGTCCTAGGCGGGGCGAGAAATTGCTATTTTTGGCAGACACTATCAATTTCCGACGGAGAAGATTATTGGCATTCACAGTTTCAATTTTGCCTTTAAATTCCCCCCAATTGGATTTTAGCCCCAATTTTGCATTTTGGATGACAATTTTCCGACGAGAGGAAGGTTTTCCGACATTTTTCCGCCAACAGCCAAAAATTAGGGTTGGCAATATTGTCTGCCCCTGTTGCCACAAAGCCGCTGACGTCAACGTAGACGATCTATAATCCCAGCACTGTAAAACCAATTGAGTTGAGTTAAGTCGGTCGCTGTAAACAAGGCTTAACGAGATGTCAGTACAATGTCATGTTTGTTTGTTTGTTTGTTTGTGCCTGGTTTGTTACTTTGTTTACGTCGCGCGTCAACGCACCGGACTCGTCCGTCCGTTAATCGTCCGCATTATTGATGCGATCAACAGAGAGACTGACATTCCACACGCCCGCTGCTGAGGCGCCATGACACGGCGGGGGTAAGGTCAGGGGCAATTGCCTCTCCCCCCACAAATTTTGGGGCTGTCGGAGAATTGTCAGAAAAGTTTCTTGTCCGAAAATTTTTGTCCATAAGTGTAAAACTTGAAGCCGGAAAACTCTTATCTTTGCGATATGGCGGTGTTGAAATTTCGACCGACGATGATCAATCACAATGATTGATGATGATGCTAATATGCTCTGCAGGTTGTGTCCACTGCACGTCGCCGTGCTTCAAGACAATGCTGAACTCGCCGGTTTGCTGCTGCAGCATGGAGCCCAAGTCGACTGCGCCGATAAGAAAGGTCTTCTACTGCTTTGTCTTTATTATAGACTCATATGGTTAAAACGGTAACTTAATAAATTATACTTATTCTTCAGTCTCGTACAATTTTTATTGCTTAGTTTGTTGACGTTTCGGCAACCGCTGTTGCCTTCGTCGGAACGACTGTCCGCCAGATGTCACTACGGCAGACAGTAAGTAGTCATTGATGTGTCGAATTTGGTAGGACCTATCGTCTCGGTTTATCAACTTCACTTGTTTTTTTCCTGATGTGTAGTGCTTCCCTGATCCATCGGTCCATCTTACTACTACTTTAGCCATAGGCGTCTATTCCTGTGGGACAGGCGGCAGCGTCTCCCAATATTTGGATTGGGTGAGGGCACACTATCACGAATGTTGCTCTGATAGGGCCTATTTGAGGCGTAATAGCAGTAAGTAAGAGAAAAATTTTCATCTATGCAGCATTTCGGTCAGTCGATTCTCGGGGAAATCAGTAAAAGACTTGGCAATAAAAGTCATATTTTAAAGCTAAAATGCACCAAGTTCGATTTCGGCTGGTCGCCTCCAGACCCCCTAACTGGATTTAAAATTCCGTTTTGTTAGTGAAAAGTATGTAGTTTGAAGTGACTTGTGTATAAAAGTTCTGTAAAAACGTACAAGGCGTTTGGTTCTTAATCCCCACTATATAGGCTTAACGTTTTTTCCACTTTATTTCAGAAATGAATGATATCTTCGAGACTCTTTGGTTCACGCTAGCAGAAGTTTTATCTAAACGACTCGGTACTTATTTCAACGGTTGCTTTTGTATATCCGTTTATACAGTCTACACTATAGCGGCCATTAAGCCGAATGATAGTTTGATAGTAGGCTAGGTCTAATGCATGCGGGCCGGTAATTTTGAAAGCAATGCTATATAATGCACTGTTGTATTATAGTGCTGTATGTATTGTCTGCTAGGTTTGAGAGCGTTGCATTACGCGGCGCTGAAAGGCTCGGAAGCCGGCATTGAGATGCTTTGTTTGCACGGAGCAGCGATCGATGAACCAACTGACTTTGACGGCAGCACCGCCCTGCATCTTGCCGCACAATATGGACACTACTCCGCTGTATGTCCGTCCGACCGTCTGTCTGTCTGTCTGTTTGTCTATAATGTGTCTGACCTGGGTAATACTACTAATAATAACGATTTAACAGTGCCCTGTGCAGTTGCATGACAGTTTTTGTGTTGGGTCGATTTCTCGCTCCGGATTCGTTGCTTTATCTAATTTAAAACTTTTTTGGGAACTCACCGTCAAAATTAATAATAAACTCATTAATCTTGTATGTCAGAAAAACTCGGGGGGGGGCATTCACGTCGTGGGAGGTAGGGCGAAGGGGGGAAACAATTGTTTTCCCTCCTAAATTTTAGGCTGTTGAAAAATTGTTGAAAATGTTCTTTCTGTCTGAAAATTGTTAGCCAAAAATGCAAAATTTGCTGTTGAAAAACCTTTATTTGGAGGGTGGGAAGTTTGAGGGCAAAATCAAGATTTTGAGCACATGCAGTACCCTTTGTCGGAAATTTGCAGTTTTTGTCAGATTCGGCGAGTTTCTCGCCGATATTGTGTGCTTTGTAAATTTGTTTATTTTACTTACTTAATTGCTTTGCAACTTCTTGGCCCGCCTATTTTTATCGACGCCGTTGGCGGCGGGCATCGTTGGTGGACGTTGGCGTACCAATCGCTAGGCTTGGATGTCTGCTGGAAATAGCGTATCTTTGACGGATACCGGGTATTTAAGTACGCACAAACTTAAAAGTGACTGTTCAGCTGATGTGACATTTGAGAGGGTTGCAGACGCTGAACAGTGGCAGTGATGTGTGCATTACGCTGGCATGGGCCTATGTGCAATGTCATGTTTAAGTTTCATCACATTAAAAATTAAAAATTTAAAGTGAAAAATGCCCAGCACTCTTTACAGCGAAGAACCGATTGCAGTAAGTGTAAAAACACCGACGACAAGCACTAGAAGCGCTTGGAATGCACAAACATACTACCGTCAAGACTGTGCTGCCAGCTGTCGAATTGAGCTGACTTAATGCCGTCCGCTAGCCCATGCATCCTTTAAGAAAGACAGGCATAATCTTGTATCGTTTTGGACGTAGGCCTAATGGTTTTGTTGAGAAAACTTTATTTTTTATGTGCGTTGGCCTACGTTACTTCAGAAAAATGTGCGTGTATAGGTGTGTATACAAGGTGCACGTAAATCGTGTGTTTGTATATAAGGTGGAGCGATTGTTGTACCGAGGCGCAGACCACACGGTGCGCAATAAACTCGACCGTTCTGTTCTGGACGTCGCCTGCGAGTACGGACACGCCGCAGTCAGTATATACAGGGTGTCACTATTAGTTACCACCGCAGACATTGTGCTAGAGATGTATACTGCATTTTTCACGCTGTTTAAACATCTGCAAACGGTTTCTTACTTATGCACGGTCGCTCCTATAGCCTAGTCATTGTAGAGCTACGTTTACTTGTAATAAAATGATATAAAATGCGTTTTGAAATGTTTTGCAAGTGTTGTTTTGTTTCATTTTAAACGTTCGTTCCTCGCATCTTTGACTATGCTAAAAATATTTCAACACGTTGCTGTATATGTTTACTTTTCATGGCAACAACAAACAATGTACGGTTTTGCAAAAACACACTAGGGCCTACCTACTATCGATCATGAGCAACAACAGCTGTAAGACAGAAGCTGGGCTTTAATTTACTTCTTACGTTTTATTTTCTTTGTCGTCTTAATTTGATAATGTGCGATAAATAAGTACTGCTTTTATCAGGTTGTGTATGCACATGCACACTTAAGTGTTTAAACTGCCAGTGTAGGCCTACTTGTGTAAATTGTTTTTTTTGTTAGTTTAATTAGGCTGAATGTCGCAAGTGCTTTAACGAGCCTGGTACGTCGTGTTTATGCAACATGTTTTTTTTGCAACTACAATCGGTGTGTTTACTGAGCAAATAATCAATTAATTGATTGATTTATTTATTGATTCTTGCTAAGCAGGTGGTCGAGCTGCTATTGGTCAGTAGTCGTCGTCAGCAGGTGCCCGCTGGGTCACGTGACTCGGGTGTGTCACGTGGCCGTGAGACCGTTGATCGACCGACTTGTCTTCATCTGGCCGCCAGGAACGGACACACTCACGTCATCAGGTAAAAGTAAAGGTAAAGGTCAGAATATAGCTCTTAAGGAGCGAACCCCTCACAGAGCTACGAGCGTCACTTGTCATATGGGATCGCACAGTGTTACCTGCCACCCGACAGAGGTGAACGTGCCCCGCCTTAACCCCAGCCAGATAGGCCGGTACTCGATTTACCTACCCCGGAGGGATGGAAGGCTGAGTTGACCTAGACGGCTGGTTACATACAGAGATGGTTTACCTGCCCACAGGCAGTCACCCATCGCAGGGCCCGGAGTACAGTAACTTCGCTGATCGTATCAAACGCGTTACCACTACACCACGCCACCAACCTACGCCTACAGACACCCAGTGGCATCCATTTCCTTCGCCATTGCCCCACCCCCTTCATAATAAAAAATACTGGGCGAAATGTGACTCGTGAGTCCATGCCAGTTTGCTTCCAGATGAAATTTCGCTTTTTTTCCCATTTGCCCAACGGCGTCGTGAGTAAAAAATAGGCGGGGAAGTTGCAACCTTCTAACAGACACTGCAACTTTCCGACAGAAGAGATTATGGGTGATCACAATTTCAATTTTTTCTTTAAATTTTCCCAAAATGGGGTCTTTCAGCCAGACAAAGCACTATGCACAGTTTCATCAAAATTCGTCGTAACTGTGTGAGTAATCTGATGGAGAAAAAACAGACAGGCACACACAGGTCAGCTGTAGTAGAACTAGAAAGTAATAACAATAACACGATAGCTTTCCCACGTGTTCAGACCTCTGGCCATCCATGGACTAGTTTTTAGCTTTACCTTTTTTGTTTTTAACCCCCGGATCTTTACTACCGGGGGTATTAAAAAAAATAATAATAATAATATCAAAAAAACAAAGTAATTCGGCAAAAAGGGAAATCACTGATCGATGCCACCTGGCGAATTATAAGTCATCATTTTTTCTTGAAGTCAAAAGCAAATGCAAGTTTTGGTTGGGGGCTCTAGGCCGCTCGACCTCCGAAATCTTTCTTTCTTGCGGTCAACGACCCCATCGGACACAATATGTCATTGCACTCCACAAATGTACCTTCCAACCAACATCCAAAATTCCAAATCTGTCGAACGTGTTAAGCAAGATGCACGAATGTAACAGAGAGACGACAGGCATACAGACCACGCTACGGAGAAACATGTCGATCGCAATAGGCACTATCGCTAGTCAGTCTAATAACAATGCTAATAACGCTGATGTGTGGATTAGGTTACTGCTGCAAGCCGGTGTAATTGATGTGAATGAGCAAACATCTCGAGGAAGCTGTTTGCACGAGGCGGCCATGTTTGCACGACCTGACGCCGTCAGACTCTTGCTAGCCGTAAGTCATTTCATAGGCCCAGCTGCAGCTGCTGCACCGAAGCAAAAATGATCTACACTGTAACTGTTAAAAAAGGTTAGAGATTGCCCATCTAACTGGATACCGCACTGCTGGAGTGGTTAAGCGAGCACGCAGTGCAAGCTTATACCACTCCCGACAGTGTGTTATTGAACTTAAACCACTCTTAAGTGACATAGACTACACTTTCGTTTGCTTTATGACGCACGACTGCAGCTGAAAATTGTGAAAAAGGTCTACTAGTAGTGTGCAAGTTTTTGTGGGTGTAAAGCTTTTTATGCGAAACCCGTCGCACAGCTACGGAGCGTCACCTGTCTGCTGGAAATAGCGTATCTTTAACGTTTTGCTAGAAAACAATTGACTAAGAGCTGTGCTTATCATAATTATGCGTTCGATGCACGTGCAGCTCATTATGTGATGACGTCATCAGTTGACGTTGTGCACCGTGATGTCATCAGTCTGTGTGTTGTAGTGCGGTGCTGACGTGGTGGCGGTCAATTCGTACGCACAGACGCCGCTTGACCTTGTGGGCAAGGTCACGCCAAGGTCAAACGCAGCCGTGCGAGAAGTCAAACTCATGCTGCAAAGTATAACATTGATTTTGTTAAAAATTATTAGATTTCAATAACTTTCGGTGCAAATATTCCTGAAACAAATGGCATCAAACGACCGTTTAAGTTCTCATTTCACCCAATGTGTGCTTTTACACTACCTGGGAAAAACATATAGCACGAAAAAAGCGTTTGAATCAGCAAAAAACATTCCAACATTATCGATTGTAAGCTTCTGCTCATCTGCACTCTGCAATAGCTTGGCTGTGATGTCGGATGATCTTTGGTCTGAACTGAAAACCAGTGACATCAGTGGACAATGTTTCATTTAGGCCTTAAGACATGGCTTTTTGATCATGTCTACTCGTAACATGTGTTTTTCTGAGTATTCTGTTCAAGGAGCGCTTTACAAATTTACTAGCTAATTTATTGATTAGACTTCTATACTTTGCTGTTCGCAACAGCAGCAGAGTCGTCAAAGGCTGTAAAAGACTGCTGAAATAGCTGAAGACATAAATTATATGATTTCTGCGCAATTGTATGTCAGCGGCTGCGTCGTCGACACTAGCGACCCCAAACGTCGGAGCTGTCATCAACAGCAACAAGACGTTTCATAACAACGTCAACTCTAGCGGGTCCTGCTACTCCACCACCAGTCTACCTCGCACCACGCGACAACGATACTATGACGGTACATATTAATTAACATTAGTGTTCATAGTCAACTCAGCCTGGCCATCCCTCCGTGGGTAGGCGTAATGAGTACCAGCGAATGCTGGGACGTAAACAGGCACACCGCGCGATGCACTATCCCCGTATCTGTGGTCTCGCAGTGTAAACCGGTGTCTGGCTGAGGGCTAAGGAAGCAGAAGTCAGCGTCGCCTTAAGAGCCTTATGGCTCGGGAAAGAATTTACGCTTACTTTACGTTTTATACACACAACCTTATTCGTCAAGACGCTGACAGCAAGTAAACAAAAAAGAGTACAAGAAAATACTTAAAAACGAACAACTTATCTAAAAAACGAAACTAATAATTAGCATTGCCATCAATAACCAACAGTTCTTTCATTGCCACGTCCTTAAATACGTTACACAACATATTATCTGACACGATAAACTTTCTCAAAAATTTACACTTTCTGTTTGTCACTGCATCGGATGGCGTTTGGCAGCTGAATACCAGTTTACACATTTCAACCACTTCCTGAGAGCGCGTGGAGAAAATTTTCCTAAAGGTGCAATTGAGGGCAAAATCAACGGCATTAAGCTGAGATTTCTTTAGAGGGCAAGCTTCTAAACAATAATACGTGACTTACTGTGCATCCACCTGCATCGAATTTAGAGCCCCACCATTTCTAGAAGGCAGTATAGCTTGCTTTCGGAGCAATGTTTCATGCAGTTCATTTGCATGTTTATGATTTTGAGCTTAGATATCAGTAATTCTTAGCCGGCTATTGCGACGGATGTAGCGTAGTCTGTCAGTCTGTCCGTCCGTCTGTCTGTCGCACTCGTGTACCTTGAACTTGCTAAAGACACTGGACGAAATGCGGTTCGCTCGTAAGTGATTTGTATTGGACGGGGCTTAAGTGCTCCAAGCGAAGGAACAGTTTGCGCTATCATTTATTCATGTAGTTATTTATTTCAGCGATCAGAGTATGCATCACACTGTAGCGTCACAGTTAGAAAACAAGGCAGGACAAATTCAACACTAACAGCTGCTTAGCATAGAGATACGAACAGACAAACAGCAGGCCGGTCGAGGGTCACAACGGGGCCCGAGGGAACATTCTCGCGAGGCCCCTCTAGGGAAAAGGTTTTTGATTTTTTTGTCTAAAATGGCGCACTCTGTTGTACTTTATATTTCTGAGCGACGGCGGGGCCCCCAAACGTCGGAGGCCCGGGGTAACTTACCCCATATTTCCACCCTCTTGACGGGCCGGCAGAGCCACAAGTCTTGTCAGTTGTATTGTCAGAAGACGACTGACAAGGTTAGTAACACCGCAGATGTGTTGATAAGTCAATCTGTTTCAGGGACTGACTGAAACTTTTCCAGCGAAATAAAACAAATTGTGTCAGGCAGAGAGTTTCATATAATTATATTAACCGTCATACATGCAAAAACGTGTGTATGTGTTGTGCGTGCAGACGGTGTCGTGATGGGCGGAGTGGTGGAAACGCGTCATAACAGTTTGCGACTGATTCATTCTCAGGTTTACTATCAGGCAGAGATTCTGCTCCAGTCATTTTTAGCCGACCGTACTTTGGTAAAAGTCGAGCTGTTGGCACGAGTTGTCGTCCGTCGTCCGTCCGTCTGTCTGTCCGTATGCCATGGATGTATTGTGGCTAAACGGTAATTCTTAGGGGGTGTCTGGGATAGTATTAGCGTTTAGGGTGGTGTCGACTTCCTATAGTCGCGTAGTCTACTCAGAGACTATATTGTTTTGATTGCGCGTTTCCGCTTGGAGTAGACTTATAGCGAGTTACCTTTAGGGAGGGATGGAGGGCTGAGTTGGTTAAATACCGAGGTGATTTATCATTTACCTGTCTGCAGACACTCACCCGTCGAGGTAATAATCATTTGATAAGCCAGCCACACAAGAGCCGCACATCCGGGCCGCACATGCGGGCCGCACACCCGGTTTTAGCGACACACGAGCCGCTTTGAACGGGCCCGCACACCCGGCCCGCACATGCGGCTCGTGTGTCGCTGGCTATAGTGACCCGACCGGGAGTCGAACCCTCGACCTCACGATCGTAAATCCAACACTCTACCGTTACACCACCAAACCTTTTTGCCGTAAGTGTCGGTATCAGTGAATCATTCAACCGGCCAGAGTTTCCTCAACTGCAGAGCTACTTCGAGATTAGTCGTAAAATAGGCGAGTTTAAATGATGATCGTGTCCGCGTGTGATTCTCTGAAAAGCCGCGTTGTTTTCAGACGTTGGCAGAATCTCGTGACAACAAAAGGTAAACATTCAAGGTCATTCAAGGTCATGGGAATGATAGGACCAAGGCACCAACTTTCAAGACCACGGCCAAGGCCAAGGCATTCAATGCACTGAATACTGAATAGGTCCGAATAAGCACACTACAAAACATACAGCCCAAACGTAAAACTTTTTATTAGAGCCAAAAAATTTCTCTTTATCCTTTAATTAATCCAGTTACAGTGAACACTAATCTAATTTTTACATTATGCCATGCAAGTTAAGTAGTCCATATCGACTTATCACTGTGTGTATGGGCAGAAAATCAATGGCAAGGAATTTTCGGATGGCGAATGTTACTGCTCGAACGGATCCTTACGTCACGTCACCAATAGCAACAGCAGCAGCAGCAGCAGTGTCATTAGCGGTACTAGCAACGATAGCAACGCACCACGCGTTCCTGCTTACTACGACTATGACTCCGAGTCGACCGTGACGCCGACGTCAAGCGTCAATGACTTCGATGACTTGCCTGACTCGACTTCCGCTGACACCGCGCAGCAATATCACAGCAGTTCGGACGTCACACCTCATTCCACGGTAAGTATCATCAGTAGTGTTGTTGCAGCGGGGGGAAAGGGGCGGGGAGGGGTAACTGCCCTCTTCCCCTATTTTTGGGCTGTCGAAAAATTGTCTAAAAATTTTTTATTGTCGGAAGATTTTCGTCAAAACATCCAAATATGCAAAATCTGGGTTTCAAAAACACCTATTTGTGGAAAATTTAGGGGAAAAATTAAAACTTTGAGCACCCGTAATTACCACTGTCAGAAATTTGCAGCTGTTTTTCCGGGATTTCGTTAGAAATCTTTACTGTTTGTCGGAAAATAGCAAATTCCTATTTCGCCTAACTTATGTCAGCCACAACACCGCTGGAAAATATTGTTGACTTGCTTAATTAACAGTTAACAGTTAAAGATCAAACGGGTGTACAGCTCAGCTCATATACCCCGTTTACACGATCGAGCAAACGTCGAGCAAACGTCGAGCAGACGTCGAGCAAACATCGAGCAAACGTCAAGCAGTCCTGATGGAACCCCGCCCCCTGGCTCAAATGTAGGCCTAGGCTTAGCCTACAGCTGATCACGTGTTATATAGGCTTTCCAATTACTACCCGCCCGCTCTCCTAATTAGCATGCTAATTACCATAGCTCGTCGAGCTAGCTGGATAAATGCTAGCAAACATCGAGCAGACGTCGAGCAATTAGCACGTGTATTTTGAATACATTTGCTCGACGTTTGCTCGATGTTTGCTCGATCGTGTAAAAGGGGTATTAATTGGAAATTATAGTCAGAGATATATGGAGCTGCCATAATGGGATCATACAGTGTTACGAGGCACCCGACACAGGTGAACGCGCCTCACCTTAACCTCAGCCAGATAGGCCGGTACTCGATTTACCTACCCCTGAAGGATGGAAGGCTGAGTAGCCCTTGGTGTTTGTTAGATGGTTTGCTTGTCCGCTGACAGACACCCGTCCGCGTAGTAACCACTTGACCGAATGTCAAACCCCTTACCTCTCGATCACAAGTCCGACATCCTATCGTCACACTTCCAATCCACCTTGTCATCCATGGATATGCAAATGATATGTAAATGTTGCAGGCTACTGACGCTGACGCTGATGATGTGGTAAAGCGATGGTTAACCAGCGTACATTTACAGCATTACTATGAGCTGTTTGCCGACGCCGGCTACGATCTGCCAACTATCTCTCGAATGACACCTGAGGTACTGACGCTGTAAACGATTGGTTTTATCACCAGCTAGCTACGCTATTAAACAGGACAAATTAGCTCTTTTTTAACGCATTTAACTTGCCATGAATCTACAGGTAGTGCCTTTTGGGCTACTTTTAACTTTATGTACCTAAAGGTGCTTATACAGAGCTGCAGAAATTAAATAAAAGCCAGAGCGCCCGGTTTTCATTTTTTAAAAATTTTATTTTAATTAACTTCAGTTAATTTTTTGTCATTTCTGTCACACTGTACGCATTTTGACAGTATCCGTTAATTCTCACGGCTGGCTTGCAAAGTTTTCACTGCTACTGGCTATCCGGCTGATTGTCGGCTAACTGGGCTTAGCCAATTAACGGCTAGCGATTCCAGCTTACGTTGCGTACGTTGATTTGATAGAAACCAGATATAAGCAGTAATAAATGAATAAATGAATTTTAAAGTCTATTTTCTTTTTATTAGTCCGCCCGGAAGCGATAGCATTCTGAGCGGACTTAAGTTTTAGCCCAGATGTTTTTTTTCCAACGCGAGATCTCAGAGATGCGTGGGCCGACCGGCGTGAAATTTTGCACGATGGTCAGTACTAGGCCCAGTTTTATAATGCCGGTCCAAAACTATGGGGGCACACCCCCAAAAAATTTCAGGGGCCAAAAACATGCAAAATTTAGCCCGATTTCGGACGAGTTTGAAGTTCGGCGGCGAATATCTTCGAAACGGATAAAGATTTTTTAAAATGGGATTTTTATTCCATCTACCGCGATTCCTTCTGCGTTAAAGGAAACAAGTCCGGTAAAGTTTGGTCCAGTGACCTTGGAGATCTTGCCGTGAAATCGTACCCACCGAAAGCGCATTTTTCGGAAGACCATATTTCGGCCCCTAGCGGGTGCTGCGCCCCCAAATTTTTACACGCGCTAGAGAATGACCAAGTCTTACTAGCGCACCCCTCACCGGGGACGGGGGCCCCTTACAATTTTTTTCAAAGGGGTTAAAAGTTGGCTTAAAATGCAATAAAGGAGCGCTTATAACTTCGGAGTTAGGGGGTGTAGTTCGACGAAACTTTGACACTTGACGTGGCTCTAGGTTGGGGTGTTAACGCAAGTACAACTATTGGGGCACCGCCCCCCTTAAAATTTGGCAGGGCAAAAACGTTCAAAAATCGGTGCGATTTACGACAACTTACGAGTTTGAGCGCAAATGTCTCTGGAACGGATAAAGGTAGCGACAAAATCTAAACGGCATTGACAAGTAGGATCCTTTCGGCGTTGAACAAAAAAAATCTGTGAAATTCCGTCCACTACGAACAAAGTTATAAGCGCTCATGTTGACCTACCCTAAGTCGACAATGCGCGTTCGGCGTATGCCAATGCATTTGAGTTCGGGCCACGTGACTTTGG
>Ga0056128_1006850_pt1 | contig 14387 bp, 6 predicted proteins | sample WorMetLIZISLAND2_FD_71113 | JGI IMG/M metagenome (GOLD analysis project Ga0056128, IMG submission 71113) | Marine gutless worms symbiont microbial communities from Max Planck institute for Marine Microbiology, Germany - Olavius geniculatus... ... | reverse complement strand
ACATATTACACATATTACATATTACAGTTATGCAAATAGGGCTATCGCGAATCAAAACTTCGGTTAGGCTCAACAGTCAACAATTTTTTATTACGAAGGGAAAATATAATCTCGAACGATTCTAACGATATTCATGACTAAATGCAAAAAAATCAAGTAAACCTGTGTTATCAAAATGACTGAAACGTTTGAATACAATGCCATGGTAGGCAAAATGACGAAAATGACGTCAATGTACTGTCCAAACAGGATGTGCAACGTGTCACTAGTAAAGGCGCAAACCAGATTGATGCTGCTGCGGCACATGGGGCACCTGCCTTGCTGCTCTATATGCGTGACGCACGACGTGCAGAAGCGTTGGTGCCCACACGGCACAAGCGCATGTTGGGCGTCACGTGGCTGAATAAGGCAAACTTCACACATCTCTGCCTGCGGATCCACGACAGCTGACGGTGCCTACCGTAATGATTGAACTCAGACTTTATAGAAACTGAAACTGAAATGATTTTCAGAACTGTAATAACACCGACAGATTGGATAGCAAATTACAATATCGTGATAAGTCTAGTTATTAGTAGGTTAGTTATTAGTAGGTTTTACGTAAGAAACAGGTTTTTAATCTAAAGTATCCGCTTCGGAACAAAAATCCGGATACCTACCCGGTAGTGGAGTTATGAATACTTCTTCGACCACCAGGTATAATCGAATCTAGATTGTAACTGAGCAGACTTATTGATTAGATGCGTTTGTGTGAAGAGTTTCATAACTTACTCTTCTCGTTTCGTGGGAAAGGAGACCTTATGGGGAAATTATGTGTCAAGTCTGGACACAAGGACAAGTCAATAGCAGCGGTGACCGAATGACGTAAGGAGTCATATCATGCACCCAATTCAACTCTGCTCGTGTTATATATAGAAAGCCAGCGGAACGATCGCTGTGAGAGGAAGTGGTTGTTTTGTAGGTAACTAATTGCTTGTACGTAGGCCTACAATGGATTATCATCGAATCGCGATCAATGCGCATGCAGTCTGCAGATTCAATACTTCTTTTCACAGCACGTGACAGCAACACCAGTCGTCGATAAGTGATCATTATTGGTGCTCAGTCGTCCGTCAGTTGGCCTACCCTCTTTATTTATCGTCGTGGACCCAATGTATTCTACCTCAATATACCTCAGTTCCTAGAATTAGCTGCATGGCCTGCCGCGATCGGCACGCGTTGTCCAGTTTCACGCTTCTAACGAACCTAGACTGTATTTTGTCGTCTTCCACAACACAGGCAAGAAATAAGAAAGCTGAGAAACGAATGTTTTTAAGGGCGCTAAATGAGAAGGCTGTACAAAAAATTGGCAATTTTGAGCCACTAAGTCGCTTTATCTCAACAAGAAATTTGAGCTAATGCTCACGAGACGCGCGAAAGCCTATAGCAGTTTCGGTTCACGCAAAGTTAATATCCACAACCAAATTTTCTATCTGGATCGCATAACGATAATAGCGTGGCGCCACCTTGTGAATGATATAGACTTGTGTCGCAGTCCGAAATCGCCAACAAATCCATAAAACCTCCTATTATGGCGTTCAAGGTCATTCAAAGTCATTGAATTCGGCGCCAATCGAGAGCCAGTGTACGACTTTTTATTAGTGATTAATAGTAACCTAGGCCCTATTTCGCACCATTCCAAAAGTGAATTGCGCCAAAATGGCTGTAGAAAACAATTTGCATATGAAATTTTTAACATTAAACGTAAATTTTAACAGTTTAAGTTTTAGCCTTTTAGGTTCAAGGAGTTCTCCGTTCGGGGACTTCAAATTTGGGCACCCCTTCAAAATACGCGATTGTTCCTGTCACTCATTTAGCGTAAAAAAATTAAAAATGGTTAGTGATAGACAGCGACTTGTTGCTTATTGTAACTAAATGATGAGTTTGTTGGAAGTACTTACATATATGACCTTGAATGACCTTGAAATTCAGAAAGCGGGTTTTAATGATTTTTAGCGATTTTAGGCTACGATGCATATTTCAACAGTAGATTGCGCCGAAATTACTGAAGATAGACCATGCACATGTATAAAATTTTCTGCATAAAACGTAGATCCTAACCGTTTGAGTTTCGACTTCCGATTCAAGGAGTCTAGTGTACGAAGGCGAAGGCATCAAAATTCGGGTAGGCCTACCCTTTTGAAACGCATTGTTATTTTATCGCACGTTCTACACTGATTTCCCAGGTCTTAGTACCGATGCCGTCGCGCATCGCGTGAGTTTTGCTCACATTACTTACTTATGGCCTACCTATCAGTTTGAACAATCGAGATGAAAATCTACGGCATTTGTCTCACCTCAAAATAAAACGTTTATAACAATTTTCAGTGTCAATAACTGTGACATAAGCTTAAGTGTGGTAATGGATTGTTTTTAGAATTCGGTATGAACTAAGCTGATGTAGATTTGACAACGCAAAATTAAGAATGAATTTTCCGTGTGAAAAACAACTGTACATAGTGTCACGGATAGCTGCTTATCTCGTTCGCCATCATCAGCCACTTGTCACTCGTGTCTGTCCGTGTCATGCCAGTAAGCACTGAGAATGAAATTATAACTATTCGAAGAAGTCTTCGAGTGGCATGCATTGAATGGAAGTAGGCTGGAACTATAGTTCAGTGCATGAATGCGTGTGGTCTCATCTCTGTTCACCATATACGTACTTGTGTCTTTCAGTTGTTAGTGAAGGACAGTAGCAGAGTAGGCCTATGCCTGAATGCTTAATATCTAAGACGATACGAAACCGTACTGTTGAATTTGTCTTTTTAGCGTGAGGTTTCGCAATACACAGTGGTGTGGTCGCGACGTTCCGTGAACATGAGTTTATAAGGCCGTTGTTGAATTGCTACATATCGCGCCGTTGTAGTGGGTAAGCGAGGACGCAGTCCAAGTTTTTACCACTCCAGACAGTGCAGTATTGTAATATGCTAATCGCATTTATATAGCGCCATATGCGGAGCTACAGAGGCCAGTGGCGTAGCCAGGAATTTGCGACAGGGGGTGCGTAAGGTCGTACTTTTTGAGTCAGACGCCGATTGCCTGATACAAGTAGCAGTGCCAGTAGACCCTAAAGTTGTCTCTATTTTCCCCTCTGTAAGCTGTGTCAGATATTGTTCGTGTTCCCATGCCAAAGGTCGAGGCGCTGGACGGCAGTCAATCGGGCAGTATTAAACAAAAACGTTTTCAAGTGTTTTTTGAAAACAGAGTCTGAGTTGCACATTAAAATATTTGCGGGATGGCCATTCTAAGTAATGGGTGCAGAGTAAATAAATGAACGTCTAGAGAAGTCGGTGATCAGTTTTGGTACAGTCAGCAGAGGCAGTGAAGCAGAACATGTAGAGCGGACAGCGGCATGTGGAACCACATGCTCGTTGAAATACGTCGAGACACCGGACGTGCGAGTTTTCCGCGTCAGTACAGCCATCTTGTACAGCACACGTTGGCGCACCGGTAACCAGTGAAGCTGGCGAAGTAATGGCTTGGCATCAGACCGACGAGGTACTACCAGTACCACACGAGTTGCATTGTTTTGTGCTCGCTGCAACTTCTTTAGGCCCTATAGTCGACTCTGGAACTCCGTGCAGTGGCGAATTGCAGTAGTCGAGTGGACTGTAATTCAACCACGTTCAGACTGCCCAAGATACTTTATGACGAACGACTGCAGTCGAAAAGTGTGAAAACTGTAGCAGTGCAAGCTAAGTGCGGTAGGTTATTTTTCTATGGGTGGTCCATTGTGACCATGCGTCTATCTGGCACCGTTATCGAGATATAGCCATTTGAAGTTTTTCCAGGAAGGCTCTTCCAGTTAGAGATGTCGTTCGGTCGTTGGTCGGTCAGTCGGTCGGTCGGTCGGTCCTCAATATTATACTGATCTCATATACTCCTCTTCGTTACGTTAGGAACGTAGTGCGCAAAGAGTAAAAAATATTGCGTTTGCCTGAACAACATTAATTAAGGCTGGCTATACTACACGGTGCTTCAAAGACCCCTTTTTCTTTTTTATGATTTTGTAGCCAAAATTACGTCTCCCACGTTCACCGTTAAATTTGGGCATTGTTACCACTCGGTTCCAAATAATAATTTTAGCTTTCTAAGGGTCCAAACCGCGTCCAAATCGGTGCAGTCGTTATACCTCTTACAACTAAGCATATTTAAACACCCTACATAATGAGCCGTTCCCTTCCCTCCCTATTTTCTAGGGCGGACGGTTCAGAAAATGGAATCATCCGTCCCTTTAAAAGCGAGTGACGCCACTCGCTTCGTCATTCTGCTTGCGGAGTCCGAAGAGAACGCACCTCGTATAGAGTCGACTTACTCAACCGATAACTACCACCAAGAACTGGTGCAAGCACCTAAGCTCGGTGATAGTATATTGGTTTGATGAGGGTGAGAGCACCAAGGTGTTCCAAGCTACTAGTCGTTCCGACGTTATTGCTGACTAAGCTAAGGCTGCGGTGAAGACACCTGTCGGTTCGCTGGCTTGGAGACAAGCACTGAGTGCTCAGGAAAATAATCCCGGTCTGGGATAACCGGAAACTCCTGTGGGCTCCGGTTAAGCCGGACATACAGGGCGAGTCACGCCTCTAAATTGGTTAGGGTTTCCACTGACTAGGAATACAGGGTGTGCCAAAAATGATCCAAGTTATTTTTGGTAGAAACTTCGTCAAATCTCCACCAAATTTGATACTTTTTGGCATACACATAGCCAACACGATAGAATGTCTACCTCACATAAGTTATGTTAACGCACTACCGTGTAAAACGCAGATGCTCAAAACTGTTACATCACACGGTCATTATCAGTAGAAGATTGCTCACTTGTGCATTATCAATTCCACAAAGGACACCATGGAATTTAATAATTTTGTGGTATTAAACAGTTTACGCTGAAAAACAGGACACAACAAAATAACTGATTGATGAGCTTAAAACACATCTTATAAATGAATGAGTGCGGTGCATTTTGGTCAGTTGGTTGTTAATGCCGCTGTCAGCCGTGGCGTCACATCAGGGGCGTCATTTCAGTAAATCGTTGGGATCTCAGTGATCCTGTGGGGTTTAAATCTGCGTATCATATTGTTTTTGCAGCAGTAACACTGTTTCAAAGGTACGATTTACAAAGAAAAGAAACTAAAATCGTAAATCCTTGGAAGGGTCTATAGACCCTTCCAGCCCCCTCCCCCTTCTAAATGACGCCCCTGCATCACGTATAAGCCATTGTGTACACTTTGGACATAAATTCTGATAATTTGAAAGCAAGTTGTTACAAAAACTTATAATTTTGCTCAATAAATCACATTTCAGTTTATTGTGTGCTTGATATGTCACTAGAACTTTTACGGAGTCAACAACTGAGCATTATGCAACAATTTTAGAGCATTTGCGTTTTACACGGTAGTGCGCTGACAGAAACAAAGTGAGGTGGACAGTGAGTGTACCTTACATATTTTTTATCGTCTAAGGTCCGGTTTTTCCATCGCCGATCGAATCAAATTTGATCTCTGATTTAGGGCCGTTTTTCCATGCACATTTGATGGCCGGTCAAATTGATCTTCGATCAACTTCCAGACTACATCGGAGATCATCACAATGACCGCTTTTTCATCGCCAATTAGCGACTAATCGTCCATCAAATCTCCCATCAAGTTGATGGCCGAATATTGGCAGATCAAGTTAGATAACTGACAATTAAACGTGGCGATCTGCAGTTCGTTGCTTATTCGCACCAGAAACGTCGCTTCACGTCGCCGGTCAGAACGGCAATTCACGCATTAAAATAAAGTTCCAGAAATGGCGATCAATCACTACCGATTAATTTATACTGTGCATGGTGTTTTGTGAAGAAATACAATGGATAGACGCTCCCATATAGATTTGCGATAGAACGTATTTTTGACAGCAGAGGATATGGACAATATCCGTAGTCGGAATGTCCGTCCGTCGGTCCGTCCGTGCTTCACTGTTTGGATCGCGGCGACTTTGCCTTTGAATATCAATCAGTCCACTATTGAAAAGCTGACATTATTCAATATTTCAGAAGGTACGGTAAGAGTAGTGTCATGTCTGAGGTGTAATGCAATCGTCGATTATTCTTATATTGATAATTGCTGCCGAGTGTGGCAGTGAAAACTGTAGGCTTAATAAGAAATCTGTCAGCATTTAACTGTTATACCAGGCAATAAGCTTTAGTCCCTCGTTAGTCGGACCACTTTGTAGGCCTATAAATAATGAGCTAGAGGCCTACACGAAGTATTCAAGGACAGGTGAAAAGTGGCATAACGGCGTCGGCTGTCAAAGTTCACGCTTTCGATAATAAACTACCGACGTGCATAACAGCTAGGGTCGTTTAGGTATAATAATATACTGTACATGCTGGGTGCTACCGCAGTGTATGGTCACGTTGCGTGCGTGGCATTTTCCCACATAGCTCAAAACGTCACGTGCGACTGGCTGGCAAGTCAGTGATCTAAATATGTCAACAAGTAGTCGCCGGCTAAATTATGCGTTGTGCGGGCGTTCAGATTAAAACGAAATAAAACGCAATTGACGACAAACGACAGCGATCTGATCACCCTGCACGCAGACTTCGATCAACATAGCATGGATGTAATAATGGTTAGAACAAGAAAAATTATTAGATTGTGACCAATATAATGTACTCCTCGCGCGCATTATTTTGTCTTGTATTTTTTAAAGTGCTTTTTCGTTTAGTTCAATTTGTATTAGAGACCCGGCGTCAATTCCAGACCGGACTAATATTATACTAATAGTGACTGTGCGAAGTTGTTATTGGAAATTGTCTCCTCGTCTATCTGGCACCGTTATGGAGATATGGCCGTTTGAAGTTCATCCAGGAAGGCTCTTCCAGGAACGGAGGTCGGTCGTAGGTCAGTCCTCAATATTACACTGATCTCATATACTCCTCTTTGCTACATTAGGAGCGGGGCGCGCGACGAGTAAAAAATGTTGACAAAACAATCATAACACGTTTATGTAGAACAAACTAACGATTTGTAAATGCTGAGTACAAAGTTTTTTTTCTGTTTAAAATTATGGACTAAAAACGTTGCTATCTCTTTATTTCGCATTCATTTTCAAACATCATAGTGCAGCACCGTAGTGCTGACACTGATGTAAGAGCGATGAGCTTTGAGTATAAAAATGGCATTTGGGGGAGGGAGGCTGTAACTTTTAAACACCATAACCAACTTACAAAAAAACTTGGCATCAGAGATCACATCGCCCACCCGACTTCACATGCAAAATCTGGTTATAATGGGTTTAATTGGGCGTGGCGCATGCGCAGGCGTCTATTTCTTTTTTCTTTCTTTTTTTGCGCATGGCTACACTCTTAGAATTACGGGTGCCACGGGGGTGCCACATGGTGCCATTTGGCACGCATGTGTGCCAATACACTGCACGTAGGTGTCTGTTGGTGCCTGAAGTCGCCGAAGGTGCTCGACGTTACTTTACGCTGCAATGTAAACAGCCTCTGAGACCGTGTTTTAGAGTGTTTTGGGTGTTTAGTGTGTACTGCCTTGCAGTAAACCCTGGCATGCAATCTCCGCGGATTACTAGACTCAACGGCTATCAGTTTCATAAAATAGGTTTATTGAATGTTAAACATTACTTTGCCTTATACGTTACAGAAACAATGATGTTAACAATGCCGCAGTAATTACTGAGCAAGGTATTTTATACACGACAAGACCAATGCCAAAAATTCTGACGTAAGGCGTCACTATTGTCTGGAGCAGTAATAAAACAAATAATTTGAGCAAAGCTCACGTAAGGTGCGACAGTAGCGGTCCTGTTACTGGGAAATGTTGTACAACATGCAATAAAATAATAATGCGTTTTAAAGGAGTACCCAAATTTGAGGCCTCCGTACGGAAGACTCCTTGAATTTAAAAGGTCGAAATTTAGACTGGTAAAAATAGACGTCTTATGCAAAAAATATCATAAGCCTACGCAGGTTGTTTAGGTTTATTTCTAGCCATTCACTCTTGAAATGTGCGCCACAGCCGAAAATTGCAAAAAGCACTAAAATCCTTTATCGTTCAAGGTTCAAGCTCATTCAAGGTCATCGATGTTGACGCCATTTAAAAGCTCGTCACTAGTTCTTGCTATGATAAGCAGCATGTCTGTGTCTATCTGCAAATGCTTTTACGCTAGACGAGCTAATAAAATAACCATTTTAAGGTGGTACCCCTCTATGATACCCGCCTGCGCATGCCTTCTTGAACCTGAAGGGTCGACACTTGAATTGCTAAAATCAGCGTTTAATGCAAACAATTTCATACGCTGGTTGTCTTGGTCTATCTTTAGCCATTTCGTGCCAATTCACTCTTGGAATGTCATTGCACCACCGTGACGCTCCATAATCCCAGATAGCTCCTTGTTAACAATGAAATTACCTGTAATACGCAGTTCTTGGAGTTGTCGTCACGCCAGATCTGAGTCTGGATAAGCACGTTACTGCCGTCAGCTTTAAGTGCTTCTTCCAGTTGCGTCAGCTGCGCCGAGTTCGACTGTCACTCGACGATGAGTCTGTGGCAACTCTAGTCCACGCATTTGTCGCTAGTCGTATAGACTATTGCAATGATCTGTTGGCTGGTGCATCGAAGGTGGTAACTGACAAACTGCAGAGCGTAATGAACTCGACAGCGCGTGTCATTACAAACACACGGAAGTTTGACCACGGTCTGTCGCACGTCCGACATGAAATCCTACACTGGTTGGATGTACCAGAGCGTGTCACGTCCAAACTATGCTTGTCTGTCTACAAGTGTCTGCATGGAATGGGACCGCCATATCTATCGGAGATGTGCTTGCCGATCTCGTCGTTGCCTGGCCGTCGTCATCTGCGTTCTGCTGTCCGTGGAGAACTCGCCGTTCCTCGTTACAGATTTACGACAGATGGCAGAAGGGCATTTTCTTTCGTGGGCCCGTCAGCATGGAACAGTCTCCCGACGTAACTGAATGATCACACACTTAATCTGGATTCTTTTAAACGTTTCCTTAAATCATTTTTGTTTCAGGTGTACTGATAACGCATTCAGCGCACTATAGATTTTTTCGAAATGATAGTGCGCTATATAAATGTTCACTTATTATTATTATAGTAATAAATGGTGCCAGATGGCACCGTTTGGTGTGCCAAATCCCGAAAAACGGAATTTTTGGTGTGTCCAAAAATGGCACCCCAAATGGTGCCATTTGGCACCTCCGTATGAGGGTGTCTAAGGTGCCAAGTCTCAAAGTGCCGCGTGGCACCGTCGCGTAAGGGTGCCGGCTCGTGGCACCTTTACGTGAGGGTACCTTTGGGGGTGCCGTTTTTTAACAACGATTTGGCACCCAAAAGGTGCCATCTGGCACCATCTGTACTTTGTTCTTAGAGTGTACACTGTACACTGTGTACAGGTCAGCTTGTTGGACCGACCGACGCCAATAATGGCTCGAAAGAGGCGTCCTGAGGGCTATTACATTTTTATACGTTTTAATTATTTTTTGTTATTTATTCTTCTTACGCCCCAGTTTTTAAAAATTTGCATTACGGCGTATGGGGACTTCAGAGCGGTATAACTCAGTCTCCGTAAAAGTAGCCTAATTACGCGCGTTTTCATCCACCACCCTTTTTTCGGGGTCGAACAATCTAACGGTGTCATTAAGATTTACCCCCGACCGCTTCTTGTTGCCACAGCAACCATGCACCGAAAATTTTACATTACGACCAATAGAGATTTGAAAGCAGTATAACCATACGCGTAAGGGGACTTTTTTGCTTGAGGGGGGCAGAGATCTGAAGGCAACTTGCCCGAATATTCAGAGTCGGATCATGGTCCCCTCGGGCCCTGAGGCTTGAGAGCGACTGAGGGCCCCTCGTACACTGTACACTGCAATACTGACTCTATTTTAGCTATTTTTGTACTGCAACGTTTTTTGCTTAAACAAAAAAAGCAAAAAAGGCGGCGGAACAAATTTAGAAGTGGAAGTAGGCCTACAGGAAAAAATGAACTGCTGTAGGCCCTACGCAAAATTGGCAGACCGCAATTGTCTATAAATTTCGCGGTCCGCTATATGGGGCCCGGGCCTTAAGACTTCAGTCTCACCAGCTTCATCGATGATCCGCCTCTGCAAATATTTTTCAGTCATGGTGTGGCTCTAAGGAGCACTGGAAAAATGGCCTCTCAGGAGACGAGAAATGGCGATCATCTAGTGTGAAACTTTAAGCTATTTTTTTCTTGAAATAGTGTCAAAATTCATCCAAACACACGAAGTTGACGCCAAAAAATTTTTAAAAAATTCTGGGAAGAAGTGTACGCCTTGAGTGCCCCCGCTACCATTACTGCCAATGTTTTGACGCGCGACAGCACTGTAATGCCGCACGTCTTAGTTGTCGTCGAGGCATCTGTCCCGTCCGCCTGTCCGTCCGTCACACTCTGCGATTGTATCAAAACAGTGCAGGCTACATCACGAAACCTTCACCTAAGCTTCGTAAAAGACTCTAATTTAGGGATCAGTAAAGCTTTTCGAACTGGATCGTCCCAACCAATGGAGCTAAATAAAGGAAAGCGGGTAGAAAAATTCGCGATTTTTAACCATTATGATTTTTGTCGCCGTATTTCAAAAACGGTGTGAGATAAGGCCAAGATTACTAATAATCGCCAATAGGAAGTCGTACATGCGCTTTCGTTTGGTACCGAAAACAATGACTTTGGATGACCTTGAACCGCAAAATAAAGATTTTTTATTGACTTTCGTTTTTGCGATGTCGGGCTGTGACTCCCATTTAAAGTGAATCGTGCCAAAATCACATAGGCCTAGAGTTAAACCAGAACAAGCTGCATATGAAATTTTTAGTATTAAACGTAGATTTCAACAGTCCAAGTCTCGAACCCCTCTTCAAAAAAACCTGCGCACGCAGGCATCAAAGATGGGTGCCCCCTAAAAAGTCATTATTTTACCCCTGTTGGCTCGTCTAGCGCAAAAACGGTTGCAGATAGACATAGACTCAAGTCTTGCCGTAACAAGAACTGCTGACGGGCTTTTAACGTTGATGACCTTAAACGACTTTGAACCTTTAATATAAACAGTTTTAGTAATTTTTTTTCGATTTTTCCGCTACGGCGCACACGTTAAGAGTGAATTTCGACGAAATGGCTAGAGAATGGAGTTAGACCAAGACAACCTGCGTATGAAATTTTTGGCATAAAACGTAGATTTTAGCTGTTGAGTTTCGACCTTTTAGGTTCAAAGAGTTCTGCAATCGGAGGCTTCAACTTTGAAAAATAAGGAATTTTCGTTCAGTTTGCAGCGGCTCTGCAATATACTCGTTGGACATTTTTTGCTTTCTTTGTCCAGTATTTTTTTAAAAATTTTTCTTGGTTTTGCCCGAATTTTTACGGCGTTTTGCAGAACTCTGGGGGCAACTGCTCCGATGCTCCCCGGCTCTTACGCCCATGGTTATACACGGTGTTTCATTGGAAAGGCACCCTTTTTCTTTCTTTAATAATTCGCTCAAATGATGATCAACTTACATGAATTTTTTACCAGTTTGTAGCTCGGAATACTAATTCAAAATATTTCGACAACGGTTGGCAGTTAGTTAAAAGTTCTTTGCTAGTCGTAACGTAACGCTGACGTCATGATGTGTCGTGAGTACAAGCTTGCTTGTCTCAGCTGGTGCTGTCAGTTGCTACCCTGCTTTAATGGAGAACTTGATCTGGTTCGCTGATGACAAATTCTTGAAGTTTTACAGTTGCAGCCACAAAAACCGCGCAAAGCGATCACATTTACGTGTCTGTGGGGATAGTTTAACTTTCACATGTTCGAGCAAAACAGTGCACCAGCACGCATAGCTTTCGAAATGGTTGAGTTTCTGGCTTACGAAACATCTGACTACAGCCTAAGCTTATGTTGCTCAGCGCTGTCACGATGAACATTTGAACGACGAACAAACTTGTAGGCCTACTTACGACACAGTATGACGTTAGCGTGACGTCACGACTAACAAAGAATATTTAATCAACATCCATATTTTGTTAAAATATGTTAAATTATTTTAAAGTATTTGTTTAGCTACAATTGGTAAAAATTTCGTGTAAATTGATCATCATATGAGTAAATTGTGAAAGACATGAAAAGGATGCCATTTTTATGAAACACCGTGTAGACCCTATACCGAAACTGTTTACCTGACCGCAGGCAGTCACTCTTTCATGTAGTAACCAGTCTTGGTTGCGACCCGACTGTGAGTCGAAATTACCACTTTTCGATCGTTAAGTCCGATGTCGTAGCCGTTACGCCACCAAGTCGCCCGTAATTATTGTATGCGACACGTGGGTTGGTTGTATGTCGTGACAGTTAAAAGATCAAGATCGAATTCAGGGTCCAAACAATGTCGACAACGTGACCCGGCCTGACGTTTTCGTGGCTATAGCGCTGCTGCGGGCGGCATTGATCACAGTCGGCTGTCATAGGAAGTGGGCAGTAATTAGTGAGCGTCAGTCAGCCCGCCCAAGGCGGTTACTGCTGCTGCTGTCACAAGCCGGCGCTCAACCCGAGGCGCTCGTTCCCACTAAAGCCTCTCGCACACATTCAAGAACATATCGGTAATGCAAAACAAACTAAAAGCAACAAACTGGAGGCGTTAGCCGTCGACTCCACGTAATGTTGCAGCAGTCACTAACGTGTGTACTGTAACTAAGATAAAAAATAAAAATTTTGCTTTGTTTTATTGCCGTTTTATTCAGCACTTAGAAACCGTGCAGTAGGCCTAAGTTACGACTGCTACACAATTTCTATGCAGGTTTGCAGAAAACTTGTATTTTAATTTTCATCGGAGGAGTTTATAATAAACTGCAATACAACAAAATAAGTTGTTTTGTTGTGGTTTTATCTCGCAGTGTTCAAGTTTGTTGCTCGTGTGCGAGTGGCTTAGCTAACGGCGTTTCCCGGGAATACATATGGCAGTCGCTACATGCACGGGACGAACGAGAAAGATCAAAACACAGTAGACTACTGGTAGCCTAGTTGTTACAACAATTGGCAATTAGCGAGCCGTTTGTTCTTCTCACTTCCCGGCCGCTGCCGGGCCGCCAGTAGCCGGTCTCTTTGAACTTTGTGTATACGACGTAGGCCCATACACGCTACGCTCAATGTAGCATCATTACTCTCCGGATGCATGCAAGTGACGCGTCGTCCACTCAGTAAAGCTAACGGTGCACCGGATAGGCCTATAGACTAACTCTTTGAGTGTCACATTGTTTGGTTATTTTTGCGTATAGACCTACAAAGAAACAGGTAATTATCAATCAATCAATCAATCAAGTTTATTTCGGACAGAAACGTCCATAGAACACAGGCAAAATAGTAAAAGCAATGAAAGCAATAAAAGTGGAAAAAACAAAACCAAAAATGTGCACACGTTTTTTTTTGTGAGCCAACTGCATGCGCTCGCCTTTTGTTCAGCCCGATCACTGATGTACATTTTCACGTGTTTGTCGTTGCTTTTTTTGCACAACTTCTAGCGAATAAAGTTTTTTTGTTTCTTTCTGTCGCTGCACGAAACAAAATTAGTCCAGATTATAGGGCGGCCCCCACAAGCTAGCTGTTTTGTGTTTTTGCGGCAAAACAAATCAGATGTCTTTTCTGCTGCTGAACCGATAAAGCATAAAAATTCAGAGTTTTCAAGTATTCTGTGGAGTTTGCTAGACGCTTTTCATTGTGCTGCGAATGCGATTTTTGTCAACGTAGGCAGAGCAGCATCATTCTGAAGAGATTACGTTACATGATATCAAAAGCATGTGTTGATATAATGGTTCAGAAGACTAGTGTGTCTGCTGAATATAATATCCAGACTTCAGTAGGTTTTCGTGTACCTGGTCAACACAAATGTTATTGATACTGTTAAACTTCATTGGGATTACTTGTCGTAAGTTGTTTTTATCTGCCTTATGTTGTGACTGAAGTAGGAATAAATGCATTTTGGCCCATCTTGAAATAGTCGCTACATGGATGTGTAAGCCTTTGCCTATAGTTAAGATTTCAACCAAAGTAAGGCTCGTTTGTATGTTTTCATTATTATTATTATGCCACGGTGAATACAGGCTGTCATTGATACAGCGCGAACACGGTACGTCACGTCGACGCCAACGGCCGACATCGCTTTGATCTGAAGCACTAGTGTGCAACGAGCCCGCTATAGAGACCTACAGGGTGATCCAAAAAAACGGATACCCAGTTTTATTTTGGGATAACTTCGGTAATTCAGCACCGATTTTAACCATTCTTTCACTGTTACAAGCAGAAATTTATGGCGCGTAAACGTGAAGTTCTTCCACCCA
>Ga0056128_1006847_pt1 | contig 14389 bp, 13 predicted proteins | sample WorMetLIZISLAND2_FD_71113 | JGI IMG/M metagenome (GOLD analysis project Ga0056128, IMG submission 71113) | Marine gutless worms symbiont microbial communities from Max Planck institute for Marine Microbiology, Germany - Olavius geniculatus... ... | reverse complement strand
TACCAAGGTCCCCACCTTCCGTAACTCATGTAAATGAGTTACTACTCATTTTACCATCCCACAGAGGGTAGAAGGCTGAGTCGACCTAGCTGGCAGGCTTCGCACCGAGATGGTTTACCTGCCCGCAGGCAGTCACCCATCGCAGTACTAACTGGGCCCTGCCCGGTGTAGAGTAACTTCGTTTCAGCCAAAACGCGTTACCAACTACGCCACGCCACCAACCACTATGTCAACTACAATAGAAGCAATGATGACTACTAATTTTGATTACTGCCAACTTTCCATAGAGTGCAGAACAGAAAAACTGCCATAGAGAGAACCTGGTGTCCTCTTTCGATGTCCATGTGAACGCCTATTCATATTACCTGTCTTTGTCGCAACTTTGGCAGTTGCTAATGCTTTCTTGCGACCAGGCGATTCGTTGCACATTGCGCGCTGGTTTGCTTTCTTGAATATGCTCGCAAATGCTCCCTTCTGTGGCTTCCTCTTCTTAGAAACCTTAGTCACTGGTTCTACAGCAAAACAGTACAGAAATCGAAAAAGACATTGTAATCTGTTCTACATGTCGCTTAGTGGTGTAACGGTAACGGGTGACCAAAAATCCACAAATCGGCTCGGGCCTGGTGCACTGCCAGGTAACGTGTCTGTGCAAGTTGTTCACACACATGCCTCTGTTCACCAAGCAGTATAATTTGGTACCAGTCAAAGGGCAGTGATGCCTCGCGGTTGGGAAGGTAACCGTAAGTCTCGCACTGGCCATGCGTAATGGACTCAGTGGTTTATCCACCTGTGGGCTCAACGCCATAGAAAGGGAGATGAACACCCCGCCTACACCCCAGTTGAAGCATGGCGCCTTTACTTTTAATCTGTTCTATGACAAAGTTGATGCTGAATATGTTTGATCTACTGGAAAGATTTCAGCCAAACATTAGACTTCATAACCCTACGTTTACGTTCTTATAAAAATACTCTCAAACAATGCAAGTACACAAACTGAGAATTAGCAAAATCAAAGCAAAGCTATAGACAGAAATATGATTAAATATAAGCAACCAAAGAAGCAAGAAAACTATAACAACTATGACTACCAAAGTCATATCCTTTTAGATAGTTGTATTATATCCCAAAAAACCAAACTTGTTTAAAACAAGATAATGTTCATACGAACAGGGAGTCTGTCCAATGCATTTCGATAGTTTACAGTATATGTCTATACAAATATAATCAGTGAGCTGCTTAGACCGGTAGAAAAAATCAAACAGTTTAATTTCAAATTGTACAACAGCAATGATCCTTTCATCCTTCTCTATTATTTTAACTAAACAATAAACATTGTCAATCACGAGATCATTCGATACGTCATAAGCACTTCACTATAAATGGTCCATTGTCACCATGCATCCATCTTGCACCGTTATGGAGATATAGTGCCTCAAAAATAATGGGGTCACGACCTTGACCTTTTCAAGTCACGTGATGTCATCGCTCACGCGACCATTCGACTCCAAGGGGTAGACTTCCTATGGGTGGTCCATAGTAACCATGCATCCATCTGGCACTGTTACGGAGATATAACGCCTCAAAGATAATGGGGTCATGAACTTGACCTTTTGGGGTCACGTGACGTCATTGGTCACGCGACCATTTGACTCCTGGAGGTCAACTTCACACGGGTGATCCATAGTGACCATGCATCTATCTTGCACCATCACGGAGATATAACGCCTCAAATGTTGGACGCACGAACGTGGACACAGAAAGAAAGACGGAAAAATGGAAAAAGAAAGAGGGAGGGAAAGAAAGGGAAAAGGAAATTGGAAGGGGAAAAGGAAGGGGAAAAAAGAAGAAAAAATGGAAGGTAAAGGGAAGGAGAAGAAAAATGGAAAAAGAAGGGAAGGAAAAAAGGGGAAGGGTAAGGGAGAAAGGAAAGAAAGGGAAAGGGGAAAGAGAAGGTAAAGGAAAGTGGAAGTGGAAGGTAAAGAGAAGAGGAAGCAGAAGGGAAAGGGGAAGGGAAAGGAAAAGAGGGAAAAGGAAAGGGTAAGGGAAAGTGGAAGGAAAAGGGGATGGAGAAGGTGAAGGAAAAGGGAAGAAAAATGGGGAAGGGGAAAGGGAAAGGGAAGGAAAGATGGAAAGAAGATAGCTTAAGAAATGTAAGAAGCACAGACGCACGCATGGACACTCAGGTGATTTTGACCAATGGTATGCATTGCATTGGACAGATGATGATGCATTGGTGTGTTAACTTAAAAGGCTCAGCATCAGCAACATGACAAAATTAAGTACACTAATACACTTTTAATTATTTGTCTTTATACCATGCATACTTTGCTTACAGTGCTGTAAGCAAAGTATGCATGTAATCATTCGTAATTTATATGTAATTGTTTTTGCCATAAAACACAGTACAGTATAAATCATGTACTTACACAAACAAAAAGCCCAGCTGTCGCTAGGATAACCGACTGTATTGGTTGTCAGTGACCTTCAAGGTCGTGCAAGGTCAATGATTTTATTTTCATCTCATCTGACAGGCGTATGGCACTTCTTATTAGGGACTAATAGGAATCTTGCTGTATCTCTCACCGTTTCCGAGATATGGCACGTTTTCCACTGAAAACACTCATTTTTCCAACACATCTCCACTCAACCCAGAACATGAAAATGTTTTCCTTGCTAGTGAAACTGCTGAAATTTTGCATGTCTAGGTTTAAGACACACGGCTAATTATTTGTGTGAAAAGTTTTCCCCTATGACCTGACGCTTAGTCACAATACATCCGTTACAGATGACGACAGACAGAGTGGTGACAACCTGTACCATAAGCTCGAGCATTACATAAGTATGGTCAACTAAGAATGCTGATATCACAGACAGAGCTTATGATGTGCACTGGAGGCTACACCAATAACGTCACGGCAGGCCAGGCAGATCGGGAGGGGGGGCAACTCCCCTCCTCCCAAATTCTAGCCCGCTGAAAAATTTTCTTCTAAAAATACAAACTCTCGGTAGGAGATCCCCCACCTTTGAAAAAATTTATGGTCAAGATTGAAATCTGGATCAACTATATCTCCCCTGTCGGAAATCGGTAGCAGTCTGTCTGAGAATTGAAATTTCCTGATTCGAGTATTTTAACGCACAACATCGCTGGCCCACCCACATACAGTGAACAAATCGGTCGTTTAATGAGACCACTGAGTAGCTATGAGTAGCTACCTGCTTTGGCCACTGCAGTGGTCTCGTCTGATTCAGTAGGTGGCGCTAGTGCAGTCCTAGGCAGCTGGTGTGACTGGGTGGCCTCCTGTAGCTGAGTCAACAGGTGCTTGCCATCACGCTGATCCGACGTATTCACCTCAAATACCTGACACCAACCCACACAATCAACAATGTTCAAGATGTCTCCAAGCCTAAATACCATCTGTGTAATAAAATATATATTCAGAAGTGATAACTACTAAAGATGTTCTGATAGAAAACTTTAGTCAGATATTAACTGATCATTGTTGAAAAAAAGCACTTGCGTGTTTTCTCTCAAAATTGTTATCGGTTATCTAGATAACAGCTATCACAAAGACAGCAGTAACACACAATCAATAAGTGTTTTTCATATAGTCTTTAGGCAGATTATAATGTTAACATTCACTGGTGGAGATAGGAATAATCATTTTTCTTGACAATATCTGACAAAAGAGCTAAAGAGTTGCGACAACAGATATTGCGCTGATGCACCTTACGATGCTTTCCGAGACATGTAATTTTAATCAAAAACGATCAACGATTACAACTTTTCAGTGATTAATTGTATGATTAATTGTTAATTTCTTCAACTCTGACACAATCCAAACAACCTGCACTTCGAAATAATAACATAACTGAAGATAATTACGAATTACAATTCAGAAAAACATTAAAAGAAATTACTACTAGTGGCCTGCAGTGAGGACTGAGGATTCAGAAAGGTGGAAAACAAACTCACATTATTACACTTGGACAAAAAGCAACCAGCACCAATACCTTAAAACCGAGTTCCTTGGCAACAGCATAGACCATGGATGTTTTCCCGATGCCGTGTGGACCACAGAGCACTAGCGCACTGCACAGAGAGTTGTCCTCAACGTCACTCTCGCCGCTGCCGAGTGAACAGTCAAAGTCCTCGACTGACTGCAGACTTGCTGCTAGCACATCACAAATGATAAAATACAGCTCTACATCAAATTCATTGTCGATCACAGACTTTGAGTGAAAGAGTGAATAAAGGTATAAAATCAATCGAAACTAGAAAGCAGTCACAGCCCGCAAAGGCCATGTTGTTCCGACACAGCTTATCCGACAAAATTACACAAGCGGAAGTTCTGAGTGCATTTAAAACTATAGTTGCATTTTCTACATTGACCCAGTTCTATTTGACCTAAAAAAACACTGATTCAACGCCATGTTGTTCGCCAGGTGCCAGCACCATAGCGACAATGGCGGTTTCCCTTAAGGCCCACGCTAACAAAAATTTCAAAGTGATCCAGAATCCAGGATTCCTTCCGGATCACCCCCAAAACTGAATCACTGGTAGTTTGTGCCATGCCTGGCATACCCTCATAACTTCAGAAAGATCCGTCCATAACTTTTTGAGTTATCTTGCTAACACACAGACAAACAAACAAACAGACAAACAAAAACCAGCAAAAACATTACCTCCTTGGCGGAGATAATAAACCTAATAAATAACAGATAAATATGACTTTATCTCGACTAATTTACTCACTCGCTTAGACATGCTTCTAAAAAAGTCAGTCGTTTTAATACGTAATGCTTCTAACACAGTTGCTAACAAAACATCGCATGCTGAGCTCTTAACTCCAATTACACTATATTTTTATCTAATAAAAGCAGCAATGTAACATAAGCACTACCATAAGTAACTAATGGTAATACACCCTAAGCCTGATGTGTTCTAACGCCTTGTAAATCTCACAAACGTACATGGTGTAATGGCAAAACCTTTGAGCATTATCGTAATCCTGCATAAATGTTGCTATGCGATCTGCAGTAATCAAAACAATGAGCTCATAACGACAAAAATTTTCCTACTTCTTGGCCACCAGAACTTCACACATAAAACTCAAAAAAAAATCCAACATAAATACCATCTGCTTTGGCAGTGCTGCCACTGCGTCGCCGCTGCTTGGTGGCAACATGCTTGGAAGCCCTCTCAATGCGCGAAATCATCTCTTTCCATTGCATCAGCCAATCACGCAGCCTCTTACAACTTGCCCAGTTACCAATAACCTCATTGGCTCGACACGGAGCATATTTCTCCGTCCATGTGGCATCTGCCAACAACAAAAGAACCTCGTAAGAACAGCGATGAAACAAAATATGAATCCAACATCGTCATTTATAGAATTCAAATGTATACAGTAAAATCACAAGTTTTATAATTATAACTGTCGGTGTTGGTTTAATAAATGACTTCTGGCTCTGAGAAGGGCTCACATGAAATCTAAAGATAAACACAAAAAAGCTTAATCCTTAACTTTCTCTGACTGAAAATAAATGAACAACAATAAAAACAGAAATTTATGTAATTAAAAGACTGCTACAAATACACTGCTACTAGAGATGTGAAGAAGCCAGAAAATATTCGCATTCATCAAATGTGAATATTAAATTTACTATTCGTCAAATGACAAATACGAATGCAAATAGTTATTCAGCCTCAGGGAAACTCCACTACACCTGTATTTGAATAAAGCGAAGCATCCAAAGTAGTTTTCAGTGTTCAGTCAGAAAAAAATCAGTATCTAAGCCAAAGTTCAGTTAAATCAATCAAGTTCAGAGTGTTCTGTGTTCTCTTCAGTCAGTATCCTCTATCGAAAATGTAGTTAAATTCAGTCAAGTTGCATAAAATGAAATATTTGCATTCGACAGAAGTGCCACCAACTATTCGTCAAATATCGAATAGCTGAAAAGTGGTCAATATTCGCATGCTGTCGAATACGAATACGAAGTTCATCACATCTCTAACTGCTACCAGAGATGTGAACTTCCAAGGCTCTAAATTATTGAACTTCAGCTGTAAATAAACAACACATTCATCATGAATATTAACTTCCAAACACGGGAAAACTAGCTGGTTGGTGGCATGGCGTAGTGGCAACACGTTTCATCTGATCAACTTTACATCGAGCCGGGTTAGTACTTGGATGGGTGACTGCCTGCGGGTAGGCAAACCATCTCGGTATGTAACAAGCTGCTAGGTCAACTCAGCCTTTCATCCCCCCAGGATAGGTAAATCAAGTACCAGCCTATCTGGCTGGGGTTAAGGTGGGCGCGTTCACCTATGTCGGGTGGCAGGAAACACTGTGTATTCCCATACAGTGGGAGATGCTCCGTAGCTCTGAGATGGGCTTCCCATAAAGAGCTATATCACCACCTTTAACCTTTAGTATCCCAATCTGTATTGAACCGAAATTACTTCATGGGCTACTTCATCCTCATTCCTCCTATCTTTCACCACACTGTCTGCAGTGTTAAACTGACCACGATCTCACTCCAGCCAAGCGTGACGAATGAAACAAGTCTCGTATCAGTATATCAGATGCACTTCTTAAGCAGAACACATCATCAATCACAGCATAAGCATGTTTCAGCACATTCAGGCATTTATTATGCCCCACTATACTAACATAATATGTATAATACACCCGAGAACATGACAAAACATATACTTCAAAGTACAACTACATCATTAGTTCAATACTCACATCTACTGTTTTAAAATTATACTTGATTTTTGATTTAGAATAATAACTTTAAAAAGCTGAGTTTAAAATGGATCACCTGAAAAATCGTCCTGCTCTGGCGCATCATCTCCAACAACCACAACCTCAGCATCTTCTTTAGCTACATCACAAAGCATCCCAGCAAATTAAAACAATTTAAACCGATTTATGGCACGTTGCACCAACCTTACTTAAACTTAAGTACATGCTTAACCACCGTACTTAGCAGAAAATGCATTGCACCAATGCCATTTAAGCAGGTCAGCCTGCTTAAATGTAACTTAAAAACAAGCAGCCAAAGTTGCCCACTTAAATTTAAGCGGCTGGCAAAAATGAAACAAATGTCATCTTTATTTAGCGAACTGATCAAAGTTATCATCCTAAATTGACGATTTTAGGTAACAGTTGTTATATATCATAAACAAAAACAAAGAAAACTGGCAAATACACATGGATAACGCTGTTTGTCGTTGAGTATTTAGAGCTGAGATCGTTTTAAGTGAAAACAGATCACTTCAAAACAGCAGTGCGCTGACATGTACGAGTTTAGCGTAGTCTACAAAGTTTATTTTCTCAGTTTATATTCGTTGTCAGCCAAATATATATCAGTCCATAATATATGTTGATTCTCGTAAATTTGGCCTAGATATATTACACTTCGCTCAAAATTATACTGTTCTGAAATTATTTCAATTTATATATGGCATTTCGTAATTGGTCGTCAAGGAAATGCTGTCGTCATGTGACAGAAATTAGCCAATGGCAGGCGTTGTTACAATTAAGTCTGTCACTTAGCTAAGTGATGTGTGGATTGTGTTGGTGCAACGGAATCAATTTAAGTAGCTGGTTAAGGACCACTTCAATTTACCACTTTAATTTAAGTACGTACTTAAAATTGGTTGGTGCAACTGGCTCTTAGTCATTTCAAATGATTAACGTTCAATCAAACCTCTACTGCACTTGACTTGTTTTAACTCTGTCTCATGTCCAAACAAAACCGAGAAACAGTGATATAGGCTTAGGTTTAAGAAGTAAGATTAAGAATAAGGTTAGGATTAAAAATTAGGATTAGGGATAAGGTTAGAGATAGGGATAAAAATTGGTATAGGTGTAAGGTTGTGAAATATGCCACCAATATTTTATAGCAAGGCTGGCATACGATAATAGCACTCATCGCGTTTTTACGCTTGCTTGCTTCCTAGACATCAACCACAACACTGGAACATTGCCAGAATTAAATGTTTACAGAACTGAGAAAAACCAATAAGACCAATAGCACACCTGTATCTTTCTGGGATTGCTCGTGTTGAGTGCTTTTCTGTGACAGGTGTTTGAATATTCTTTCAACAGGAAATGCAGGATTAGCTCGGGACACTTCTGCCAATAACTGTGACTTCACATCTGCTGAAAGCTCTTCATTCTTGAACAGCTGAAAACATCAGCAGCATAAAAACATCACAACTCACCGGAATAACAGTTCAGTTTTAGTTAAAGCTAATTAGGGTTAGAACAATACCAGAGAAGCTACCCAATACCCAATATTATCTGGTCATACCGATACCAATACCCATCAAATCATCAGCCTCCCACCACGTGCTGCCGCACTGTTGGGGCTAGACACTGTGCTAATCTAATGAGTGTGATGTAATCTGTTTGCATTGTTTTGCTCTCTCTGTCCATTGCCTCTCAGCCTATGTGTCTTCCAGACAGTATTGGCCAATACCCGGTACCCCAATATCGTTCAAACCCTAAAGCTAATTATCTCTGACAAAAGTTCATAGACAATAAAATAACTAAAAACACAGAAAGCAAAAATAATGAAAAAACACCAGATGCAGTGACTGTAAGAAACAAAGACCAGCACTGTAAAAAATTGTTTATTTGTGCAATCATTATTATCCATGTAATCCATCCTATGTGGCTATGATAAACCAAGGTTAAAGATAAACAAAGAGATAGATCGCTTATGCACCTGCATTGTCCTGAAAAAATTCTAGCACTAATTAAGATGTAAAGTAACTAAACAGCTACAAATGTTTTTGACGACAACTTCAAGGCCAACAAATACAACATTGAATCAACTTCTACTAAACAAAACAGCAGCACGAAATAAACTGCACGCATTCAATTAAGTGCTTTTTGTGTGATTAATCTAACAGACAAATAAATTAATCTATCTATCAAAAAATGAATAAATGAATGAATTAATTAATAAAGGGGGACTGAACATCTCAATCAATCAAACAATTATAATGTAAAGCAATGAATCGCACAGACCTTGTCATTATCCGAGACACCTTTCTCAAGCAGATCTGTGAATAAACCCAGACTAAGTTCCGCTGACAGAGAAGTATGTCGGGTGGTAAACTGTCTACATGGGAGATCACAACTCTGCAACGTCCATGGATCACAGTACCCAGCATTCAATGGTGCTGCTGGTCTCTGCTGTATATGGCTGTCTGTCGGCCATACGACCGATGGATAAACATCAGTGGCCGGAATGACCACTGAAGCTTTCTGACGCTTTAGTTCGTCCGGGACTCCACTGGTCAGGAACGCTCGTCGCACCTCCAAGGCTTGCTTCTCAGCTTCCGTCAGAATGGGTGGAGACTTTTTACCCGACTGAGACTGCTGCTTAGAAGAACGCTTGTCGAAAATCGGAGCCAGCTTGTTATTCGCTACACAACAAACCAATTTCCTCCTCTTTAGCATCGGTTCACTCCTGGAAAAATATTCATTACCTCCGCCAAGGAGGTTATGTTTTTGCCAGACTTTGTTTGTTTGTCTGTCTGTCTGTCTGTCTGTGTGTCAGCAAGATAACTCAAAAAGTTATGGACGGATCTTTCTGAAATTTTCTGGGAACATCAGGAATGGCAAAAACTACCAGTGATTCAATTTTAGGGGTGATCCGGAAGGAATCCTAGATTCTGGATCACTTTGAAATTTTTGTTAACATTGCTTTCAATGGGGCATAAGGGAAACTGCTGCCAAGGCGAATATGGTGCTGCCACCTGGCGAACAACATGGAATTGGCAGAAGTCTGCGGGCTCTGACTGCTATTTCTAGTTATTTTTTAATTCAGGAAATGCTGGCACAGGACTTTTATACACTACAAACGCCCTTCCCGTAAAATGACCAGTAAACAATAAGGCAAAAATGATTGAAAAAAAATGTGCCATAACATACTATTACACCTGGTCATGCATACACATATATTATTGCAAAGGTCATCCACTGCTATATACTTCTGTGTATAACAAGTCATGAAATGGACAAACATAACAAAATCAAGAAGAAAACAGTAAAAAAATTCATATGCAGCAATAACTGTATGACTTAGAGTAATATGTAATCGAAAGACAAACATATTGGTAAATACTTTTTTAAAACTGCAAATGTAACTTCCAGAATAAACTACAAATCTGACTTTTTAAAACATAAATGGACAATTCTCTCTAGCTTCACTGTTTGTCATAACTAAAAAATAATTTCCAACATTCAATACGTTTCAGTTAACTTCTAAATTACGAAAACAGTGCATGCAGCCTATGAGTCTGCATGATTTTGTGAGCAGCATCAGGTACTGACAAGAAAAATGGATCAGACAAAAATTTCTGCAAAAGCATAATAAAAACCATTAGGAACAAAATAATTTCATTAGATATCTATGTGCCCTGGTTTCAAGTACCGATAATATGAGTAGTCAAAAGGTAATAAAATGACTAACCAGCATGATTGGCAGAACTTACAGCCACAACTTTCACCTCATCATCCAACTCTTCATCTGATGCATTCTTCCTCGGCTTTTTCTGGCTTATTTCTTCCTGTATAAGTTATCAGGCAAGGCAACACTTAACTACTGCTGCTGCCGTTTGCACACTTACAAATCTTTCTGTTCGGCTGTATTTGCACTTTGCACAAGCAAATTCTTAATTAAAACTTATGTCAACCAGTTACCGATAAAGTGAATAAACTAACCATACACGGTGTTTCATAAAAAAACTGGACGCCTAAGGCAGGTTGGCATAAATTTATAAAAATGAGTTCGCCGAAAATGATTTTTCACACAGTGCACTGCCATTCAGTTGCGGATTCGTTGTGCTTGAAAAGTTTGGTATGGGTCGAGTACCAGCTGCACGGTATCACATACTGAAGCAGCAACTTGTTAAGGTCTGGGCTGACTTGGAACAGACGACTGTCGATGAGGCCATTGACCAGTGGAGGAAACGACTCAAAGCCTGCATCAAGGCCAAAGGACAGCATTTTGAACATTTACTATAACTTTAGTTGTACGTGTAGATTGCTTGTACCAACGTTTTTTCGATATTAAAGCCGTTTTCTTGAAGTTATAACAAGAAGTTTCATGGTTCGTTTTTTTATGAAACACAGCCTCAGTCCTACCACTCACTTGACTCTTCTAGCAAAAAATAAAAATAAACACCTCAGTCAACAAACCGTGTTTATGCTTAATGTCAATCCCGTATTGAAATCTGATGTTACTCATTGCTCCTGAGCAAAAATGCTATTTTCAACATTAGCTATTTGGTTCTACACTAACAGCTTGCATATCAGCAATCTGATAGTCACAAAATCCACACAACACAACTTAAACATGACTGTGCATAGTTAACGAACATCGCCAGACTATTACCTGCAAAGCAAGAGCAATTGCAGCAGCGGCGGCTTGAGCAGACAAGCGACTGCTGCGTCGGACATTCTCAGTTTTAACGTTTGCTGCAACAACGCACGCTTCATCGTTGTCTAGACTTTTCCCATTTGTGGTGCTTTTATCATCATGTGATGCATTTTCTACGCTTTTATCAGATGCGGTAGTATTTTCATTCTCCTGTAGCTGCTTGCTCCTGTTTTTCTGCCTTGGAGCAAAGAAATCGGACATTGTTGGACCAACATCAGACTTCTCATGATTCGAAGAGGACTTTTTCTCATGATTGGAAGACGACTTTCTTGATGAACTAAATCGGCCCAGAGTTCTGTTTGAAGGAGCTTGAACGCAGTCATTCTGAAGTCACACACACACGTGCAGCATGTCACTCTACCTATTACAATAAAACAGTCAGTGTATAATCATAACATAAACTAGCGTTCAGAAATCATATCAATACAATTTGGCACCACAAGTTAAGCTGCTATCTATGCAATCAATTGTATAAGACACTTATGTCGGTAAATAAATTTTGTCAGAGGCAGATGCTACAGGCCCAGATTTGCAAGAAATAGCAAGACACCAGAGCTGCAACAACAACAGCCAAAATCCGGTACATCTGTAATTGTATAAATAAATTTTAAACTTTACTACCAACTGTTTGGAAAACTATCTGTTTAAAACAGCACACTCTAAACCAATTCATACAGAACAAACTCTCTGACCTGAACAGGCTTTCTTGGCTTTGTGGCACAAGGCACAACACGCTGACTATTTGGAAATTCAGAAGCGCCGGGTTCATTGGCTGAAAACTCACCAGAGCCAGCTTTATTATCTGCCTCTTCAACCATTATCACTTCATCAGATTCATCAGAGCATTCTTCCTTGGGATGCTGCACAGCATCTTGATCACAGTTAATCTCCTCACTATCTGAAGCAGTTTCTTCTGGACTGGGTAACTTTGCCTTATAACCGGTATCTTCTATCTTGTGAATTATTAGCTTCAATTCTTTGCCACTATCAGCATGCTTTTTCAGTGTGTTAATATTGACAACAGTGAGTGAGTTATGCTCAACTGCAGACTTTTTACAATCATCTGCATTAACAAAAGCTTCTCGGCAAACTGAAGAGCGTTTTGCATCAGGTATATGACTTTCAGTACATGATTCTGGAATTACATCATCAACAGCAAGATCATCCAACAAATCAATCTCAGAATCATCTTCGTTATCGCTCACGTGAATCACTTCAATATCCAGATCATCATCTGTAATCACAATAGCCGCTCTCTGTCTACGAGCCAATTCGCTGCCGGCTTTCAGATGGCCATCAGCAAACTCTGAAGGTGCATTTCTCTTCTCCGACTGCTGGCAGTGAACGTCAGCTTTGACCTTCATCAAAGTGGCAGTGCTAACTGGCTGCACGACTTTCTCGGCTTTACCGAAAAACGATCGTATATCCTTCGACGCAACTTCAGGTATCTCATCTTCACGCTCATCCTCATCATGCGACTGTTCACTCTTTTTCAGACTTTTCACCAGCGATTCACTTGTTAGCTCACCATCTTTTGATGATGCTTCAACAGGTGTGACTTCAACTTCCGTCTGCACGTCACATGCATCTTCCGAACTGCCAAGACTGGTTTCAACGTGAGCAATTCCGGTAGCTCTAAGAAAGTCCTCATAAGATATCTCGATAGCTGATGAAGGAAAAAAACTCATGTTTTCCTCTTGCACTTCAACTTTGTTACAAGTCTTACAGTTATCAACAACATCTAATGCTACATCAACTTCAACCGGACATTTTGAAACATTTAGATTTGAGTCCAAAGGTTTCTTCCTTTTCCGTTGAAGTTTTCTCGACTGAGCACTGGTATCATCCCGGCCACGTTTACGTGACATATCTTTATGATTTTCCACATTATTATCTGAAGATTTGCACTTTTGTTGCTCAGCAGTTGACACAATGACAGATCGCTCAATTTTGTTAAAAAAGGCATCTAACGTTGCCATTTCAGGCATCTGTAATATTACTTAGAGACGCTGTTATAATAGATCGTGTAAAAATCCATCTTCATTGCCCGTAATCTTTATTATGATGGGCTTAAACTAGTTACTATTCAGTGGTACAACAGAACGGCATCGACGTTTCGCATTTATCCCAGAATCCTGACCTTTTACAACATCGTTATCGCTTGTAGTATGATACTGATCTACTAAATGCGGCGCGTTAGCGCACGTCTCAGAACAAGTAGCTATATCACAACAAAACTAGAAAAACTATCTTTTATTTACAAAACTGGCGGCACCGTTCGGCGTATGCTAGCTATGATTAATTCTGGGGAAGGTGTACTTTGCGGAATGCGGAATGCGGAATTTTCGAAAGGTGTATTTTGCGGAATGAAAATTTGCGGAAAATGATACTGTTGTTTAGTGATTGCAATCCCGGGATCGAATTCCCAATTCCTGGATCCGGGATTAAAAAATTTGTAATTCCGGGATCCCGTTTCGGGATTAGGCTTACAGAATAGTACTCAAACGCTCATAAAATATTTCATTCACCAGACGGCTAAAATTCTTATTAAGTTATTTCTGTCATTTAAGACGCAAAAAAGTACAATCTTAGATAATTTTTGTAATCACAAAATTTCGGGATTGAGACGCTGCCAATCCCGGGATTCGGGATCCGGTGATTCCAATCCCTATTTTCAACAAATCTCATCTATAGGGACCAACCAAATTCACGGGAAAAAATGCATGATTTCACGGCAGAATTTTTAAAATGTGTCAAATTTCACGGAAAATTCACGGAAAGAGTTTCGGAAATTCACGGGAAATTCACGGGCCCCACATACGTTATTTCGAGGTGCTGCGCTAATGCAAACGAAGAAATTTCTGAACAACGAATATTTACTACACTAAGTCAAGACTCAAAACAGTCAAGAGTCACTGTT
>Ga0056128_1006842_pt1 | contig 14396 bp, 6 predicted proteins | sample WorMetLIZISLAND2_FD_71113 | JGI IMG/M metagenome (GOLD analysis project Ga0056128, IMG submission 71113) | Marine gutless worms symbiont microbial communities from Max Planck institute for Marine Microbiology, Germany - Olavius geniculatus... ... | reverse complement strand
AGCCAAGATACCGTTGCAGGAAGCATAAAATTTTCTACGTATATAGCTGGTGTCAATACTTATTTTACAAGCAGAGTTAAACACAATACCAAGATACTTGAAGGAGGTAACCCATTCAAGATTCAAACTACCAAAAAACATATCAGCTGTGGGTTTATTCCTGTTAGGACCAATTATCATACAGACAGACTTGTTATGATTAAACGTAACACAGTTACTGACACCATAGATATGACAGATATCTTACATGTTCTGCAGACCAGAAACTGAGGCAGACAATAATAGTATGTCGTCTGCATACACAATGACACCAATAAACTCACTGGCAACATAACAACCAAAACCAGTAGATTCTAATCATGTACATTTGGACTCCGGAATTGCCGACGTTTCGCCCACAGGACGGTTCGTCACTAGCCTAGACGTTTCTCTCCTGAGATGTTCTGCTCTCTGCTCCTTTCGTCACTTTTTGTCTGGCCGTTTTAAGTTTTGACTATAAAACAATTGCGGACGACGGCGAAACGGACGAACAAAACAGACGACCGGGAAGATGGCGGCGAAATCATCATCGTCCGTCCGTTTTCGCCGTTTTCCACATTCAGTGGCAAAACATCTGAGCTAGGGGCAAACCGTCATGAGAGAGGGAAAGGGGTGAAACGTCCTGATACACCACTTCGACATGTTCGCGTTGCACCAGCTGCAGAAATGAGATTTAAATTATGTTTCCTTCGATAACGACGTTTGCTCATTCGCGCTGCTCCAGAGCTTCTCACTTATAGTAGACTACTTCTCTTCTTTTTATTTATTTATTTATTTTCTTACTCAAAATCCCTTTCAATAATCCGCCGTTGCGCCGACTCAACAATTAACACGGGATCAACAACACGACTGCATCGTCGTCGTCACCTAGCCTGTTACGCCGGCGTATCTGAATGCCTGTTACCAAACTGTCAGAAACTAATCACCAAATGGCAACGGTTCTAACTTTAGAGGCGCTAACTGCATGGTCAGTGATTATGCCTAAAACTTATCCAACAGTAAAACGAATGCATTATTGTGTACTATGCTACACCGTCGAGTACGTAGTTGCTTATAATATGAATGAATGAATATGGTTTCAGCAGACTTTATGAACCACAAGAGACGATTGGTGATTAGTATAGGCTCTACATACTGAAGCGAGATATTCACCATTCAAACCCCACACTAAACATGATAGGCCTAGACCACGAATTGCCCAGTAATATGCCCACCCCGCTTACACGAGGGCCAGTCGTGCAAGTCGTGATCAGACGTGGGCTAAGCCTACGCTATATTTAAGCCAGCGGTCCAAACAAACCTGCTTGGCGAGAGCTTGATGTGTGCACAACGTTCGCACGACGAGCGCACGAGTACGCTCCTCTATATAGTAAGTAATAGGTTAAGTGTTTAAGACAGTCTGCGATGTTTTGCATTTGTTGTTTCAGACTTCAACGCAGTTGCCTGGTTGAGTGGCTCGGCGACTCTCGTTCTAACGACGGCGTTTACAACCACTTCCATGGTCTCTTCGCTGACGTCACTCTGACGTCATGTTACACGTCACTGTTTCCGGTCATCTGATACACCGGTGTAATGTCATGTTGGTGGTCTGCGGCAGAATGCTACATACATATAAGACAGTCTTTGGTTAAATAGGCCTAACAGCCTTGCCGAAATGGTTAAGTGAAAGCGCTACAAACTACCACTGAGATAATTGTAGTCAAAGAACTGGCTAGCAATTTTTTTAGTTTGGTGACTTTATTAAAATAATTTTAGTTTTTTTTTGAAGTGCGACGTTTAATTTACAGTTTTCAAACACAACAGAGTGCAGAACATAGGCCTACACGGACTACAGTCTACTCTACAGTACAAGCGGATAATGCTAACAAACAGAAAATGCTACTGAAATGAAAGCTCATGTCTTGGGAATGGGCAAATGTGGACGTACAACGCAAAGTATTATTAGAAACTTAGCCTACTGCTTGCAATCAGGGACTGATTGTAGTCTCGTCGTGTAAAAATAGACACATTACAGAACATTGTCGTAGAATTAATGACTGCACAGTACTGCCATTTGTAGTGGACACGCAGACTTTTGGTTCTTTTGGTCGTCAGTATAATGCTATTTATTGCCGAAGCAAAACGTTGTACAGATCTGCAACGCGTTGACACAATGCAGCGCTGCAGTGCGGTTAAAGCAAGGGACGGCTGCGTGTGGAGGCTGAGATTTTGAGCTTACCGTTCCAACTGTTGGTCCTGTACCCACTGCCCAGTGTTACTGCAAGTAAAGTAAAAAAATTAATAGATGCGAATACGATTTAAATTACTTAGTAGACTGCGTTAAATTTGTTTAAGGCCTGATATCCTTCTATATCCAGATATCCTGCAAATACCGCCGCATTGTGATAATCCACGAAAATACTGATTCTGTACTTTTTGTCGTACATCTTATTGTTCAATAAATCCACACCGAATTGTAGCAATGGATCCTGGGTCTCAGCGATGCTTATTGCTAAAGATTTTGAAGCCTTCGGTTTCGTGCACATACAGTGTTAGTAGATTTAGGCCCTACATTTGCCGGTCACGTCATTGCATTTTTTGTGATTGTAGCTATATATATCTATAGCTTAGGCCTGTGTACAACAAGAAGCCCGGCTGTCGCTAGGATAGCCGACCGTACTGGTTTCAGTGACCTTCAATGTTATCCAAGATCAATGATTTCCATTTCGTCTAACAAGGCGTATGCCACTTTTAATTACTGATTAATAGTAACCGTGGCCGTATCTCTCACCGTTTCCGAGATATAGCCAGGTTTCCGTTGAAAAACGCACACTTTTCTTACCCCCTCGCCATTCAACCCCCAATTTGAAAATGTTTCCTTTGCACTAGATCGCTGAAATTTTGCATGCCCGAGTTTAACACACATTCGTGTAATTCGTGTAATTATTCGTGTAAAAGTTTTTCCCCACGACCTAAAACTTAGCCACAATACATCCGTTACAGACGGACGTACAGACGACGACAACCATGCCAATAGGTTGACTGTTAGTTAAGTACGGTCGGATAAAAAGTTACATGCACAAATACGATTAAAGTATTGCTGTTAATGAGTTTTTAGGCCGAGAAACACATGCCCAACTATCGTGGCTCTGAAACAGTTATTCACGATCATTTGATTGTTGAAACGTTTTTACTGGATGAACGTTTAATTGTTGCATTCACTTGAAGAACAGAACTTGAGACTTTTTATTGAATCAGTAATGAATGAAACGTTTTGTCTTGGTGATAGATCTGCTTGGTGCTTCTGTTAACGGCCGTGTCGTCTTTCCTCGAACGTGATATCGAACGAATATTGTGAATGCGAGAAAATAACTCGGCAAACATATCTTGTTTTATTCCTTCTTCCAAGCCCAAGAGCCAATCCTATAGTCAAAATCAGCCAGTTAGCAAGTTAGCTTACGCATATTAACCCTTTAGTCGAATAAGACCGTAGGCTACGTACCCGGAATTCCAATCGCAGTATTATTATCGCAGATTTGAAGAATGTACATACCGTAGTAGTTTTGTAATGCATGTGTTGTCATAATTTATAGCCTGTAGTTATGTCACTGATGCATTTGTTTAGTGTCAAAATCTCTTGCTTGTTGTTGTTGTCGCTTGCAAATGTCTACTGTACGGCGCATCCAGTTTGCTGTTACAAGTTTTGTTATTGGTCATTAAACCCAGTAGCGTCGTGGGTTAAAATGGGGAGAAGTTACAATTTTCCCACAGAGGAGAATATGGATGCTCAAAATTTGCACAAAATGGGAGAATACGTGCCCTATAGGCTATTTTGTATTTTCGGAAAGACAGAAAGAAAATCGTCCGGCAGGTTAGAATTTAGGGGGTACTTAACTCCCCGTTTTACTACCACGACGTCACGAATAAAAATGTCATATCTGTTTTGTTGTAAAACAGTGGTACTGGTTCACAAACTTTTTAGTGGAACAGGGTCTTGATACCACTGCCAGATGAGTGGGACAACTGAACTCACATCAGCAGAATGACACAATTCAGAAACCAAGCTTCCACTTTTTGGAGGGGGAAGGAGGCTATGCATCTACAGAAGCGACATAATCTCAAGGTAGTCCTGTGTCCCCAGGTGTGATGTTGAATATTCGTGTCACATCCTTGAACTTCGTGTAATGTTTGGCTTTTAAAAAGTGAGTCTGGGCATTAATTGAGTGGCTTTGTTAAAATACTGGTTTGTGATGCTGTAAAAAAGTTTGCTGTCTTCGTCTGTTCTTGTGGAAGTTGATGCAACAGTATTTTCTGCTACCTAGTCGTCAACGGTGTTCAAACACTGAAGAAAAGAACTTATCTTCCATACCCAGACTGAGCTTACGAGTTACAACATAAGAAATTCCGAGTTCTTATGAAACACTAAACTAAACTCAAACAATGATGTGCTGTGACAAGCTTGGTAAAACAAGCTATTAGCTTAGGAGACTGTCGCGCTCTACGCGATTGGCACACCATAGTGCGTTCAAGGTCATCCAATTCAATGATGTCATTTGAAAGCCAGTATTCAACTTCCTATTAGTGATCAATAGCAACATATGCTCTAAGACGTCTACAGCATTGCTGTAGCTCATCAATAATATCTGTTGTTCTGACAGCGTTTGAAAAAAAACCGATGGGGATAAGGCCCCTAATTTTTGGACCTAATTTTCAAAATTTAGCATATTTCCTATCACGGTGCAAAATATCACGGCGATCGGCCGAGCGACCTCTGACATCATGTGCCGAAAAATATTAATTAGTTTTACAGTATCCAGTATGCAATACATGCCTGCCCGGTACGGCACACGCACTGTTAACAAGCGCAACGCGTAAGGCAAGCCGACGGCTAACCTAACTGCATAATGTTGCACGATAAATCGAAGCAAGTGGGGCTAGGGCGAGGGACGGTGTGTGACGCTGCATGCTTTCTGATAAGAGTTCTACGACAGAATATTGCGACAGATGATAATCAACATGCATTGAGGCCTCGGTCGCTGTTGACTTATTGGCAACCTACCTATTAGGGTTTAAAGCTACCGTAACGTTACCGGTAAATTATGGACTTTTATTTTATTATTTTATTTTACACACATTAAGTGCCATAATAGTCCAAGCAATTTGATTTTGAAACTAAAGCGCCAAAGTCGTCTACTTACGTATGTTAACAGCTATTCTGAGACTTATTCAGCGGGATGCACTTCTGTTAAAGGTAAAATATTGGTAATTTACCGGAAATTTAGTGGTAAATTACCGGTAATTTACGGTAACAGTAACATTCCCAATCTTACCGGTAATTTAAATTTTCAAACACTACTACCTACTACCTATGCGAGGGTCCACATTGCACGGCGATTGAGCACAGCAACAGCACTGCTGCTGCTTCTACTGAGTGCCAGAGACGGTGATTATGTCATCTTTGGACCGTACGGGTTGATCGAAGCGACGAGCGGCGGCGATCGCGCGACGAAAAAACTGCAAGCACGCGGTCCGTCCGTCCAATTCGGACAGACAGACAGACAGGCAGAATCTGCAGTGCCTCAGTAACTAAGAGTGCTGTCATAGCACCAGAGCGCGACAGTCAAATAAACCTATGATGATCATAAGATAAATCTTACGACAACTTAAGTCCTGAACTTACGACAATCTAACAAAAATCTTAAGATTTTTTCCCGTAAATTTAGCACAGATCTGCTATGACCAAACAACAGTCATTTCAGAAAGTACGAATGATGGCTGATGTGTTAGAACTTAGAAATAACCCAGTATCATATTATTAACCAACTCTTTAATATGCATAGTTACTCGCTAGGAGATGCTAATAGAATGGTCAAATGTCAAACACGACAAACTGATTTCTGCTGCATCGAAGCATCTTAACATACGACGTGCGACTACGATACTGTTGAACAGTGCAATATAAAATGACATCAGGTGTACAGAAGGACGTAAGAAACAAAGACACGACAGTCGCTGCCAGGACAGCTATGACTACGGTAGTCAAACAATACACAGTACACTCTATTCATGCTGTGCCCGAACGATATACATAATACATACCAGTGCACGAGTAGAAACATGGCGCATCACGCTTCACTATAAACTACGATAAAAAAGTAAGTATTTTTGGGGTTCGTTGAAATATAAATCACATAGGTCGTTGGCGTACACAAGTGTTTTCGCACTTTCTTACAGTAAGTCACTAGTATAGGTGATGTTGGCATAGAGAAATGACGGCGGACACCAATAGTCTGTATAGTTAAGCGTGACATGCCAAAGCTTCGCTGGGGTATGCACTATGCATATGTCTGTACACAACGTGAATAGATTTCGTCTGACGTCACACAACCACTAATTACACATATGCACAATGGACGGTAGTGAGACATTCTAAACAGCAAGACTAACTCTGCCATAGGGCATACAGTTAGGCATGGGGAAAATCATACAAGAAACTCGTATCTAAATTTCAAACTGGACTTTTTTGGCTACCTATGTACTAGAAACTTAGTCACATGGCTTGAATGTACGTCAGTCATTAGTCACTTTGGTTTGTTTACAGTGAATGCTCTCTGAACAAGTAAATAAATAATAATTTATTCTATCAGAAAAACACCAACTTGTCTTTCATTTGTCATTGGCATAATCTATCATAGGACTGACATCGTCTGAATCAGCAAAGGCCATGTTTCTGTCTCAATGTAGAGAACCTGTTCGTTTGTCATGGGCCTTAGTAACCCTGACAATACAACTCGGTATATAATGTGGTTCAGCCAAATTCACTCAGCACAAGAAAAATGTAAGATCCATGCTCTGTAAGACAATCTTGAGAATTTACAAACTCGGACTAACAGTATAATACAACATTACAGTTACTACAGCAGTAGCTGTACATGTAAACCATGCACATGGGCGTAAGAGCTGAATGGCAGGGGGGATGGGGCGGGCAGTTGCTCCCCCAAATTCGGGCAAAACGCGATGAAAAATTCGGGCGAAACGAGGGGGAACTCGAGCAAAAAATATCTGAAAAAAAATAAAAATACAGGACATAAAAACACAAAAAAATTTTCAATGTGTATACTGCAGAGCCACTGCAAACTAAACAAAGGTTCCTCAATACCCAAAGTTGAGGCCTCCGTATGCAGGACTCTTTGAAACTAGGATGTCGAGACTCGTACAGTTAAAATCCATCTGTTTGGTCAGCAATGCAATAAGCGGCAAAATAAAAGTGAATCCAGGCCATTCGACCTCAGCCTCGATTCGCTTGTTTTGCACCGAACCAGAAATGCAGCCACCAGACGTGTTTCGCAAACTTAAGACTAACACCTCGCCGGCGGTGGCCTGGTCAAGCGGAGCCAGAGCCCCAATTTTCCAGACAAGACGAGCATATGTTTAAACTGCACTATAGTTGGTCAGTTGATTGTCAGGATAATAATGAAAACTGTTGGCACCAGATCTCATATTTTAAAGGTAAAGTGGAGAAAAGGGAAAGGGGATGGAAAGGTAAAAACAAAGGAAGAGGTAAAATGAAAAAAGGAAGGAAAGATCGAGTCCCCAACTGACATTTCTGGCTATGCATTTCTGGCTGATTTTAAGGAAAGTGCTTCACGGGGTGAGGATTGAGGGGAAAAGGAAAAAAGGGGGAAGAAATGGGAAGAGAAAGAAAGTTGACTCTGATGTGCAGTTGGAACAGGGCTGCCGATTAGCTAAGACTGGTTCTGGACGCACAAAGCATTAGACTGCTGTCTAGCTAGACCTGTAAGCAAGAGCGAGCGAGAAACTGGACGAGCTAGAGTGAGCAAGATTTTTGCTGTGAGTGAGCAACAATAGATATGAGTGAGTCGAAGCAAGCAAAATTTAAAACAGCACTTGATTTTCACACGTGACAGCAATATAATGGGTGTAATGCACATCTTAACTATCGTCAAAGCATCTGTCTGTCTCTGTGTGTTTGTTTATCAATCACACTTTACGGCTGTATCAAAACGGTGCAAAAATCACAAAATCTTCACTATCGGCTGCCACAAATTAGATTCTAGTTTCAGGATCTCAAAAACAGAGCGAATAGGGCCAAGGTTGCTATTAATCAACATAAAAATCCTGTATGCCCCTTCAATCGTCACCAAAATTAATGACCTTAAACAAGATTTATTAGTGATTTTTTTGCACTTTAGGCTGCGGCACACATTGTAAAAGTGAACTGCGCCAAAATTGCGCCAAGACAAACTGCGTATGAAATTTTCAGCATTAAATGTAAATTTTGGCAGTTAAAGTTTCGAACTTTCGACCCCTTAAGTTCAAGGAGATCACAATCACTTCCACCTTAAATATCGCACACTTAAATTTAAAGGAAACCAACTATGGAATCTTCCACGTGATTTAATGGAAACCACATAGCCAGGCATCATTTAGGAAATTATTAAAAAACTACTTAATCTATACAGCATGCAACATAAAGTAATTCCTTGTCGTATTTTGCAAAACTGTATGCAACAACTTAAAACTTTTTGATAGAACTTTGCAATTTCTCGAAGCGAGATTTACCTACAAGCGAGCGAGAAAACAGCTGGTGAGTCGCTTACGGGTCTACTGCTGTCATGCGTAAACCATTGCCAGTAATGTATCCACAGGTAAAAAGGGCACTCAAGGAGTACACTCCTTCCAAGAAAATTTTTTGATTTTTGGTGTCAACATGGTGTGTTTGGGGGCATGTTGACACTATTTTGAGCAAAATTTGCTGAAAGTTCCACGCGAGATGATCGCCATTTTTGGTCTGTTGATTGGGTCATGTCCCCCCAGTGGTTACACCAGTGACTGAAAAATATTCGAGCCAGTTGCCTTCTTTGCCCCTTAAGCGAAAGTGTTCCCCACGCCTATGACCATGTACAGAACTTCTTGCCACAACACTGGTATAGGTAAACAAATACTTGATGACAGTGATAAATAAATCACAATAAACAATGGACGGCTATAAGTGTTTCAGTTTAACTGATACAGTTTAAAATTTCAACAGCGCACAAAAGCCACGATCCTATAAAAATCTACTGGTATATAAGCAAACATCTATCAAATCAGAACATTACATCAACAATGTATTAGATAAGCACACTGTGTCCCTATTACAAAGCCTACTTTGTAACTTGCCATAATTATGACGTCACAAATGCATGCTAATAACGCAGAAGAAATAGACTACATTATTACCTCCGCCAAGGAAGTTATGTTTTTGCCAGACTTTGTTTGTTTGTTTGTTTGTCTACGTGTCAGCAAGATAACTCAAAAAGTATAAGTTATGGATGGATCTTTCTGAAATTTTCTGGAAATGTCGAGAATGGCAAAAACTACCAGTGATTCAATTTTGGGGGTGATCCGGAAGGAATCCTGGATCACTTTGAAATTTTTGTTAACATTGCTTTCAATGGGCCATAAGGGAAACTGCTGCCAAACCGAATATGGTGCTGCCACCTGGTGAACAACATGGCCTTGGCGAAGGTCTGTGGGCTCTGACTGCTTTCTAGAACACGAAAAACCTGTGACAACAAATTTTAGAAATTAACGCGGACACAAAAAAAATTAGGTGGGTGAACTATAATATACAGTATATATCATCTTCAACTTCTTGTGGCAAGTTTTTTTTGCAGTTTATGTTTGCCAGCCATTAAAAAATGATTAACAGAATATTCAAGTTACAGCAACTGAAAGACTATCCAAATTTAGTCAGACAGTGAATATGTCAAAAAACACAGCACCAAACTTCCACCAATACCTTAGCTGCCACGTTTTCATTCACCAAAACATTCGTTTTCTGCTAATTTTTCTTACACTAATGATTCACAAGGTAGTGTAGCACCTCACTTGGATGTTGAATCATCAAGTCATTGCAACTTTTTCACAAATTGTGCCAGCAAAGTTTAGCAAATCAACCAATATTTGGCAAAGATATGGATAAAAGTTTTGTGCCTTGTGTTTTAACTCACAGCATATAAATCAAAACAACAACAACCATTAACAAACAGCAAATTAGCCACCCTGCAGCTAACCAATCAGTCTACAATTGTAGCAGATGAGACTCAAAAATACAATATTCAGATGATAATAAGAATAACATGATTAATGGTAATGTACGTAGTGGAAAAAAACAATGTCAACATGCGTAATATGCCTGCAAACAATAAACCCACAAATATAATACTGGATGTCATGAAAACAAACAACCATAGAAATAAAGTATGGCATAATAAATACAAATAGAAACAGTAGATAGCTAGCTGAAAAATACGATATGCAGTCAAAACCAATCACCAAAAACAGACAGATATGTCATGGAAAAAATGTACAATGACTATATGACTATGCAAAAAAAACGATTTACGCACGATGACACACGATCATAACAAACAAACAACACTGTAACAGTAACACTCACTAACAAGGAACAACAGAAGTGCCGCAACAGGCACAGCATGATGACTGTGTCAAAAACTGACAACCTGACTACACAATGTTGCTTTGTCCTGCAGAATCTAAAGGACGGATATATTCACCATAACATGCGAGATAAAGCTAGAAACAAAGCCAAATTCAAAGACGGCTGATAATAAACAACCAAATACTGCACCATAGCAAGTGAATGATGGACTTGCACTGCGACTAATCAGTGTAGTTTATGCTTTAAGATGCAGTAGCTTCAACAAGGATTTACGTTCTCTGCAACCAATGTCTCAAGCAATTAGGTTCTAACAAGACATAGGAGTAGCCAAAAATTAGTGTCAGAGAGGACGCTCCTTAGGACCCTCCTTTTCTCATCTCCTTCCAACTTCCCTTCTAATCCCCAACATCTAACTAGGGGGTTTAAGGGAGTGAACTGCATTAACGACTGGGGCTTTCTCCCGAATCCCAGTGGGGAGCTTACGGTACCTCCGCACACTTTCTAACTGGTATGAAAATGCCACTGGCATCATCTGACAATGCCGGAAATATAAAATGCTTCCAGATTACGAAAGTGCTCAAAAGTCAAACAGATCTAAACAACGGACAGCACTGAAGGCCAGCGCCATCAGCAGAACAGTACAGTAGAGTGTGACACAACAATCAGTGCAAGAAGACTAGAATTAGACAAAACATCAAAGCCACATCGTATCTCAAAAAGCAACAACTTTCTCTTCAAACAGTCACACCAAAGTTGTGTTAGCAGGGCCCATCATATACTCTCGTTATGCACATCTTTGTACTATTTACTGCATGCCAAACATGACAAAACTGCCTTTACTTTACACTGAATATATGCATGAAGACAACATGAACCATTTCTTGACAGCATGCTGCATACTGGTAACAAATAATGGCAATAGATGCTGCAGCAGTGGCATAGCTGGAATGCAATACTGTTGATATCACATCTTTGTCTTGCTGCCCATACTTGCCACGTCCATCAACTCTGCATGGAATGACTCCACAAACTGCAAACAGAACAACAGGTTAATTTAGACAATCTGCAGGATTACATTTAACCAGAAAAAAACAAACAAATTTTTTCTCACAAATAAAATCTATGTAGTTCATGGCACAAAGAAATCTATTAACATAAAGTGTGTTTTTACTTTTATGTTTTTAATTCACACACTGAATAACTGCTTTATGAAAATTGTTTAAAACAGCCGCTCTTGGGCATGTAGAGAACAGCAAGCTGTGGTTATCTGCTTGAAAAGCAATAGAAGAAGCAAAGACAGCTGCCCAATGCCAACGTAATATGTAGCCATACACCTGTCTTGCCGCAGATCCTAATAATAACCCTCTGATCGTTTGAGTTGAAAATTGGCACAGAGTCACTCCTACTGAAGGAAGGTTACCAGTACTCATACAAAGGAACGCTCACTACCAATTCTGGTTTTTCTATCGCTTTTAATTTTCAAGCTAAAAGTCCACATAAGATGTACAGATTGATGAGCAACCCACATGGTCCATATTATGCAGCCACATAACAACGCTTGTGATAGTGACATATCTTGAATTTGCGCAGGGGAGGCAGGCATGGGGAATTAGCCTTTTTGTTTACCGACACATAAATTTTGATGTTCTGGGGAAACAAAACTGTGCAATTTCGGGCATCAAGAGAGCACAGGCAAGTTGCCGCTGCCTCAACATGCCACTGCTTATGACCGTCACACCACTATTAACTCACCATTCGTCTGAACCAATTGCATTCGTCAGGCCATTGCTTTCACCGGTTGTTGAAGCCTGCGCTTCACAATGTCCATCTGCTGCTGGTGGGCGTGGCTTCCATCACTGCCGATGGTCCACTCCAGTATACTGACTCGATGTGTCAGCTCTTCTAATGCTTGCCCCGCTGACTGTATGAATGACACAATGAGAGGACAGAGCTAATCACAGTGGTCATTAGACGCTTGAGTGTACACATTACTAACAGACACAAAAATGGTTACCATCACTACTATCCAGCATCCACTCCTATATACACAATGTCTCAAAAATGTCAAAATTGTTTTTCTCATAACTTTGTCAAATTTCCACCAACTTTGATAATTTTTGGCAGAAAGATGGCCGAAACAATGGAATTATGTAAAATGCACTCACTTTCCACCTCATCTAATTTATGTCAACGCACTTCAAATTCTTGCATAATGCTGAGTTGTTGTCTCCAGTGAACATTGTAATGACTAAATTAAGCACATAGTAAAAAAATGTACATTATTTAGCAGAATTATATAAAAATATAAGTTTGTATAACAACTCATTTGCAAATTATCAGAGTTTATGCCCCAAGTGTAAGCCACATACACAGACACCGTAACTTGGACGCAATGCCACTGACAACGGTGAAATATATAGACCAACCTGAACGTGCTCAGAAAAGTCTAGCATCAGTTTGTACAATGTGCGCTCAATGACACTGACAGACGAACGTATCGACTTCACCGCATCATTGTCCGCATTCTGTAAGTTCACACATTAACAGCTACAGCGTCCAGTTGAGATATAAACATCTGGGCAAATTTTAGATTATAATTTGTCATCTTTTGCTTGCTTTATCATCAGCTTTGAACGGCTTTGCCCCCACACCTCTACTGCATGGGCTCTAGGCCATGCTACTTGAACCCATAGGGGAGCTGATCCACACGTCTGAACTGGACCCCCTAAACATCCACACCTGACTACACCACTGATTCAAGAGGGTGTAAACTGATACGCTAAAATACATATTAATAAGCACTTAAGACAGTTCAGCCTCAATGAAGTACCAGTCGTTCGTAGCTGCGTACGCGAATAGTGAACAAAGAATCTTACTGAACCCTAGACAGGGACTGCAATTCAGATTGGCGCTAAAATCTGATAGACTGCTTACTGAACCACACCCTAAGACTGCTAAAAATTTCATCAAAATCCACTCACAACCTTCTGAGTAATATTCACACAGACAGACAAAAACAACAACGGAAATCCCGAATAGGACACTGAACATACGAGGGCCATCCCAAAAGTTTCCGGCCTCGACATATCAGACAGCAATATTTTCCGTAATCTATACATCAGTTGTACATCCTTTTACGAACTCTAGAGTCGGTTGCAGATATGACGTCATTGTAATTTATGACATCACAGAGCATTAAATAGAACTGATTTTCAGCGTCAACAAAAGAGGCTTGAGTCATTTATAATAATGGATAGCGGAAACCATCATTGTCAGATTTCAGATGTCAAAACAGATAATAGTCACTGGGGGTTAGGTCGTTGCTCTATGCAGAATGGTCTCGGTGTAGAAAGTCATAGTCATGAACAGCCAGATGGGTAACTGTAGACTTTGGACTAGACTACAGTGCTGAAATTTAGGGAAATTGTGCAGGGCTTGCTTCCGGGCCCCTCCCAGCCCCCTTGCCCATTAGGGGCCCATGTAACTAGTCAAAAATTCTGACTGGCCTCTCATAACACAACTAATAGAATTAACAGTAAAATTTTTAATAAAATTTTTCTGATACCATCAGATATTGGCATTGTGTCGTATTTTGGCTAAAGTGCTTTGATTTCCGGGTACCACAGACTAGGCTATAGTATATTCACAGACCCAAATGAAAAATTCATAAACGTAGATGTCGGGGCTTTCGTAAAATCAGATGCCAAGGAGCTCCACTTTGGTAAATCCAGCTACAGACTGAAAAAGTTTCATACAACAATCACCCTGATTCAAATGCGGCTTGCATTAGCGCACCAAATCGTTTCAGCTTAATGCTCTATGATGTCGTAAATTACAATGACGCCACTTCCGCAATCTGCTCACACGAATACGCAAGGTAGGTGCCTTTTACTGATATATAGACAATAAA